>Ga0209006_10003613_pt1 | contig 14051 bp, 15 predicted proteins | sample JacPin_JW_Ref_O2_FD_188567 | JGI IMG/M metagenome (GOLD analysis project Ga0209006, IMG submission 188567) | Forest soil microbial communities from Algoma, Ontario, Canada - Jack Pine, Ontario site 1_JW_Ref_O2 (SPAdes) (version 2) | ecosystem: Environmental > Terrestrial > Soil > Boreal... | reverse complement strand
TCGCACGGCCGTCCGCGGCGCGCACGGTGACGGCTTGCGGCACGACGACGGCGGGCTCAAGCGCGTCAAGCAGGCCGAGGCCGATCAGCACGCGCGTCGCATTGGGGGAGAGCTGGATGCCGGCGCCGGTCGCCTCGAGCTTTTCCGCCTTGTCGAGCAGCGCGACGCGAAAGCCCTTTTGCGCGAGCGCGAGCGCCGTGGTCAGTCCGCCGATGCCGGCGCCCGCAATGACGATCGTGCGCGCCGACAAGTCTTTGGCTCGGGCGTCAGGCGGCGGCCGGCGCGTAGGCGCACTCGGCCGGGCGGGCGGCGCGCGGATCGAGCGAGGGGTCGTGCCGGTAGAGCGTCGAGCAATACGGGCAGATGATCTCGTTGTCGCCGCCCATGTCGAGGAAGACATGCGGATGGTCGAGCGGCGGGTTCGCGCCGATGCACATGAATTCGCGCGCGCCGATCTCGATCACCGCAACGCCCGCATCGTTGTGAAAATGGGGAACGACCGTCTCGGCCATGGAAGCGACCTCGGGTTGCGCCAACCGGTTCGGGAGCGCGCGCACCATAGCGGGCGAGGCGGGCGATTCCTAGAGGCAATCCTGCTCCGGCGGAATCGGGACTTGCTCTCGTTGTAGCCCGGATGAGCGAAGCGATATCCGGGAGCGGTGTCCCCGGATATCGCTTCGCTCATCCGGGCTACAACGTATCGGCTACCAGCCGATCAGCCTGAGCGCACCCTTGCCGGCGGATGCGAGCCAGGCGAGCGCCGGGATCGGCGTGAACAGCTGCAGCAGCACCAGCACGAGCAGCACCACCAGCACGAAGCTCGCGATCTCGAAAACGAAGCGCCGCCACAGGCTCGGATAGGGCGGCTCGTCGTTCGCCGGCCACGCAAAGCGCTCCTCCCACACGGGCTGCGGGATCTCGGCCGGCCGCAGATCCTCGAGCGGCTCCCAGGCGCGGTAGGCCGTGATGCCGCGCTCGCGCGCGATGGCGTTGCGCAGGCCGAGGAAATTGTTGCGGCCGGCGAAATCGACGCAGTCGCGGATGACCCGCCGGGCGATCGCGAGGACCACGACGTAGACGACATAGCCGTAGATGATCATCAGCCCGAAGGTGAGCAGCGAGCGGGTGAAGGACTTCACCACGATGGCGTCGGAAATGACCGTGATGCTGGCGGACACGAGCTTGTCGAGGCCATCGAAGATCGTGCCGGAGACCGAGCCGTCGGGCGCGGCCTGGAGCAGGAAGATGACCAGCACCACGATGCAGAACTGAAACAGCGAGAAGTTGACCAGTCGCCGGATCGGGGCCGTCAGCAGCTTGATCAGGGTCATGAGCGCGTCGCAGGTTGCGGATGCGGTTGTCAGCCGCTCGGGCGGACGGATGGAAACACGCCACATGGCACGGCGCCTGCGCTCCCTCTCCCCGCATCCGAAATCGGACTTGCCCGATTTCGGCACTATTGATGCGCAAGTCGGGCAGGCCCGACTTGCGATGCGGGGAGAGGGTCGGGGTGAGGGGTGGTTCGGCAAATTGCGACGGCGCGACTCGCGGATAGACCCCCTCACCCCGACCCTCTCCCCCCAAAGGGGGAGAGGGAACGCGGGCACCGTGCAAGAATTACTATGAACGCCACAGAAATGTGAGGCGCAATCCCGACTTATTCTCTGCTTATTCGGGAACCGGGAATATCGAATTGCGATCCACCTCGGCCTCGCGCCGAATTGCAGCGGATTTTCCTCACATGCGGCAGAAGCGCATTTTTTGGCCGGTTCTCGGCGCACTGTTCGTATCGGCAGTCGCCTGCGCGCTGGCGCCGCGCGGGTTCGCCACGGCCTCGTTGTGGGCGCGGGACGACCCGGTCGCGATCGCCAATCGGGCGGTCGACGCACGCCTTTCGCCGGTGCTCGCCGAGCGCGAGATCGAGGCCGCGCTCGTGGCGGACGACATCGACCTCGCCAACAGCTTCGTCGCGCTCGCCGCCGATCGCGGCATCGCGATCAGGCCGGAACTGGCCGCGCGCGTGAAGGCCGCCAATTCGGGCGCCGCGCGCGCGGCGCGCAACGTCAAGAGCTTCGCGCGCGGCCTCGTCATCGGCGAGCCGCACGACGGGGTGGAGCTCGCCGGCACGGCGCTCGGCGACCTGTTCGTGTTCGGCGACGTGCGCGACGCGACCCGCGAGGGCATCCACTACGTCAAGGGCGAGGCGGTGGACCGGCCGGTGCTCGGGCTTGCCTGTGTCGGCCTCGCGATCACGGCCGGCACCTATGCGTCGGCCGGCGTCGCCGCGCCGGCGCGGGTCGGCGTGACGGTCGTCAAGGCGGCGGCCAAGACCGGGCGGCTCGGCGCGCATATGGTGGCTTGGCTCACCCGCGCGCTGCGCGGCGTGGTCGACATGGGGGGCGTGCGCCGGGCGCTGGTCGAGGCCTCGTTTTCCGAGCGCGCCGTGCGCGAGGCGGTCAAGCTCGACAAGGCGCAAGAACTGCTCGACACGATGCGCGACGTCGGCCGCGTGCAGGCGAACGCCGGGACGCAGGCGGCGCTCGACAGCCTCAAGGTGGCCGAGGGGCCGCGCGATATGTCGCGCTTCGCCCGGCTCGCCGCCACCCAGGGCGGCAAGACGCGCGCTATCATCAAGCTCGCCGGCCGCGCCGCGATCATGCTCGCCTTCGCGGCCTTCGAGGTCGCCGGCTGGCTTATCGGTGCGCTCTTTCTGCTGTTCGGGTTCCTGTCGGCGATCCGCACCACGACCGAGCGCGCGACGCTGCGCTATCTGCACTGGCGCAAGGCGCGGCGCTGGCGCCAGCGCTCGGAAGCGCTGGCGCAGGCGTAGCGACGGTTGCTCGACCCGTGGCGATGGCCCGCTACTGCGGCACCGCCGTCATCACGCAATTGAACGAGTTGATCTTGCGCGTCCACTCCGGCCCGAGGTCCTTGTAGGTGCCGGGGCGCAGTCGCATGTTCTCGCCGGTGAAATTCTCATCGGAGAAGAAGTCCCACACGCCGCTCTTCACCTCGATCGAGGCGATCGCGTTCTGCCAGCCGGTCTGGCTGAGCGCCGGCTGCTCGTCGCCGGTCGTCGCGTCCTGGCCGGCGAGGTTGGGCTCGGCGTAGACCGTGACCTCGCAGGCGCCGTTCGCCGGCAATGGCGGCGGGGCAACGAGCGATGCCGCCTGCGCCGGCGGCGCCTCGTTCGGCCGCGGGCAGTACTGGACGCACTGGTAGGCGCCGCCACCGTCGGCGAAGTTGACCATCTGCCAGTTGAGGTGGCAGCCGTCCGGCGTGATGCCCTCGCAATAGGGTCGTCCGACCGTCAGATAGGCGTCCGGCCAGTAGTAGCCGGTGCCGATCCGTACGACGCTGAGCGCCGCGAAGGGAACGAACATCTTCCAGTGGCCGCCGACCCAGATCTTCTTCGGCCCTTTGAAGATCGGCACGATCTTGTTGTTGCCGATCTTGATGATCGGGAAGTTGTTCTTCTTGGCGGCGATCGGGCCGGCCTTGCTGGGGCCGGGCTTGAATTTGTGGGCGAGCTGCGTCGTGTGCAGGCCTTGGTTCTGGTTCACGGTGTGAGGCGGCCGGTGCAGCGTGCCGAAATGCGTGTGCGTCAATGTCGTGGTCTTGTTGGGTGTGGTGACCTTGTGGAAGCGCTGCTGGGTGACGGTGCGCTGATGCACCGTGGTTGGGTGGTTGCTGCGCGCCTGGAACGTGCGCCGCGTGGTGTTGGTGGCGTGGGTTGTGGTGCGGGCGCCGAAGTGCCGCACGACCTTCTGCGGGGCGGCGGCCGCACCGCCCGCCGCGAGCGCGAAGCCGGCAACGCCAGCCAGCGCATACAGGATCATTCTCTTGGTGGACATATCGCCCCCTCTTTGTGAAAGACCCCGCACGGTGCGGGGTCGGCGGAACCTTAATGGGAGGCGAGTGCCGCCGTCATGATTAAAATCGAGCTGCTGGGCCGCAATGTGGCTGCCGAACCGATCGACGCCCTTGGCGCTCGCAACGAGGCTCCCGGCCGCCTTGACGCCGGCGCTCGTCGCGATCGGCCCATTCGATGCGGATGCCCTCGCGCCCGAACAGGCCCTCGTCATAGGCGACCAGCTCGGGCAGCCTCTGGAACGGCGAGGTCGATTCGAGCACGAGCGCCTTCATCCGAATTATCCGCAGCGGAAAATCATCGTAAGCATATGATAATGCTGTTTATTCGGGGCGGCCGCAGGGCCCGCCTTGATCCATTGTGAGAACGCGGGCCGGCAGATCTCGTATGCACACGCGCGCTCGACGGGATGCCGCGCCAGTGCAAGAAGTCACCGTCACAAGGGATTCGAATGACTCACGATTCCAAGCGCGATGGCAAGAGCGGCACATTCGTCTCTGACGACGCCGAGATCGCCTATCTCGACGCCGGCGATGGGGCGCCGATCGTGCTGGTGCACGGCTTCGCATCGACCAAGGAGACCAACTGGGTCGCGCCCGGCTGGGTCGATACGCTGACGCGGGCCGGCCGGCGCGCGATCGCGCTCGACAATCGCGGCCACGGCGCCTCGACCAAGCTCTACGACCCGGCGCGCTACCACAGCGCCATCATGGCCGAGGACGTGCGCGCGCTGATGGACCACCTCGGGCTCGAACGCGCCGACGTGATGGGCTACTCGATGGGCGCGCGCATCGCGGCGTATCTGGCGCTCGCGCATCCCGGCCGCGTCGACCATCTCGTCTTCGGTGGGCTCGGCATAAAGCTGGTGGAAGGCGTCGGCCTGCCGGAGACGATCGCGGCGGCACTCGAAGCGCCGTCGATCAGCGAGGTGCGCGACCCGCAGGGTTTTGCCTTCCGCGCCTTCGCGCAGCAGACGAAATCGGATCTCAAGGCGCTCGCCGCCTGCATCCGCGGCTCGCGCCAGACGCTCACGCGCGAGGAGGTCGCCCGCATCGCGGCGCCGACCCTCGTCGCGGTCGGCTCGACCGACACGATCGCGGGCTCGGCGCGAGCGCTCGCGATGCTGATGCCGAACGCGCGCGCGCTCGATATTCCGGGGCGCGACCACATGCTCGCGGTCGGCGACAAGGTGTTCAAGGCTGGCGTGCTCGCATTCCTGGAGGAGGCCGCGTGAGCTCCCTGCACGAATCTTTGGTCGGAGCCGCGCGCAATCGGCTGGCCGGCGATGTCTTCGGCGACCCGGGCCGGCCCGTGCTGCTGCTGCACGGCGGCGGGCAGACGCGGCACGCGTGGCGCCGGACCGCGGTCGAGATCGCGCGCGCCGGCTGGATCGCCTACGCGGTCGACCAGCGCGGGCACGGCGATTCCGAATGGGTCGCGGACGGCGCCTACGCGTTCAAGGATTTTGCCGCCGACGTGACGGCGGTCGCGGCGGAGCTCGCGCGCCGCAACGGCGCGCCGCCGGTGGTGATCGGCGCTTCCCTCGGCGGCATCGCGTCGCTGTTCGCGGCGGGCGAGGCGCAGGCGCAGAATCGCGCGCCGATCTTCGCCGCGCTGGTGCTGGTCGACATCACGCCGCGGGTCGATCTCGCCGGCGTCGCCAAGGTGCAGGGCTTCATGCGCGAGCATGCGCGCGACGGGTTTGCGACCGTCGAGGAGGCGGCCGACGCGGTCGCCGCCTATCTGCCGCACCGGCCGCGGCCGCGCTCGACGGAAGGGCTCAAGAAGAACCTGCGCCTGCACCCCGACGGGCGCTGGCGCTGGCACTGGGACCCGCGCTTTCTCGACGGCCGCCGTCCGGTCGGCGGCGGGCGCGGCGAGATCGAGGGGCGGCTGATCGCGGCGGCGCGCGGCCTCGAGATACCGGCCATGCTGGTGCGCGGCGGCTCCTCCGAGCTGGTGCAGGAGGAGCACGCCAAGGAGTTCCTGGCGCTGGTGCCGCACGCCCGCTACGCCGACGTGTCGGGCGCGCGCCACATGGTGGCGGGCGACAAGAACGACCAGTTCTCCGCCGCCATCCTCGAATTCCTTAAGAGCCTGTGATGGATGGACGACGATCTTTCATGGATCCGGGTCGATTGCGGGGGGCCCGCGCGGCTCCTATTTGTGCTAAACCTTCAACGGCAATCGGGACAGTACATGTCCCGGAAGCGGGACATGTACTGATTAGGTGTTTGCGCATGTTCTTGTCGGCGAACCGGTGACCACTTCGCCGAAACATGCGCTAATCCCGGGAGGCGACGATGAGCCAGCAGCAGACCAGGACCCTCAATGTTCTCGACAAGGTCGACCCCGTGTGGACGCGCATCCGGCGCGAGGCCGAGACGGTGGTGCGGCAGGAGCCGGAGCTTTCCTCCTTCATCTACTCGTCGGTGCTGCACCATGACGGGTTGGAGCAGGTCGTCGTGCACCGCATCGCCGAGCGGCTCGACCACCCGGACGTATCCGGCGAGCTGATCCGGCAGGCCTATGCGGACGCGCTCGAGGACACCCCGCAGCTCGGCGATGCCTTCCGCGCCGATATCGTCGCGACCTACGACCGCGACCCGGCGACCAACCGCTTCATCGAGCCGGTGCTCTACTTCAAGGGCTTCCATGCGATCCAGACCTATCGCCTGGCGCACTGGCTGTGGGGCAAGGGCCGCAAGGACTTTGCCTACTACCTGCAGAGCCGCGCCTCGTCCGTGTTCCAGTGCGACATCCATCCGGCCGCGCGCATCGGCCGCGGCATCTTCGTCGACCATGCGACCGGCGTCGTGGTCGGGGAGACCGCCGCGATCGACGACGACGTGTCGATCCTGCACGACGTGACGCTCGGGGGCACCGGCAACGAGACCGGCGACCGCCATCCCAAGATCGGCCGCGGCGTGATGATCGGCGCGGGGGCGAAGATTCTCGGCAATATCGAGGTCGGGCACTGCGCGCGCATCGCGGCGGGCTCGGTCGTGGTCAAGCCGGTGCCGCACAACACCACGGTCGCGGGCGTGCCGGCGCGGGTGATCGGCGAGGCCGGCTGCGCCGAGCCTTCGCGCACGATGGATCAGATGCTAAACGATCTGGGATTGTGATGCGGTGATTCCATAGCGGTGATCGGTAGCCCGGCTGAGCCCCGCCAAGCGGGGCGATATCCGGGATAGTCCTTCCCCGGATGTCGGCGCTGCGCGCCTCATCCGGGCTACGCAATCTCACAGGCCGGGCAGGGGAGCTATCAGTGGACCTCCAGGAAATCCGTAAGATCGAAGCCTACCTGCGACGGCTGTTCGGCAACCCGAAAATCCGCCTGGTGCCGCGGCCGAAGAAGGACGACTCGGTGGAAGTCTATATCGACGACGAGTTCGTCGCCGTGATCTCGGCCGACGAGGACGAGGGCGACTATAACTTCAACATGTCGATCCTCGGCGTGGACTTGTAGTGATCCCCGCGTGGGCCCGCGACTCGGACCAAGCGACCCAGAGCAAAGTGTCAGACCCACCCTCACCCTGAGGAGCACGCGCGAAGCGCGTGCGTCTCGAAGGGCGAGGGTGGCCAGTGAAGCTGGGCGCGCGACAGCAAGCGGCCCATGGTTCGAGACGCCGCGCTATGCGCGGCTCCTCACCATGAGGTTGTCGGGCGGAAGCTGAGAAGAGCTACGATCCGCCGGCCGGCTGCAGCCCGGCGATCAGCTTCTCGATTCCGGCCTCGACGTCGCGCCAATTGTTCAGCCAGTCGCGCGCAAAGCGCACCGTGACGTCGGCATGGCCGATGCGACGCTCATGCAGGCAGGTCGCCGGGGTGAGCGGATTGAACGTGCGCGAGCAGCGGGCGAGGAATTTCTCCGGCGTCGCAGCGTCGAACGCGAGATCCTCGCCCTGATAGGGCGTGCCGTCGCGGAACGCGAACAGCGCGAGACCTTGCGGCGAAGGCGTAGGCTCGGCCGCGGCGTAGTGCGGATAGATGTTCTTGAGCCGCTCGAGCGGCGCGAGCGAGCTGGCGACCGCGATGGTGACGAAGACGCGATCGCGCTCGCCGAGCTGCAGCGCCACGTCCGGATCCGGCGGCGCGAGCGAGGGCCAGAGGAAAACGAGATCGACGCGCTCCTGCGCGCCGGCCCGGCGCTGCACGGCAATGCGCATCGCCTGTGGCGGCACGTTGAACGGCACGTCCGCAACCGTGATCGGCAGCGCCGGCGCATCGGCCGCCGCCGGCGTGTCCGGCCCGCGCGGCCACAGCGCATAGGCGACGAAGCCGAGCGCCGTCACGCCGAGCAAGATCAGCACCAGCAGGGTGAAGAACAGAACGCCTTCGGCCGCGAGACGGCCGCGCGCGGGAGGGCGTCCCTCGATGTGAAGTCCCGCCAAAGCCGACATGGGGCGCTCCGCTGCGGATTGCACGAATCGAGCGTGAATTATCGCACGGAGCATTCGCGCGCTTGCGTCCGCGTAGAAACAATCTTGCCCGACGCGTTAACCTTTTTTTAAGGATGTCGTGGCGTGCCCGGCGGCGATTCGGCAGAACAGGCGAGCGCAAGCGTGCGTAGGAGCTGCCGAAGAGTGTTTGCGTCCCTGTCGATTTCGCCGGAATCCGTCCAGTCCTTTCTCGCCCTGCTGATCGGCTTTGCGATCGCGGGCCTGATCTCGACCGGCTACCAGCTCGTCACCGAGCGGCCGGCGAGCTTTCGCCTGCTCGAGCAGGGGCCGCACCCGTCGACTTTCGCGGCGATCCCGTTTCTCGTCTTCGCCGCGCCCTTCATCATCATGCGCAACACCATCCGCGGCCGCCGCATCGAGCGCCGCCGCTTCGAGTTCGTCATGGTCGCGACCGTGGTGGCGGGCTTGTGGAGCCTGATGTCCGGCACCGTGGTGGAGATGGCGATCGACGCGATCCGCCAGCTGATGGCTTAACCTGTAGTGGTTTGTAGCCCGGATGAGGCGCGCAGCGCCGACATCCGGGGACGGGCAATCCCCGCATATCGCTTCGCTCATGCGGGCTACGCGCTACGCCTTGCCTCCCCTTGCATCGCAATGGCATGGTCGCGGCTCAATCGGGAGCGCGACATGGCGATCTACGAGCTCGACGGGATTGCCCCGGAATTTCCCGGCGACGGCAGCTACTGGGTCGCCGAGTCCGCGGTGGTGATCGGCAAGGTGCGGATGCGGCGCGAGACCAGCATCTGGTTCGGCGCGGTGCTGCGCGGCGACAACGAGTGGATCGAGCTCGGCGACCGCTCGCAGATCCAGGACAACGCGACGCTGCACACCGATCCGGGTTTTCCGATGGTGATCGGCGCGAACTGCGTGATCGGCCACAACGTGATCCTGCACGGCTGCGTGATCGGCGACAACTGCCTGATCGGCATGGGCGCGATTTTACTCAATGGTTCGAAGATCGGCGCCGGCAGCCTGGTCGGGGCCGGGGCGCTCGTCACCGAAGGCAAGACGTTCCCGGAAAATTCGCTGATCGTCGGCAGCCCGGCGCGCGCGGTGCGCACGCTCGACGACAAGGCGCACGCGATGATCGCGCACGGCGCCGACGTCTATGTGCGGCGCTACCAGCGCTACGCGAAAGGCCTCAAGCGGATCGGGTGAGGCGCCATGCCGGCAAACGCGCTGCCGCATATCGGGGAGGTGCTGCGCCTCAACGCGCATGCCTTTCCCGACAAGGTCGGCGCGCGCGACCTCGCGCGGTCGTTCACGTTCCGCCAATGGAACGCGCGCGCCTGCCGGCTCGCCAACGCGCTTGCCGGCCTCGGCCTCGTCAAGGGCGACCGCGTCGCGGTGCTCGCCTACAACGCGATCGAGTGGCTGGAAATCTACGCGGCCGTCGCCAAGGTCGGGCTCGTCGCGGTGCCGGTGAACTTCCGCCTGGTCGGGCCGGAAATCCGCTACATCGCCGAGAACTGCGAGGCGCGCGCCTTCATCGTGCAGGACGAGCTCATGGCGCGCACCGAGGAGGTGCGCGGCGAGCTCCCTATCCCCGAGCGCAACTACATCATGTTCGGCGGCACCTCGCGCGTCGCCGGTTATCGCGCGTATGAGGATCTGTTGAGCGATGCGCGCGACGGCGAGCCCGATGTCGCGGTCGGCCCGGACGATACCTGGGCGCTGATGTACACGTCGGGCACGACCGGCAAGCCGAAGGGCGCGATCCGCAGCCACCGCGCGAGCGCGCAGCTCTCGCTCTCGACCGACGTCGAGATGGGCTTTGGCCGCGACGACACGGCGCTCCTCGTCATGCCGATGTGCCACGCCAACTCGCTCTATTTCTTCAACGCATTCACGTATTGCGGCGCGAGTTGCGTCGTCTACAGCCAGAGGAGCGTCGATCCCGACCATCTCCTGCGCACGCTCAGCGAGAGCGGGGCGACCTTCACGTCGCTCGTGCCGACCCATTACATCATGATGCTGGGCCTGCCGGCGGCGACGCGTGAGCGCGCGAGCGGCGAGCGCATGCGCAAGCTGCTCGTCTCCTCGGCGCCGGCGCGGCGCGACACCAAGCTCGCGATCCTCGCGCATTTCCGCAATTCCGGCCTCTACGAGCTCTACGGCTCGACCGAGGCCGGCTGGGTGACGATGCTGCATCCCGACGAGCAGATGGTGAAGCTCGGCTCGGTCGGGCGCGAATGCGCCGGCTCGGCGCCGATCCGCATCCTCGACCCGGACGGAAAAGACGTGCCTGAGGGCGAGGTGGGCGAGCTTTATTCGTCGACGCCCTATACGTTCGACGGCTACTGGAAGAACCCGGAAAAGACCGCCGAGGCTTTCCGCGGCGCCTACTGCACGGTCGGCGACATGGCGCGGCGCGATCCCGACGGCTTCTATTATCTCGTCGACCGCAAGAGCAACATGATCATCTCGGGCGGCGAGAACATCTATCCGTCCGAGGTCGAGAACATGCTCGGCCAGAACCCCAAGGTGAAGGAGGTCGCGGTGATCGGCCTGCCCGACGCCAAATGGGGCGAGCGCGTACATGCCGTGATCGTCCTGCACGGCGACGGCGACGCGAGCGAAGCCGAGATCATCGCCTGGTGCCGCGACCGCATCGCCGGCTACAAGCGCCCGCGCTCGGTCTCGTTCATTGCCGACGAGGAGATGCCGCGCACCGCGACGGGGAAGATTTTGCATCGATCGCTGCGTGGGAAGTTGAGCGGGAACGGTTGATTTGATCCATCCGCCGGATGGGGTTTGGACAGATCAACGAATTGCGGTATTCTCTTCAAATGACGAAGCTTCTCGATCAGGCGCTTGAGGCGGTGCGCGAACTGCCCCCCGATGTGCAGGACGATATCGCGCGCATCGTGCTGCAATTGGCCCGCGACGATGCCGAGCCCGTCACGCTCACGCCCGGCGAGCGTGCGGCGATCTCGGCATCGAAAAGCGAGGCGTCGCGCGGCGAATTCGCGACCGACGAGCAGGTACGGGCCATCTGGGCCAAACACGGGCTGTGAAGCTTCGCTACACCGGTTCGGCGCTCGCCGACCTCGGCACGATCCTCGATTACATCGCAGCACATTCGCCGCAGGGCGCCGAGCGCGTGCAGGGACGCATTCAGGCACTCGTCGATCTTCTGCTCCGTCATCCGCATGCTGGCGTCCGGACCGATGATCCGACCATTCGACGCTTGACGACATCGCCCTATCCATACCTCATTTTCTATGAGGTAACGGAGACCGAGATCATCGTCCACGCGGTGCGCCATGCTGCGCGTCGTCCGCTCGCTCCTGGAGAAAAATGAAGGGAGGCCCAGCCATGGCAACAAGCACATCCCTCGACCTCGCCGCCGCGCCGGACAGCTGCGCGGCCTGGATCGCGCGCTTCCTGCAGCGGCGCGGCGTCGACCGCATTTTCGGCCTGCAGGGCGGACACATCCAGCCGATCTGGGACCACGTGGCGCGGCTCGGCATCCGCATCATCCACGTGCGCGACGAGGGCGCCGCCGTGCACATGGCGCACGCCCATGCGGAGCTCACCGGCGCGCTCGGCGTCGCCATGGTGACGGCGGGGCCGGGCGTGACCAACACGGTGACGGCGATCGCCAACGCCTATCTGGCCCGCATCCCGATTTTGCTGATCGGCGGCTGCCCGCCGCGACCGCAGGTCAATATGGGGCCGCTGCAGGACATCCCGCACGTCGACATCCTGCGCCCGGTGACGCGCACGTCGCGCACCCTGCGCGTCGCCGACCAGCTCGTGCGCGAGCTCGACGAGGCGGTCGCGCGCGCCTGCGGCGACGCCGGCGAGCCCGGTCCGGTCTACCTCGAGATTCCGACTGACGTGCTGCGGCAGAGCGTGCCCAAGGCGCTGGTGCTCGACGAATGGCTGGCGGCGAAGCCGCCGCGCCTTGCGCCACCCGATCCGGCGGCGGTGGCGGCGGCCGTCGAGGCGTTGTGGTCGGCGCGCCGGCCCCTCGTCATTACCGGGCGCGGCGCGCGCGGCGCCGGAGCCGAGCTGGTGCGGCTGCTCGATGCGAGCGGCGCGCTCTATCTCGACACCCAGGAAAGCCGCGGCCTCGTGGGCGCCGATCATCCCGCCTTCGTCGGCGCCATGCGGGCGGCGGCGATGACTGACGCCGATCTCGTGCTGATGATCGGGCGCCGGCTCGACTACCAGGTCGGCTACGGCTCGCCCGCGGTGTTTCCGCACGCGCGCTTCGTGCGCATCGCCGACACTGCCGGCGAGCTTTTTGACAATCGGCGCGGGCAACCCGAGATCCTCGCCGCGCCCTCGCTCGCGCTCGCCGCCATGGTGGCGGCGGCGGGCAACCGGCGCTCCAATGTCGAGGCCGCCTGGGCGGACGGCCTGCGCCACAAGCAGCGCGAGCGCAGCGCGAAATCGCGCGCCGGCGGCGCGGCGAGCGGCGCCGACGGCAAGGTCCATCCGGCCCGCATCTTCGACGCCATCGCCGAGGTCGCCGATCCCGACTACATCGCGATCGCGGACGGCGGTGATCTGCTGAGCTTCGCCCGCATCGGGCTTGCGGCGCGCACCTACATGGACGCGGGTGCATTCGGCTGCCTCGGCGTCGGCGTGCCGTTCGCGATCGCGGCGGCGCTCGCGTTTCCGGGCCGCCAGGTGATCTCGGTCAACGGCGACGGCGCCTTCGGCATCAACGCGATGGAGATCGACTCAGCGGTGCGCCACGGCGCCAAGGCGGTGTTCATCGTTTCCAACAACGCCGCCTGGAACATCGAGCGGCTCGACCAGGAGATGAACTACGGCGGCCGCGTGGTCGGCACCACGTTGCGCCACTCCGACTATGCCGGCATGGCGCGCGCGCTCGGCGCGCATGGCGAGCGGGTCGAGGAGGCCGGCGCGCTGAAGGATGCGCTGCGGCGCGCGCTCGCCAATGCGCCGGCCGTCGTCGACGTGGTCACGACGCAAGCGGCGGTCTCGTCCGACGCGACCAAGGGCCTCGGCTACGTGCCCGACTATCAGCCGCTCACCGCCTGGGACGACGCCGAGCGCAAGCGGCGGGAGTGAGGCTGCTCAGGCCCATCCGGGCGGCGCGATCAGCGCGACCAGTCCGTCGAGGACGCGCTCCTGCGTCAACACGATCTGGTGCATGTAGGACGGCCGCGGAATCGGCACGCCGAACCGCTGCAGGCGCTGACAGTGCAGCGTGAGCGCGTTCTCGGCGTTCTGCCGCGCCTCCGCGATGGTGTGGCCGGTCGAGCTGCAGTCGGGCAGATCGGGGAAAGACACGCGAAAGCCCGTCTCGGGCTGCTTGCGGATGAAGGCGATGAACGGGCGCATGACGTTTCCGGTTGCGACAAGGATCGACACGCGAATCACGGCGATCGGGTGCCCTTCGCGTGGCCGCAAACGTCGAGCCAACGTGGTTAACAGGCGGTTAATGCGGGCACCGGCGCCGAGCGGGCGCCGTGCGGAACGGCGCTCAGCCGCGCTGCCGCATGTGTTGCACGGCGCGCCAGCCGAAGGTCATCGCCGAGGCGAGATTGAGCCCGGCCTGATAGCCGGCGCCGAGCTCGGTACGCGCGGCCGCGACGCCCGACGCATAGAGGCCGGGGATCGGATGGCGGCGCTGATGCAGCACCTGCGCGTGCGCGTTGGCGAGCAGGCCGGCCGACGACGTGCCGAGGCTCGGATGCAGGTCGATCCCGTAGAACGGCGGCTCATCGATGCTG
>Ga0209006_10003612_pt1 | contig 14055 bp, 18 predicted proteins | sample JacPin_JW_Ref_O2_FD_188567 | JGI IMG/M metagenome (GOLD analysis project Ga0209006, IMG submission 188567) | Forest soil microbial communities from Algoma, Ontario, Canada - Jack Pine, Ontario site 1_JW_Ref_O2 (SPAdes) (version 2) | ecosystem: Environmental > Terrestrial > Soil > Boreal... | reverse complement strand
GATTTTACTGATTGAAAAGCTTTACTGTAAGTCAGTATGTATGTAGAAATCCCAAACTGTCAAGTTGTTTATCATGACGAGATGGGTCACGTGTCTCTAAAGCCATGCCCATCCGCTGTACCCAGACATTGGTCTTGTTCGCTTTTTTAGCCTGTATCGCTTCCCAAATATCTGCCAATGTCCACCAACAAGAAGCCTTCGATGTAGCAAACCTGACTGTTCGGCAAGCAGAGATCCAACAATGTCTTCCGGTTCAACGATTGAGCGCCCTGAAAACAGGGATTGAAGAGAACGAGTCACCGATTATGCGGCAAGTATTTGCGTGGTTATTCCCTTTCGGCCCTGCATGGAATTCTGGTTTGTGGAGAACCCCCTATTCTCTCGCGAAATCTCACTGGGTTTCTAGTGCTTGGGACATTTTATATCAGCTCGTATGTTGTTCTTGCCTGACCTTGTACATTAACCAGGTCATCCAACCTTGTCTTGCTGTAGGGTTCCTAACTTTATTCTTGCTTTTATTCCCGCGGAAATCAAAGGAGACACTCTGAATACGATGACTGCGTTTGCCACGGGTGGACTTCTTTCTGATGTGTTCTTACATCTCGTCCCGCACTCTTTTATGGGGGAACACCAGGAGCCTGGTGTGCATTTCGTAATGGTAGAAGAAAAAAGGAACATTCTGATAGGGTGGGTAAAATCCTGTTTAAGCACATTTTCCTCTAGACAGCAAAAATGGCCTGACCCCCCCACAGTCTGGGTATTTTCGTAGGCCCGTCGAAACTTGACTATTTCGTTGTGGAATTCGCGGGCTGATTATAGACTCGTCAAAATAGGCTTTGCATCATTTTTTTGTATGGAGAAGACTTTGCGCGTGTTGGGTGGAGAGGAATCGTCTGGCCACTCACATTCGCATTCGCATTCACATTCACACCCAACAGAAAACGCAGAGGCTCGGGTGTCAGGAGTATCACCGTCGATTTCACACAATGGATTGCGATCTCGGTCGTCCGAGATAAATAATGGTGTTGAGTCTCCGAGAATAGAAGAAGCGAACCTAACAAGGTCGCCATCAAAACTGTCGGCGTACCTCAATCTTTTTGGTGACTTCGTTCACAACATGTCAGCGTCATGGATTCTCACGCCCTTCAATTTGACTTACATTTATTTATTTGTTCTATTTTCTCAGCACAGATGGCCTTGCGTATGTGTTCTGAGCTTCTTCTGTGGAGAGTTCCTTGAAGACAAGTGTGTGTGCCTTTTTACAGCATGGCGGCTTCGTTTTATTCCTCGCCGCTTATCGGAGCCACGACGACTCTGGCTTGTTTTGCGCACGAAATCCCGCATGAGATCGCTGATTATTCGATCCTAGTACGGAGTGGATTCACGAAAAAGCAGGCTATGCAATCGCAATTCCTGACTGCCGTGGGAGCATTTGTATGTTTTTTTTTTTTTGATGCCTCTGTTTTGATCAAGAAGTTCACGTGTGTGAATACGAAACAGGTTGGGTAACTAGATTCTACATTCTACATGTGTTCAAGAGACGAATAATTACATTTAGCACATTCATGGGGATTGCGATACACAACGCGACTGCTTCGAATACAGGGACAGAGTCTATAGACCTAGCTTCTGGCATTCGCCAAAACGGGTCTGGGATATTGGGAACGACGGTGCAATTAGGAGACTTGGTGAAGTTTTCTACTAATATAACTAGTATCATTGCTAATGATAATTTATATACAGGTGATACCGTTTGTTGCCGGGGGATTCCTTTACATCGGGGCTGTTGCGGTACTACCGAGGTAAGGAGTAGAAAACTATTGACCCACAGTGAAACTGAAAGTGTGACAGTTTGTTGGCTGATAGTAGGAGTGGGAAGCAAGCGTTGCGTGAGGTAAAACCGAAATTCCTTTAGATGTTGCTTAGTCAATGACCAGGCTAAAAAATTGAACAGTTCGCAGCTATGTCCTTCGGTGTTGGATGCATGTTCCTAGTGGCGTGGGTTCTTACATCTTACATCAAAAGTAACTAATTAACCCCCGTGCTCTTCAAGGTGGAATGAATGAGAACTGTATGGTTGCCATGATATCCTAGATCCGGCCCAGAGATACTAGTTTGTGGTGGTGTATCAGGGTGTGGTACCAGTTCGGAATACTGTGCCGGTCACCCCGGAATCATGACTAGCCAATACCAAGTCATGAATCGGGAATAAAATATAAATAGAAAATATAGGTATACCCCAGTCATTGAGTAGAGTCAGATACTGGTCAGTGAGTAGAGTCAGATATACTGAAACCATTGGGTGTAAAACGAATAATCTCTGGTAAGTAAGTGAGGACGCCACTCGCTTTATGCCGATGAACGTGCGTTAAAAATATGAGATTTAGTTTGCTCATACTCACCTCGCTTTCACCTTCGACGGACCGGTTCATGCATTAACATCAACACTAGTTATTTTCCCTTTTTAAACCCCCAACTTTTATTTTTTTAATCACCCCATCTCCCTTTCCCCACCCTCCCTTAGCCCCTAGCCTTCCTTTCCTTCTCGATGGGTACAAAAGGACGCGCAGTGCCTCGTATCGTCTGTTGTGCCATACCCATACACAGATATACTGGGCAAATACTCGTTATTACAAGTCGCAAGCAACCGAATCATTGGGTTTGTCAGTCGTTTTCCATATACTCTCTTAAAACAACACCTTAGTTTTTTCTACCAGTACCAAAAGGTGGTTGGGAACCGTCCGATGGAACGTTAGAGGCAGCAACTTTGCGAGAAGCTTTAGAAGAAGGTCTCACCCTTTTGTCCATCCTCCCCCACTCGCCTTTATACTTTCTTTGCAACTCTCGACTCACATTGCCCCCCTGATCATCCCCCTCTCTCTGCAGCGGGTGTGCGCGGTACTATCACTCGAGCTGTCACCACCATCACGTCACCGTCTGCGACATATCACTTTTACGAACTTGACATCGCCTACTTGGAACAAGATTGGCTAGAAAAACATGAACGAAGGAGGGAATACGTCGATTTTGCAGAAGCCTACAACAGAGTTTCTTGGAAACCCGAATTGGCACAAGCCCTCATGCTTTCGTCCTTGGCACCCCATCGATGACACAAATTAAAATCAATGGGAACGCCAACGCCACAACAGCAACTCACACACATCCCGTTTCCTTTTTTCTTTTCTTTTTTTTTCCTTTCTTCTTTTGTATTCTTTTTTCGAGTTGGCCATAGTCCGCATCTTCTTTCTCCGACCTATTCACGAACGACGAAACACATTGACGGTACGATTCTTTCTCGGATGATTACGGACGCCACTTCCCCCCCTCCATCCCCACCCTTTTGTATCTTTTTCTTTCTTTCTTAATAGACCGCTCCCCATCCCCTACGACGACGATACCCGAAAAAAAAAAAAAAAAAAAAAAAAAAAAAGAGACCCAACCCGTCACGTCACGTCGATCACTTCCAGCAAACCCAAACCCATTTGTCCCCCCTGAAAAATGCATATCTTTGCTATCCCATGGACGATTCTCTCGATGTATCCATGCGCTCACGAACGGTACATAGATATTCACTATCCAGTCGTGATGGACCCAACTTACCATCGTCAGACACGTAGATGTAGCTTGTAGGGATGCCAGTCGAAAAAAAAGTAAATTTTCCTGGCCCTCCTCCTCCTCCTCCTCCTCCTCCCGCACCCCCTTTTCACGGTCTCAAAGAATATATCGATCGTAGATACTCCTTTTCTTGTATTTTTTTTTTGTTGTTGGTGTTTTTTAAAGGGTACTCCCTTTGGAAAATTAGTATCTGCTTTTGGACAAATAATTTCGGTTGCTTCCCACCATCCAGGGCGACCGGCTAACAAATTCACGGACTTTTTTGTTATATTATTATGTACGACTCTGGCAAACGTTCGCGAAAGTTGCTACTGTCTACATACCTCATGATCGTACCTACACGTAATACCATCCATCATGATCAGTGGTGTTCAAACTGTTGTAGCTGTGGAATGCGCTCTCATGACTGCAAAAGGCACGTGATTTTATCTATTCCACATCCCTTTCTGAATGAAATAACTTGAAATAACGCTAATAGGTCATGTAGGCTTGATTAATGAATGAATGTCATATTCACTTTTGCGTTACATAACGTCACCGAGGCGACATCTCAATAGCCTATCGTCAGTGATCCCCCTTAACACTTCTTGAAGTGACATCTAGATCAGGATTCAAATTGCCGATCACCCATCGGCGGAAACTTTCATAGTCGTCGGACCTACTAGAAAAAGTCTTGCACACGTTTGTCGCATTATTACGGACAAAAAAATGGTCTCTAGACTTGACCGCTAAATCGATACATACCCGTGAGCTCGCCGATCAAATCATCTTCTTCGTCCAAGACTGACTGTATGGGGGAGGGGGTGCTAGATTGACCTGGCCTGGCCTAGGAACCTTTGGAGGATTTTTTTGAAAAAATCCTCAACAACCGTGTGCCGGAAACGGCTGCCAATCGATTCAAATAATATTGTCACCGATCACGGCGTTTTCAGACTACCCCTCTTTACAATATCTATTAAGTGACCGTACACGACTGCTGGGCAATAGTCTACAGGTTTTACGTCTCACCGTCAAAAAGGTGTGGAATTCTTACTTCTTCCCACATCGCTGCTTGGTTTCGAAATCGTCTGTCCAAGTCCACCGTGTACATTTCGTTTTACTCAGCGGCATGCCCTGCTAGTCATCCTAACGCTCACCCGTTCGATCCCATATCGAATCTCTTATTTACCAAACATCAACTTCTTTCCCACATTCGGGGACTGCGACTGTGGCCAAAATGAATGGCTTGCAGGGGGACGTCGGAGGCGAGTTTGAAGTCAGTCGGACGAGGACAAAAGCGCATTGAACCTTGTGCAGGCTAATGCATACTTATGGTGAAAGGTACTGCAATCACAGGATGGATGGAAGGCATTACTTCGGACTCCGGATATCGCCATCAAATTACATGGAAAGATCCTGTGGAAGAAGTCGGGGGAAAGAGCACTACTAGGCTGTTGTCGTTGTTGTTCAACCTCTTTGACATACGGGGAGTGGTAGATATTCCGTTCGCATTCATGTCCATCGTGATGGACGGTAGGTTACTCTGCGCCATGGCGACTGGTACATGTCAGTGGAACGTGAAACGATGCGTCAAGATTTTCAGAGTACTCCTTACAATCTCCAGCACAGTGTCAGGACAAATTGTAGAGAATACGGGAGCTAATACGCGTCAAAGAGTCCATAAATTAGGGGTCCTGTGTCTTCCACGGCCGATAATCTCCTCTCATCATCGATGAGCAACATTCCGTCGCCTCCCCTCCGAAAATAATGGTCGCGCGTGTAGTGCCTGCGCCACATCATACCCGTCCTTGGGACTGGCTCCGAAAAGTGTTCTGGGGGTCGATCACCCGGATGAACAGCCTCGCAGGTGTTTATCAGTCGCAAGGACGTTACGACGAGGCTGTAAGACTTTTTCAGCGAGCTTTCGCCGGTCATGAGCAGCATCTAGAAGGAAGTCACCCGCAGACGCTCAGCGTAGTGCACGACCAAGCTAGTGATCGCTGAAAAAGCATTTCAGCGTCGCCATACCATCTTTGGTAATCATAAACAACTGCAAGGTTGTGGAGCGAAGCGATCGTGTCGCGGTGATCTGTTCCAATATACTTCTAGGAGCCAGTTCAGCGTCGTCACACAATCCCTGATCCTGATAAACAAGTGCGAAGTCATTGAGTGAAACGAGCGTATCGGGGTGATCGGTTCCCAGATGCTTCTTCCTTCCTGCTAATGCTCGCTGAAAGAAAGTCTCAGCGTCGTCGTAACGTCCTTGGAATAGATGAACAGCTGCAAGGTCACTAACTGACGTGAGCATAGATGGGTGATCGGGTCCATGATGCTTCTCCCTTCCAGCCAGTGCTTGCTATAGAGTACCTCAGACTCTTCGTGTCGTCCTCGCGAGTCATAAACACGTGCAAGGTCATTCATTGAGGTGGGCGTATCCGGGTGTTCGGCTTCTCCCTTCCTGCTAACGCTCGTTGGTGGAGTATTTCAGCGTCGCCGTACCCTCTCGTAGTCTGATAATGCTCGCTGGAGGAGCGTAACAACCTCGTCGTATCTTCCCCGATGCTCCATATATCTCGCAATCTTCACATTGGCCCGACTTAATTCGAGGTTCATACCAAGCACACCCCATTTTTTATCCAACGACCGTAAATGCAGGATGAATTTTTCGCATTCCTCCCATGATTCAGGCCTTCTATCAGCCCAAGTGCGCTACAGACCAGCGACACCGATGACTGGAGCCACTCTTGCTAAGAATTCCTCTTGCCTCGCAGCGTCTTGCAACATGAATTCGATTAAATCGCGCATCCGCAGTGATGAATTCCCACTGTCATGGCGTAGTTCGACCAGGGACAGGCTCTGGAGTTTTTGTAAACCCGTTTGGAATCTTATCGGTGAGGTGATGAGTGGTGAGGGAGCGGAATTGCGGAGAAACGTGTAACAACGTATTTTTAGATGTAGATGGTTCATCCTGTAAACGTAACCATTCGTTGGCCCCGTCAACGATCATCCCGACAGGTATAGTCTCCGGGTCAAGGAATGAAAGAACTTTCAGAAGGTTGCACGTCGCCAGATTCTTCGAATTGGCGGGAAAATGTAGCCGCTGCTGATCGTCACTCTCCCATCGAATTGCCTATCAGCCTTTGTGAATATTTCTGTTGACGTAAATCCAAATATACACAACATACTTCTATTCTCCGTCTGCTCTTGTATAGGTTGAGGACATTTTCAAGTGTCATGTACGTTTCTCTCATCAATGACGCCGCTTGAACGACGACAAGCGGCAGACGACCAATGCATTGCACTGATTCTTCGGCATGGCCCAACATGAAGGGTGTAACGATTTCCGAACGAATGCCAGCGTCATCCAACGAAAGTCTCGTTGTATCGTGTAGTCTGGGGCTTGGAGTTGAAGAGTCGAACAGGGAATCTGGGTTATGTTTCCCAGAGCTTGGGCGACCGGTACGGTCCGTGTCGTAAAGAGAACGTTCCCTTGGGTATTCCTACAAAGCAAATGCATTGTGAGGAACTCGAGTCGACGTTATCGATGATGAAAAGCCAATTGACGCTACACTCTCCTAACCAGAGCCGTGCCGCTCTCAATTTTATGACGTGGTGATCGAACCTTGAGAAATCCTTGTGTCAATTTGTGGCCGATGTCCAGAATATATGCGTGTACATACCGCCATTGAACGATTTTCCCGCATAACGCAATGAGCTGCGACTTCCCTAGACCTGGCATTCCGTGGATAGCACAGCAGCTTGGTTTACTCTTCTGAGTCATATTGACATAACGGCATACCGAGCTGCTGCGCTATCCACAACTGATCGAGACCCCTTTCTCTCCCCGTAAAGTGCGGAGAAAAACGGTCGACGGGAGCGTCATTGAAGGATCGCAATGGAGACGCTTGAGTCTCTGGGTCTAAAAATGCAAAGAGTTAGCAACGAAAGACTAAATTGTCATTCTGTGAGGTGACTTGTCGACTGCGGCACTGACCGGGTGGAGGCCCGATGTTCGTCTGATTACCACCGAAAATGTTGACAACGCTCTGAAGTGTGTTGATGCCCTTGCAATGGTGACGGTGTGGGAAGAGCGTAGGAAATAAGCGCCTTGAGCCTGTGCAACTACGTATGCATATGTACATCAGCGGTGTTGGTTTTAGTCAGACGCTGAAGATTTTGGTCAGCAAACATTACATATCGTCACTATGCAGGAAAAACCCAGTCAAAAGGCTTTCTTGATGGATTACGCCTTCGACCTGCGCGCTGGACGGAAGGGTTGAGGTGAAACATTAGTATTTCTGACTAAAGCAGTTGCTCCATCAGATACCAACCGCCAATGTGCTCGTTGATTATGCCCAGCGCGTCCAAGTGACATTGTTCACCTACTCCGCGGGATTATTTCGATTTAGTTACACTGTCTTGTGTCCCGGTGTAGGGCTTTGGCAGATCCTCGGTGATGTCTTCCACCTTCCACGTTGACGTTCAAGTCAAGCCACGAGGACAAGTCGTGCACTCAGATCGCCCTCGACCCTGCCTACAGGCTGTGCGATCGATCCACCCAGTTTGTCACTCGTGAGGCTCAGAATCAAGGGTTGGTCGCCGCTCATGGCCCTGTTACCCTGTGTGGAGGACTATGCCGCAGCCTCCTCGTTCTCAGCCGCAATCATGCCATCATATGTATTACGGCGGATCGGCAAGGTCGAAAAAGGGTACGAACTCATGGTGTCGGCTGATGGCTTCTCACAGACTGACGCTTCATGGCATCGACATGAAGTGCTGCTCATACTTTTTTCGGCAATTCCGTTGCTTGCCCCAGTTATCGGTTCCGGACACGTTCTGGTCCGTCACGGATATCTGAAGGGCACTATTACGTTCTGTGTTCTGCACTATGTATAATACCCTGCAGCGCTTGGCTGGTTGAATCTATACAAGTATACAATACTGTCGTTTGCAATCGCGACGAAAAAGTTACGTCCAGCCTCGATTGGGGTTCGAGACTGGAGCTGAGTTGCTAGTACAAGAACAAGTCCCCACAGCCCCGGCCACGAGCGTCAAAGCTAGCTTGGATGACGTTTTTTTGCGAAGTCGGAGATCACATTTTCCGAGTGGGTTGACTGATGTGCCGCACATCATGATTAAAAAAATCCAGCAAAAGGCTGCGCAGCGAGTAGGGCACGTAGTTTAAGCATGGCACGATGTCGTCGATTTGCCGATGCTTGAGTTCAAAGAGATTTGCAACCGAGGAACGCTGTGCAAGACCGGCCGTTCACTCCACAGGTTGTAAACATGAAACAACAAAAAAATAAACGGGCGAGATTAAGTCCCCGCACAGCCCTAAGGGGGTTTACATACAACAAACAATCTAAAGACCTGTAAGATCCATCCTTTTCAACCCTCGGCTCAGTTTATGACTCACTGGTCGAGGAAGTGTAAAAAATGATGCAGAATTGCAAAGTCGGGAGTTGGTCTTGTGTCGCTCCGGAGAACAGCCTTTTTTTTCGACACTCGAAATATTACAACACGAGTTTCACCGAAAGTAAAGTTTCCTGCAAGATTGGATCGGCTAGCGAAAATAATATATACAAAACAGTTTTTTCCATTTCAACTCGCGCGAACTTCATCGATCATTGATCCCTTTTGTCAGAGTGAATTGTTTATAACGGCTTCATCCTTTCACGGATGTGTCCCACACAGTCGTCGAGTCCGTCCGCTCGCTTTGTAAATTGGCCACAAGTCGAGATGTCATCGACGGACTCAGGCTCTAACGAACATTCCTTCACTTATGTCTGCATGTCTACCGTTGACGACCTATCATACACTCCCTCCGCTGAAGAGAGGACCCGAGATGCCGCCCAGATTGCTGCCACAGGACGGAGAAGCTGGAAGACGCTAAAGGGGAAAGGCGAGGCGGTTTGGCCTCCACATTTAGAGGCTGCTCTGATCGAAGGTAAGCTTCTCTCATCCCACATTCCAGATAGCTGAAGACTGACTATTCATTTAGCTCTTGAAAAATATCAACCAGATGATTCACGGTCAACTAAACTCTTTGGTCGATTTCCTCTACGCAACAGATTCATTTCCAACTATATATTCGAGACTACTGGGAAACGACGAACACCCAAGCAAGTCGGAAGCCGTCTTCAACAACTGAGGGATACTTGCAAAGGAAAACGACGTAAGCTCCGTTATTCCCCATCTATGAAAGTCTCACATCCCTCTTTATTGCTGGGCAGTATTAGATTTGATTTCTAATCGGACTACCTCACCAACGGACTGTGACCCTCCAATATCTTCACCGAGTCCGTCGTCCGATAACAGTATCCAAGCAACAAGTCCTCCTCCCTTCCGTTCACACCCCCAGGCTAGGCGTACTTTTATCTACGTTGACATTCTGCCCGAACCTCTACCATGGCCTTCCCCATTTCCAATTATCCGTTTCACGGAAAGCGGATCCAACCCTCTCACCATTCGTTTCACTTCTCCACCTCCTGACCAGGACTCGTCCGCTGACCCTGACTTGAATAATGGGGTACAGTCCTCCTCGTCCTCATCTCATGATCCACCAAATCCTGTGGTGACATTTGCCTCTCCGTCTATTCTCCATCCTCAGGCCTCGTTTTCTGTCTTTCTGCTCGGGGAGAGTTCACCAGTGCATTCAGAAGTTGTTCCGCTCATTTGCTGTGCGTCCCCTTTACAGGGTTGTGAGTGGACGTACAGTACGACCCTTGTCCCCGGATATTGGAATACATTATGCACATGCCCAGGTCTGGTTCTGATTCGTATTTTGCACCACCACCGCATATGCTGACTTCGAGTGTACAGATCCTAGCCGTTACACTATCGTGCAGGATATCATTGCCATTCAAAGCGGATCACCAGATACCGGATCTATATACCCAAAGCCCTCAACGGGGGATACGAACGACAACGGGACTACTTTCTCCGTCGTGTTCCGCTTCAGTCACTCAAACGCAACTCCAGCACCTTTGGTTGCTCCGCATATTTTGCAAAGGCCCTCAGATGTCGACCTTGTATTGTCTCCCACGAACACAGAAAGCTCTACGACTTCGCCGTTCACTCCTTCCTCCAGTGTGAGTGTTTCCACAAATTTCCGTGTTCCCTGGCCACCTACAGCAGGCGTTATGTTTGGCGAGCAGCGTCTGCTACGGGCTACGGATCAACTTCTGCCTGCCTTGTGTTGCTGTTTCACTGACGAGATTGAAACTTCTCTTGACAGTCAAGTTCTTTGCTTCCTACCACTCATCGTAGTATCGATGTCCAACGGCCCTTGGAATTGCCACAAGATATTTGGTCGCCTGTGGTTCCATACTCACCTTTCCTGGAACCATACGGGAGCCGTTACTTCGACACCATGTTTTCCAGTTGCCCTGAAGACTATTCTTCGTTGGCAGTGCCAATGATTTCGAGGACCAGTCGTCATTCTGCAACCACAAGCGATTATCTCTTTAATAACCATTTGAGCCAGCGATTCGTCGACAACTCTTGCTCTGGCATCCAGCCATGGTCCTCATTAGCGGCCCCTTTCCCTATATACCCCTCAAACTATGTATGATTTCCCCAAAATTTCCCTATTGCAGGGAGCTCATGTATATTCGTTCTCTAGGTTTTGTAGCCCACAGACATTTTCTTTTTTCTCTTCTACTCAGCTGTTCAGTGTATTTTACTTTGTTGGACGAAATAATCGTGGAAATGACGGATCGTCCGCCGTCCATTGTAATCAATCAGCAAATATCTGTCATAGCAACCTTGCGCGACCCTCTTCGCGACCATTGTCTGGGAATAAAAAGGGTGGTCGGACAGTCAGGACCGCTCTTCCACGAATGTCACCCCACTGAATCTAAACGATAAGGAACTAGGAACAAACAGAGGATGTAACAACCGAAGTCAATGTGGAATTCCACCTCTCCTATCGCGCTGAAGATGATGAATCCTTTTGTCTCGTTCCGCTCATTTCCATAAATTAACAACGCAGCATGCAACAACATTTTGTCATCATGTGCTAAGGTCCGGTCGCTACAGTCACCCTGTCCTGCACACGCCCACGGACGTCATAGATATTTGCCTCTTTATTCAATGCATTTGCAATCTCCATGACATTGAACTTCTGGTGACGGTAATAGTCCTCCACTAGACTCACTCCGCATACGTTCTGAGTAGAAATGATGATGTAATAATAATAATAATAAAGAATGAATGGTCCGCACTTTGAAAACCTCCACCAGGATAAATATCATTGGATTATCGAGATTCACCTGGTGGCCTTCCGGAACACAATGTGCAATTTCTTCAATAAGATTCTGACGAGACAACGTCGTGTGATTGCGCATCCGTAATTCGATTTTGTACTATTTCCAAATTCATTTGACGCCGAGGAGGGAAAAACCGAATACAACGCACGGTGTATCTCTTCTCTGGGTCTTGCGTGAAGAAGGGAGAGATAATCCGACTACACAAATTCCGTATTTCAGGGATATTTGCGCTGCATGTGTCAGATACTGGGACAAGACGTTGGGTGTACCTGAGATTTGTCTGGGAGTGTTCCTGGAAGAGAATACTGTGGAAATTACCGAGTCCGTAGGACTCCAGTTGTCTCTACATTGTTTACAAGTCTGAGCACAAGCTTGACAGGGTCCACAGGGGGTTTGCAGGAGATAAATACCACTGCCGTTAGATGAGTTCACGGACATAACGGCTTAGGTTGACAACAACGGACCACAAGGAGTGTTAGTCTGACAGTTGGCTGTGATGCGATGAGAAAATGGACATATGGTCTTGTGAAGAGATGCGTACTGAATTTCCTTTCTCTCCTTGGTCGCTTTATGGCAGCGAGTTCATTGGCGACCTGCGCCTCAATACTCATGGTGGTATTTTCCACGGAAGCATCTTCGATATCAACCGTCCATATTTCCGAAGCAAGCTAAGAGGGTGCATCAGATCTAGGAGAAGATTCAAAATTGTAATTCACATTCGCGTACCGACTCGAATAAGTCGTACAACTCTCCCACAGCTTGTTTCTCTTTTCCTTTAATGCAACTCGCCCACACGCCTGGTCCTTCTATGACTTGCTTACTCCACAAAGGGCTTCCATCCTGCAATGTTGCAATGATCGGTAGAAATAAGTACACCAAAAGTCATCAGAACATGAACCACCCAACCGAACGATATTTTCTCTTTCTGTCATTTGATTTGGGTTTGTCGGACATTTCCAGGTGCCTTGCCAACCAAAGAGTGAGGTGCTTTGCCAACGAGTGTCCTGGAAAAAAAAGGGAATAGGTATTATCCCACATCGACATCATATCGGCGATCTTACCCTGTGACAAATGGATCGCTCCACGTGACACTCGAGTCTTGTCTTGAACATTCCTTGTACTCGGACCACCGAATTGAAATGCAAATGCGCATTCCGAAAATGACGCTAATTTTTGTCTCCAAATCCCGCGATATGGAGATCGATGAATCATGGATCTGCGACACTTTGAAGAGGTTAAAAAAGATATGACGCCGAGTCTCAGTCGCCGTGCCAACAACAGCCATATGCAAAGGTACCTTATCTTTACTTTGAAACATCCTTTTCACCAGTACAAAAACCGTAACATGAATGGGATCAGGTGGCATGTTGGTTTGTTCTCCCCAAAACTGTTTCCACGATCGTAATTGTTACCCTGATCTCCAAGTACCCCAGATTTCTTCGGTATACATGGTGAGACCCGGCGCTCATTGTACTATTGTAGGCTACGTGTGGACACGTATCTCGGCGCTGGTTAACCGAAAAACGCCTCGTCACTCCTTGAACTCGGATGCGAATTCGATCACAAGGTTCTATTCACACCGCCCATCTGACTGCTTGTGGATGTCATGGGAGAACAATTACCGTCGCGGAGGTAGAGACCAATCACGATCGCAGTTAAGTTGCCCATTTAAGTTTATATTATCCGTTCCCGAGATTCAGTGTAGAATAACTCCAACCTTGATCCGAATACAGTATTCACCAGTGGTGATTGTGGTGTCGTGGTCAACGCCTCGGTACAACACCTTCCAAAGTCACTCAATTTCATAATGGATTAGTTATAATGGATGAGTTATGTATTTAAGGCTGCGCAAGGCGCAGCACGGTGCCTTTGTTTTCGCCCACGTGACATTCATCCACTTCGGCGTTGATAGACTTCCGATGCCTCTTTAATGGCACCATGATTTATGGTGTTTCATCCAAAAGTCGAGGCAGTGACTTGAATGACATGCGTGATGTAGAACAAAGGGATTCTAGTGCTAGTAGTGGCGTCATCCGATCACTTTCATCATGACGCCGATGACCATTAAATCCCTTCAATTCCCAGTTCGCGGGCAATAATAAGCGTGGCCTTCTCGCCAATGACCAGCGCCGAGGAGTAGGTATTCTGATGAATGTTTCAGATACAAGGATACTCATCAAATCAAACGGAG
>Ga0209006_10003611_pt1 | contig 14057 bp, 11 predicted proteins | sample JacPin_JW_Ref_O2_FD_188567 | JGI IMG/M metagenome (GOLD analysis project Ga0209006, IMG submission 188567) | Forest soil microbial communities from Algoma, Ontario, Canada - Jack Pine, Ontario site 1_JW_Ref_O2 (SPAdes) (version 2) | ecosystem: Environmental > Terrestrial > Soil > Boreal... | reverse complement strand
CGACGCGCTTCGTGGTGATCGCCTCTGCGGAGAAGGCGGTCACCGCCCTGGCGCCGCCGGTTCCCCTTGAGCTGGTGGCGTTCGGAGCGCAGCGCACGCTCGTGGTGCTCGACCCCGCGCGCTCGAGGGACGTCCCCCCCAGCCCGGACGGCGGCGTGATCGCTGACTACTTCGGCGCGATCGGCGACACGCGCGAGCTCGCGGCGCGGCTGAGCGCCACGCCGGGGGTGGTCGAGCACGGCCTGTTCGAGCCTGAGCTGGTGAGCCTGATCCTGATCGCGCGCGAGGACGGCGTCGAGCGCCGCGTGGGCGCGAAGGCAAGCGACTGACCCCGAGCCGAGCGACTGACGACTTAAGGCTGGGCCTCGGCGGCGAGCGGCCGCAGCTCCTCCTCGTAGGACATCGGATGACGCGCGAGCACGCCGTCGTCGCCGATCACGTAGGCGCCCATGCGCAGCAGCGGCGGCGAGTAGACATGCAGCGTGACCGCTGGGTCCGAGCCGGCGTGGCTGACACGGTGGATGTCAGCAGCGGAGAAGTGGAAGCTCGCGCCGGCACGGAAAACACCCGTGCGCAAAGGCCCTTCGATCGCCAGGCGCTCCTCGCGGACAGCCCCGCTGACGACTGCGACAGCGCCGGAGGAGACGTCGTGGTCGTGAAAGCCGGTGTCGTGCTCGTCCATCCAGCAGATCAGCCAGGCGGTGACGTGCTCGTCCCAGAGCAGCTCCTCGTAGACCCGCTGGGTGGTGTCGTGCTTGACGAGATCGATCCACAGCTCGGGGCGCTCGGCCAGCTCGGCCACGAACGTTTCGAGCTCGGGGCCGGAGAGATCGCGTCCGCGCGGCCGTGGGACAGCGGATACGCCGCGAGGATCGACTGGCGGGAGCGCGACTCGTGGGTTTCGCGCAGCTGCGAGTGCGGGCGAGCTCATCTCACCAGCTCCAGGCACGCGGCGCCGAGCGCGCGACGGGTGCTGTCGAGGATCGGTGCCCAGTCGAGTCCGGCGGGCATCCCAAGCTCGCTGGGCTCGACGACCGGCCGGTCCGAGCCGTACAGCAACTGCTCGGGGCCGACGAGCTCCGCCATCACCTGGACCGCAGCGGGGCCGTAGGAGGAGGTCTCGTAGAAGACGAACGGGTCCGGGGTTGTGGGCTTGGGGCCACCACGAGAGCAGAGCCGCTCAGCGTGCAGCGGAGCGAGGCCGGCGAGCATGGAGAAGATCACGCGAAGCTTTGGGTGCGCGGGCCTTCCGGCGACCCGGAAAGCAAGCCACGCCTGCTGCACCCCAGCCACGTAGTCGGTGAGTGCGGGCCACCACAGTGGGTCGCCGAACGACGCCTGAACGGCCGCGGAGGCAGCGTGGGCGGCCTCGCGCGGGCCGGGGTGCACGAGCAGCGGCGCGCCGGCGGACTCCAGCCGGGCGAGCAGCGGACGCAGGCCAGCGAGGGCCTCCACGTCGGCGAGCGCGCCGGCGGGCAGCGAGAGCCCAACGCACCCACGCTCCAGCGCCCGATCCACGTCGTCGGGGTCTGCGCGGTCGAGCGCGATCGCCCCCCACACGCCGAAGGGCTCATCGAGCGAGAGCGCACCCTCGTGGTAGGCGTCGATCAGCGTGAGCGCCTCACGACGCGGGAGCCACTCGATGCCCAGCGGGCTCGACAGGCACACCAGCGCTCGATCGACACCGTCGCGCTCAGCCAGTCCTGCGCGTCGGACCGGGTCCTCGGACTCGAGGTCGATCACGTACGGTCGCTCACCGGCGAGATACAGAACGGTGAGCCCACTTTCGCGCCGCACGAAGGGCAGCTCGGCCCTTTCCTGGAGGGCCTGCACAAGCGGCTCGGTCCAGACGTGTTGATGTACATCGACTTTCATCAGATTTCCGATCTCTTTTATGGAGATTAGCACGTCGGCGGTCCAGTTTCGACCCTTATCGGCCGCTGTATCCGAACCCTGAGCGTCCGCCCCACCCTCGACACCTACAATTCGCTCTCCCCGGGGGACTGGTGTATCGGTAACACGGTGGTCTCCAAAACCGCAACGCGAGGTTCGACTCCTCGGTCCCCCGCTTTAGTCAGGCCCCGGATTTCCGGGGTTTTTGGCTTTCTGGAGCCGATTGCGGGGTGATGCTTCGCACCGCGGCGATCCCTTCGGTCCTAGGGATGCGCTCGAGGCGTTAGCAGACTGCCGTCCGCCGCCGCATGCATTGACCCCGGTGCGTGGCGCGCCGCGTGCACCCGAACAGCCCTTCAGGCCGGCAACAGCGCTTGCAGTCTCTCGCCCCATCGCACAGCCCCACCCAGCAGTAGCAGACACGGCCCCCGCCCAGCTGCTTATCAGGGGCTCCCGTAGCTAAAGCCGGGTGCGTGGGGTGCCGAAGGACACGTAGCCCGAGACAGGTCTTGTGACAATGCGCACTTTGCTTAGGAAGCCCTCCGCTGACCCACGCCAACGTCGGTGGCGACCCTGTGTGCCCGACTCGGCCTTGGCGCGACGGTTTCGAACAGCAGCCGGCTCCGGTGCGCAGGACGGCTTCCTCCTGATCGAAGTCGTGATCAGCGCTCTGATCGTCGGGCTGATCGTCGTTGGCCTCCTGAGCGGCCTCAGCGTGGCGAGCAACACGTCGGCGGACCAGCGGCGTCATGACGCGGCAGCCGTCCTGGCCGCCGAATCCCAGGAGCAACTGCGAACCGACCCGGCGAGCGCGCTGGAGGCCCTGGAAGTCACGCCACACGAATACACCAAGACCCTCAGCAGCACCAAATACACGGTCACGGAGTCCACGAAGTACATCAACAACGAAACGCAGGCCTCCGCATGCACCTCGCCCAGCGAAGCCAGCAAACAGAGCGGCAACTACATCCAGATCACCTCAGTGGTCTCTTGGGCGGCCGCCAACTCCACCTACCCCAAGGTCGAACAGTCGAGCATCGTGACGCCGCCGACAGGATCGGCACTCGAGGTCAACGCCATCAACGGCGCCAAACCCGAGCAGGGCGTAGCCGGTGTCACCGCCACGACGGAATACACGGGCGTGGAATCGAAACTGCCTACGACCGTGGAAGGCAGCACCGGCGCCAACGGGTGCATCGTCTTCGGCGCGATCCCGGCGACGGCGGCGACGATCAACGTAAACCCGCCGCTGGGCTACGTGACTCCTTCCGACTCGATCGTCATCCCCAGCGAAGCGGTCACCCTCGCACCGAACCTCACGACGCACAAGGAATACATCGTGAACCGCGGGGGCAGGATCACGGCCACGTTCACGCACGAAGGCAACGTCGTCAAGGGCGAAAGCTTCGTGGCCTTCAACAACGAACTCGCGTCGCCCAAGTATGTGGTCGGGAGCCCCACCTACACGTACGAAGCTGGGGAAGAAGAGCGCTACACGCCTCTCGCCAGCGCCGCCGTCACGAGCATCACGACCCCGGTCGACACAGGGTACCCCACTGGCAACCTCTTCCCCTGGCAGCAGGAATACTCGGTTTACGCTGGCGACTGCCCCAAGAACAGCGTCACGGAAACGGCAAACCCCGAACACCTCAAAAACCCCTCGGCATTGGTCGCACCGGGCGGCAGCGCGACCGTGACCATCCCGCTTTCCGTGGTCACGCTCACCGTTGACACCGGCACGAAAACCACCCCGGTCGGAACGACCGGCGAAGCGCTGCCGGTCAAGATCACAAATGCCGCCTGCGAAAAATCCACCGCGAACGACGCGACTGCGCCACTGTATGTCCACACACAGAAGCTGTCGTCCGGCCACCTCGAAAACCCCTATCAGCCCTTCGGCACCTTCAACCTCTGCGTCTACGACAAACAAAACAACACCAATTACACCGTCACGTATACCAACGCAACGGTAGGTGGCTCGAAACCCTTCATCTATCTCGGCTCAGGCAGCGTCGGCGAACAGACACTCGAAACCGCCACCACCTCCACGCAATGTTGACGCCTACACATCCATCTATCACTCGAGTATCCGACGCCTCGGGCTTCACGCTGATCGAAACGCTCGTGGCGATGATCAGCTCGACCGTCGTCGTGGGCGCGCTTTTCGCGATCTTCATCGTCGCGCTGCACCAGACCGCCAGGACCAGCGGACGCGTCGAAGCGACAGAGCTCGGCAACACGACGATGACCCGTTTGGTAGACGAGCTACATTCCGCCTGCATCGCTAGAGAATTCACACCGATACGCGAAAAAAGCAACGCAAACGAACTGATCTTCGTCTCCGGGGTGGGTAAGCAAGCCATCCTGACCAAAGCGTACCTACACAAGATCACCTACTCCACAAGCGCGCACACGCTCGTGGAAACTACCTGGCCGAACGTATCGACAAGCTCTTGGCCGAACTTTGAATTCAGCGAATCCGGCACGCCCACGACGGTGCGGATCGGCGAAAACATCACTCTGAACACAGGCGCAGTAGGCATCTTCAAGTACTACGGCTACTCGGAAAGCCCAGAAAGCGCAACCTCCACGAAAGCCGTCAGCACGCTCGAACAGCTGAAAGAAGGCTCAGGGGGCCTCGAAGGCAACGCTGCCAAAGCCTCCGCAGTCTCGGTCAACTTCACGGCAGGCGCTACGCAGTACCGGCAGTACAAACCGACGATCGAACTGAGCAACCAGGTCACTCTCGCGTTCACCGCTCCCAGCGCCGAAACCCCAATCCTCCAGAAACCATGCGAATGAACGTCATCCATAAACTCCGACCAATCGCGCGTGCCGAGGATGGCATAACGCTGATCATTGCGGTGCTCGTGATGTTCGTCGCCGGCCTACTCGTCGTCGCGGCGTTTACAGCCGCTGACGGCGACATTCAGCTGTCGCACGACAGCACGATTCAAAAGCAGGCGGTTTATGCCTCGCTTGCGGGCATCCAAGAGTACCAGTACCACCTGGAGAAGGAACCAGACTACTGGCAAACGTGCGAAGCGCCGTCCAGCACCGTGCCGGAAAACAAATACGAGCATTACGAAATCAAGTTGCTCGGCGCGAACGGCCACGAAACCTGCTCGACCTCGGCGCCGTTTGAAACGATGATCGAATCGAGCGGCGCCGCCGCGAACACCTTCCGCATCGAATCCATCGGCTGCGCCGGAAAGCAGACGATCACCAACTGTACGACCGCCGAGGAAGCGGAAAACGCGAAACACACGGACAACCTACAGGTGCGCAAATCCGTAGCGTCATTCAAGTCTACGGGCTTCCTGCAGTTCGTCTATTTCACACGCTACGAAGACGAGGACCCGGCGCTCTACGAACCGAAAGCCGACTGCGAAACCTACTACGAAACAAAAAGCGGGACGAAAACGACCAAACGCTCGTCGGAATGCGCGCTCATCGAGTTCGTCACCGGCGACGGCGTCAAAGGACCGATGCACACCGACGACAAGTCTGTGATGTGCGGTTCGCCGGAATTCGGCCGCACCGGTCGGAGTAATCCGGACAAGATCGAACTGAACGGAGGCTGGGTGAGCGTTTGTGGCGGCACGAACCCGATTTTCAACACCGCCTCGAAAAACTACACGGTCGGCAAAGAACTCATCCCGCCGACGAGCGACGAAAGCCTCAGCAGCTACGTGGAATCCGTCAACCGGTTCACGGGCACGACGCAGCTGACGCTCAACGGTACGACGAACAAAATTACCGTCGTGAACAGCGAAGGAAAAACAAGCACGATCAACTGGCCGGAAAACGGGTTGATCTACGTCGAAGCGGGCAAGAACAGCTGCGAATACAAATACACGTCACACGGCGCCGACGGCCCAGAGGAGAAGGAAGCTGAGAGCGAATGTGCGAACGTGTATGTGCACGGCACCTACAGCAAATCTTTGACGATCGCCGCCACGGACGACGTGATCATCGCCGGCAGCACCTACCCGACCAGCGTGGCTGGGAGCCTCGGCTCCGAACCTACGGGGACTGCGACGCTTGGACTGATCGCCACACAGTTCGTGCGTGTCTATCACCCCGTAGCGGAAACGTACAAAGCGAACAAATCCGGTAAAGGCGGCTACACCTGCAACAACGGAGACACCTACAAGGGCTCCGGCATTTGCGAATATGAAAACAGCCCCGAAGGATGCGACGCTCCCAACCTGAACGCGACCCAGGACGGAGAAGCCCTTGGCTACGGCTTCGGCACACAGGAAGACATCTGGATATACGCGGCGATCCTCTCGACGAAAAACTCGTTCGTCGTCGACAACTACAACTGCGGTAACCAGCTCGGCAAACTGAACGTCTACGGCGCGATCGCGCAGAACTTCCGCGGCATTGTCGGCACCTCCGGCAACACCGGTTACATCAAGAACTACACCTACGATGAACGCTTGGCGACTGACGAGCCCCCCTATTTCCTGCAGCCGCTGAACACCGGCTGGGAAGTAAACCGCGAGACGGCCGAGGCAGGCGGCTAGGCCTCGCGCTCCGCCCGACGGAGCGTCCGATTGGCGGAGTTCCGGTCGCGCTGCGGCGCTTTCATGCAGCGGCCCCGGTGGGCACGCCGTCGGAGACGCCCTTCTCTTCGCGCCCGTGAGGTCACTGGTCGACGTGCCGGTCCCCGGTTCTCGCCGATGTGCCCGTGCAGCGCACGAGGCGCAGGAGGGCTATAGATGTCGTGCAGGGATCGTTGTGAAGGTGCGTTCGAGATCACATTCCGCCGCAGCGCGTGTCACTCGAGCGCTTGGCGCCGCGTTGCTGCTGATCGGTCTCGTGGGACTCACATGCTTGCCCGCCTCCGCGGCTGGTGCTGTGGCCTCGACTGTGCCGGGCGTACTGTCACCGATACCCAGCGAGCCCGGCTCGCTGCAGGCTCAATTGGTGGAAACGCTCACACGTCCCACGAGCATCTCCAGCTACGGCGGCTGGGCTGCATGGAGCAGCTACGACCCAACGCATCGCGGCTACCAACTGGTGGTCCGAAACACGAGTGGCGAGGTCACGGTGCTCGGTATCGCCGAGAGCCCGCACCCGTTCGAAGTGAGCCTCGGACCACTTGCCGCCGGCGACGTCGGAGCTGTGTACCCGCGCTGCGACCAGGGATGCCGGCTGGAGGAGCTCGCGATTGAGTCGCCTGGTGCGCCTGAAACGCCGCTGGCTGTGCCCGGCGGAGGTTCGCTCCACCTACCTGCGTTGTGGAAGAACACAATCGCGTTCCTACGCGCGGTGCCCAAGGGCGGCGAGAGTCATCCCGTGGAAATGTTCGAGTGGACTCTGGGTGCGAAGCACCTGAAGGCGCTCGCTCTGCCACGCAACAGCCTCTCGCCGGCGCAGGTGAGCGCACAGCCCGAACTGCGCATCACGCAGGGCTACGTCGGGGAGATAACCGCTCTGGCGCTCGAGGGCACGCAGGTTGCCTACACCCGCGTGGTGCCGTGGGGAGAATGGGACAGGTCGGACCTCTGGGTGCAGCGCCCCGGGAAGCAGCCGCAGATGATCGACCGCATCGACACGGGCGGCGGTGCGATGTTCGGCACGCGTACCTACCTCACCCCGACGATCGCCGGCTCGTGGCTGTACGCCTATCGGCAGTACCACGAAGCAGGCCCCTGGGACGGCGATCCTGCTTGAGTCCGCTACAGCCTGACGACGAACACAGCGCAACAGGCGGAAGTCAACTTTGGCAATCAAGAAGGCTTTGAAGAAGACGAAGGGCCCTTGGACGCAGTGGCGCCCCTCGGCGCGGGCGCGATCTGGACGCTCCAAAACTCCCAACAGCCAGCGCAGGGCGCGCGGATACTGTCGCTGGCGAGCGTCAAATGGAAGCCGATCAGGCGGCCGCGCGATCCGCAGGCCGCGCCCAGCAGAGTTCGCGGCAGCTCAGGATCAATATGCGGGCGAGAGGACTCGAACCTCCAAGGCCTAACGGCCACCGGCTCCTAAGGCCGGCGTGTCTACCAGTTCCACCACGCCCGCGTGCTTGCTGGAGCGTACCGGGACCGCGCCAGCTTGTATGGTGCTGGGCGTTATGTCCTCGGTCCATGGTTCTGAGGCGCGCCAGGGCGTCGTTGTCACGCACCCGAACCGCGACAAGCCTGTGGTGCAGGCGACACGCGCGACGGTGGTGGTGCTGCTGCTCGTAAGCGTGGCGCTGCTGCTGATCATCACGATCGGCGGCTGGAGCGTGCTCGAGGGCGCGATCCCGCTGCAGATCGGATACATCGTCGTGTATCTCACGTTTGCGTTCTTCGCCGCGCGCTGGAACCGCGGGGTGCTGCCGATCTCTGCCGCGCTCGGCGTGCTGTTGGCGATCTTCGCGCTTGTGGCCGCGCCGGCGTGGTTCGACCGCGACAAATCCGGCTACGCGCAGCCGGCGCTGAACGCGGGCCTTTTGGGCGTGCTGACGCTGCTGGTGGTGCCGGTGCAGATCCTGCTGGTGACGTTCACGATGCGGGGCTTCTCACAGGGCTGGAACGTCGAGCTCGAGCGGCGCGAATCGGGCGCGGAGCGAGACCTGTACGGCGACGCGCCGCCCCAACCTGTCTGACCGAGCTCGACGGCCTCGGGCACCAGCCCGCCCAACCGTCGGCTCATTGCTTTGGACCGACGAATCCGTCGAGGCGGCTGACCGATTCGTGCCGCGCGATTGAGATGTTCCGTGCGTTCATCTGTCGCCACTCGATACCCAGAAGATCGCACGCCGCCGTGAATAGATCACGGATATCGCCGGAGGCGTTCGTGAAGTTGTAGCGCGGGTAAGCGTAGATCTTCCCGCCCGCCCTGACCCGGTTGAGGAACCGGCACCCGTCGGAGTGGATCAGGCCTCGAATGAACTTCCGCGGCTGCTCGTGGACGAGTTCTGCCTGCCAGTCGGCGAGCCTGATCGGACGCAGGTGCTTCGCGCCTCGGCCGTGCTGCGGGAACAAGCAAACGAGCTGGTTCGAGTAGACGACCACGACTCGACACCGGCTCCGAGGGTCAGGCTGATACGACAGGATCCTGTTGTGTGGGAATACCGCCTGCATCGAGCTCATACACTCGCTGGCTATGCCGGGCCACGCTAGGTCGAGGGCGATTCTGAGTCTCCATGTGCGTGGCATGCGATCGATCGACCCGTCGCCGAGGTACATCCCAAGGAGATAGGCATAGCTTGCGCGTGGAAGCGCCCTCGGCTCGTGTTCCGGATGACCACAGACGGCGCAGGGACACCCCGAGGGGAGTTCCGAACGCGGCCGCGACGAGCGGCGCCAGTCTCGGATCGTCGAGCGGGGAATCCCCGTAGCTCGAGCGATCTCGCAGTCGTTCAAGCCGGTGGCTCTGAGGACGGCCGCCTGGTTGTACTCGGAACTCGGACGCATGACGCAGGTGCGGCGGGTGGGATTCGAACCCACACGTCCTTACGGACAATGCGTTTTGAGCGCATCGAGTCTGCCGTTCCTCCACCGCCGCACGAAACCTCAGTTTAGTTCCGGAGGCAGCGTGCGATACCCATGCCTACACAAGACAATGTCTCACCGGCGCGTCAAACGCCGCCGACAAGCTCGAGCAGCGGCTCGGCAAGCTCCGGCGGCGCCACGAGGATCCCCCAGGGCAGGTTCTCGTGCACGGGCAACTCGAGCACGCGCAGGCCGGCGCGTTCGCAGATCAACGCACCCGCGGCGATGTCCCATGGCTTCACGGTCCGCTCGAAGTACGCGTCATAGCGCCCTGCGGCCGTCCACGTGAGGTCCAGTGCGGCGCTGCCGAAACGGCGGATGTCACGTACCCGTGGCACCAGACGCGCGAGCACCTGCGCCTGTGCCGCGCGGACCCGCGCGTCGTAGGCGAGCCCGGTCGCCACCATCGCCGTCGCCAGTCCACCGCCGCGCGCTCCGCCGTCCTCGGCGAGCCGGGGAGCAGACGCGTCCGCGCCGAGCGAGCGTGTGGCGCCGGCGCTCGTGAGCGTGGGAGTGGAGTCTCGGCTGGCGGCGAACAGCTCGTCGCGGTTGGGGTCATACACGGCGCCTGCGATCGTGCCCTGCTCGTCGCGGACGGCCACGCTGACGCACCATTGAGGGATCCCGAACAGGAAGTTGACGGTGCCGTCCAGGGGATCGACCACCCAGCTGAGCCCGCTGGTGCCCTCGGTGTGATCACCCTCCTCCCCCAGGAAGCCGTCGTGCGGACGACGCGCCGCGAGCAACTCGCGGATCATCTGCTCGGAGGCGAAGTCGGCCTCGCTGACGAGATCGGTGGGCGTGCTCTTGGCGCTGATGTCCTGCTCAGCGCCGCGACCCACGCGCTCGACCAGCATCTCCCCCGCGCTGGTGGCCGCCTCGATCGCCACAGCCAGCAGCGCGTCGGCGGGCGGCGCGCCCTCTCCGCGCGCGCCGGCTGCGCTCACGAGAACTCGGGCGGGCGCTGCTGCGCCCAGGGACGCTCGGCCTCGATCTGCCCGGCGAGCGACAGGAGCGTCGCCTCGTCGTTTGCCCGCCCGACGAGCTGCACCGCGCGCGGCAGACCATCTGCGCCGAACCCGGCGGGCACTGACGCGGCCGGCTGCCCGGTCACGTTCCACACGCCGTTGTAAGGGACCCAGCGAGCGACCGTGTTGAGCGTCCACAGCGCGCCGCAACCCTGCAGCTGCCCGATGCGCGGCGGCGGCGCGGCGGTGGCGGGCGTCAGCAGCACGTCGTGATCCTCGAACACGCTGTTCAGCCTCTGCGCGAACTGCGGCTCGGCGGCGAGCGAGCGATCGAGCAGCTTGCGGGGGATCAGGCCGCCCATGCGCGCCATCGCCCGTGTGCGGCGTTCCAGGCGCTCGGGGTGCGGGAGCGCCGCAGCGCCGTCGTGGATCCCGCGCAGGTAGCGCACGGTGACGGCGGGGACGGCGCCGGGGCCGTAGTCGGGGTCGCGCTCCTCGAGCTGGTGACCGAGCGAGCGCAACAGCTCGATCGTCTCCTGGAACGCCCCGCGTGCGTCCGCGTCGAGCTTCTCTATGCCGCCGGGCGGAACGCTCGTCGAGTAGGCGATCCGCAGCGGACCCGGCGGCGTCGCGGCGGATATCGAGAATGGGATCTCCGGAGCCGGCGCGCGGTCGGCGTCGAGGTCTGTCGCGCCTGAGGCGACGTCGTGGAAGAGCGCGGTGTCCGCCACACGGCGGGCGAGGATGCCCTTGACGGACAGTCCGTGCCAGCCGCGGGCGTGCGGCGCCATCGACACGCGTCCGCGCTGGGGCTTCAGGCCGAACAGGCCGCACCAGGCCGACGGGATGCGGATCGACCCGGCGCCGTCGGAGCCGAGCGCCGCGCCCACGAGGCCCGCGGCAACCGCTGAGGCGCTGCCCCCGCTCGAGCCGCCGGGCGCACGCTGCAGGTCCCAGGGGTTGCGCGTGGCGCCGAATGTGGCCGTCTCGGTGAACGGCCACATCATCAGCTCGGGCACGTTGGTCTTGCCGATGATCACCGCGCCGGCCTCTCGCAGGCGGCGCACGACCTCCGCGTCCGCGCGCGCAGGCTCGTCCTGCGCATTCGTGCCGCAGGTGGTGAGCTCCCCTGCCACGTCGATGTCGTCCTTGACGGCGATCGGGACCCCCAGCAGCGGGCGACTCGCCGACTCTCCCCCGGCTCCGCGACGCGCGTCGGCCTGTCCTGCTTCCAGGTGCGCGCGTTCGGCGAAGACGATCCGGAAGGCGTTCAGGCGCGGGTTGAAACGCGCGATCCGCTCCAAATAAAGATCGACAAGCTCGACGGAGGAGATCTCTCCCGCTGCGATCAGCTGCGCCTGGCGGGCAATTCCTGCATATGCGAGCTCAACGGCATCCATTGACGGCCCAATCTATTGGAAAATCACACACCGTCCGCCGCGCGCCCGCATACGATGACTTCGCGCGTCTTGGTGAGCCGGGGCCCGATCGCCGTAGCGATCGGTGGCTTCATCAGGCGCTCAGAGGAGAGCGCTTCGAACGAGCATCCAGGGGGAAAATCCGATGTCATATCCAGTCACCTTCGAGGTCGAGTACGTCGAGCGGCGCAGCAGACTGACCGCCTTCTTCCGCCTGCTACTGGCAATCCCGCTGGTGATCTGGCTGTACGTCTACGGGCTCCTGGCCTCGATCGCAGTTGTGATCGCGTGGCTTGCGATCGTATTCACCGCGCGCTACCCGCAAGCGCTCTACGACTTCGTTGCTGGCTACACGCGTCTTCTCGCGCGCTTCACGGCGTACGCGTCCTTGCTCTGCGACCCCTATCCCCCGTTCAGCGGATCGGACGACGACGCGTATCCCGTGCGCATGCGCTTCCAGGGGCCGCTCGAGCGCTACAGCCGACTGAAGACGTTCTTCCGCGTGCTCCTGGCGATCCCGATCGTGATCCTGCGCTATGTGATGAACCTGCTGTTGGAGGCCGGCGCCGTTGCTGCGTGGGCCGTGATCCTGATCACCGGCAAAATGCCCCGGGGTCTGTTTGACCTGATGGTGCTGGCGAACTCCTACATGGCGCGCTCGGACGCCTACCTGCTCCTGCTGACGGAGACCTATCCGCCGTTTCAGGATGAGCAGACGCGTACGGCGGGGTCAGCTCTCTAGCGACCGAAGCAAAAGGCAAGAGCGACTGCGCGCCCCGTCACACCGGCGTGATGGCGTTGTGCTTCTCAGGCCACACACGTGCCTTGGAAGCAGCGTGTCCGAAGCGACGCACGAGCTCGCCCCGCAGCTCTCCCGGCTCGACGACGGCGTCGATCACGAGCTCTGAGGCCAGGTGCAGGATGTCGATGTCCTGTGAGTACTCCTGACGCAGCTGCTCGGTGCGTGCGGCGCGCTCATCCTCGTCATCGATCGCCTGCAGCTGGTTGAAGTAGACGGCGTTGATCGCGGCCTGCGGGCCCATGACGGCGATGGACGCGCTGGGCAGCGCGATGCAGCAGTCGGGGTCGAACGCGGGGCCTGCCATCGCGTACAGCCCTGCCCCGTAGGCCTTGCGCACGATCACGGAGATCTTGGGCACGGTGGCTTCGCTGACAGCGCTGATCATCTTGGCGCCGTGGCGGATGATCCCGTCGCGCTCCACCTTCGTGCCAATCATGAAGCCGGGCACGTCAGCGAGGAACAGCAACGGCACGTTGAAGGCGTTGCAGCACCAGATGAAGCGCGCGGCCTTGTCCGCTGAGTCACCGAACAGGACACCGCCCTTGTGCTTGGGCTGGTTCGCGACGATCCCGATCGCGCGGCCGTCCAGGCGCGCGAAGCCGACGACCAGCTCCTTGGCCCAGCGCGGCTGGATCTCCAGCAGCGAGCCCTCATCTACGAGCTGGGAGATCAGCAGCTTGATGTCGAACGGCTTGTTCTCATCCGCGGGGATCAGTTCGGCGATGCCCTGCCCGTCCGGAGCACCCGCCGCCGAAGCGCCGATGTCGAGCGCGGGCGGCTCGAGCTGGGGTGGGTGGGACCTCCAGTTCGTGGGCAGATAGGAGAGGTAGCGGCGCGCGAACTGGATGCCCTCGGCGTCGCTGGAGACGAGCTGGTGCCCGCAGCCGGAGACGCCGGTGTGCATGCGCGCGCCGCCCATCTCCTCGAGGCTGACCTTCTCGCCGATCACCATCTCGGCCATGCGTGGCGAGCCGAGGTACATGGAGGCGTTGCCCTCGCGCATGATCACGATGTCGCAGAACGCGGGGATGTAGGCGCCGCCGGCGGCTGATGGGCCGAACAGCACGCACACCTGCGGCACGAGGCCGGAGAGCTTGACCTGGTTGTGGAAGATGCGCCCGGCACCGCGGCGGCCGGGGAACATCTGCACCTGCTCGGTGATGCGCGCGCCGGCGGAGTCGACGAGGTAGACCATCGGAATCTGCAGCTCCAGGGCACGCTCCTGGATGCGCAGAATCTTCTCGACCGTCTTGGGTCCCCAGGACCCGGCCTTGACGGTGGGGTCGTTGGCCATCAGCGCGACAGGACGCCCTTCTATCTCCCCCACCCCGGTGACAACACCGTCTGCGCCGAGGCCGTCGCCGTCCCAGTTGGCGAGCAGCGCCTCCTCTGCGAAGGACCCGTCGTCGAGCAGCAGCGCCACGCGCTCGCGCACGGGCAGCTTCCCCTGCTCGATCGCCTTCTCGCGATGGCGCTCGGGACCGCC
>Ga0209006_10003610_pt1 | contig 14058 bp, 11 predicted proteins | sample JacPin_JW_Ref_O2_FD_188567 | JGI IMG/M metagenome (GOLD analysis project Ga0209006, IMG submission 188567) | Forest soil microbial communities from Algoma, Ontario, Canada - Jack Pine, Ontario site 1_JW_Ref_O2 (SPAdes) (version 2) | ecosystem: Environmental > Terrestrial > Soil > Boreal... | reverse complement strand
CCCGCATTTCGCGCCGCTCGGAAGCAGCGAACCATCCCCGATCATCGTGTTCCTGGAAGACACCGGCGATCTGGCGGCCAAGGTACAGCAGACCAAGCTTGCAGCACTCGGCCGCCTGTCGGCCAGCATTGCGCACGAGATCCGCAATCCGGTGGGTGCGATGAGCCACGCGGCGCAATTGCTCGCCGAGTCGCCGGCCCTCAGCGCGGCGGACCGGCGTCTCACCGAGATCATGCGGGACAACTCGACCCGTGTCAGCGGCATCATCGATAACATCCTGCAGCTCTCGCGCCGCGAAGCACCGCGGCCGGAAAAGCTGATGCTGGAGCGCTGGACACGGCGCTTCCGCGACGAATTCTGCGACACCTTGCAGCTGCAATGGCAGCGGCTCATCATCGATCCGGCTTCAGAAGAGGTCGAGCTGCGCATCGATGGCAGTCAGCTGCATCAGATTTTCTGGAACCTGTGTCAGAACAGCGTCACGCACGCGTTGCCGCATGCCGGGGCAGCCCCGATAGAACTGCGCTATGGCCGCCTGGCCGGAGTCGGGCGGCCGTTTCTGCAGGTCGCCGATCGCGGCCCGGGCATCGCGGCGGTCGATGCGGAGCGGATCTTCGAGCCGTTCTTCACGCGCGCCGCGCACGGCACCGGGCTGGGCCTGTTTCTGGCGCGTGAACTCGGCCAGGCCAACGGTGCCACCCTGCTGTATGAGCCGCGCGAAGGCGGGGGTAGCATCTTCCGCATCGTGTTTGCGGACCCGGGCCGATGGAGCGAGGACTAGTTTCAAGATAGTCGTGGACACGGCAAGCAAACCCATTGTCCTGGTGGTCGACGACGAGCCCGATCTGATCGAGCTGGTATCGCTGACGCTTAGCCGCATGAATCTTGCGGCCGACTCGGCCGGCGATCTGAGCGCGGCGCGTGCCAAGCTCAACGAGCGCCGATTCGATCTGTGCCTGACCGACATGCGTTTGCCGGATGGCGACGGCCTCGACCTGGTGGCATGGATCCAGGAGGTCCATCCCGACGTGCCGGTGGCAGTCATTACCGCGCACGGCAACGTCGAATCGGCGGTCAGAGCGCTCAAGCTCGGTGCGTTCGATTTTGTATCCAAGCCGCTCGACCTGGGCGTATTGCGCAAGCTGGTGGCCAAGGCCATCAAGCTGGCCGATCGCCGCGGGGCTGCGGTACCCGGGCCGGCGCTCGGTCCGCGGCTGCTGGGTCATTCCCCGGCGATGACCGCGTTGCGCGAGCTGATCGCACGCGTGGCTCGCAGCCAGGCGCCGGTGCACATCACCGGGGAGTCCGGTACCGGCAAGGAGCTGGTCGCGCGACTGATCCATGACAGCGGCGCGCGCGCGGACGCCCCCTTCGTCCCTGTCAACTGTGGTGCCATCCCGTCGGAACTCATGGAGAGCGAGCTGTTTGGTCACAAACGCGGCAGCTTCACCGGCGCGCTCGCCGACAAGCCGGGCCTCGTTCAAGGCGCCGAAGGCGGCACGCTGTTTCTGGACGAGGTCGCCGACCTGCCGCTGCACATGCAGGTCAAACTGCTGCGACTCATCCAGGAAAAGACCGTACGGCCGATCGGCGAGCAGCGCGAAGTGCCGGTGGACGTGCGCGTGCTGTCGGCCACCCACAGAAATCTGGCGGAGCTGGTCGCCCAGGGGCGCTTTCGTGAAGATCTCTACTACCGCATCGACGTCATCGAGATTCGCGTACCGGCGCTGCGCGAACACTCGGACGATATTCCCGAGCTCACCCAGGCGATGCTGCAGCGGCTGTCCGCGCGCATCGGCGCAGCGGTGCCTGACACCACCGCGGAAGCTCGCGCAGCGTTGCAGCGCTATACGTTTCCCGGCAACGTGCGCGAACTGGAAAACATACTCGAACGCGCCACCGCCCTGTCCGTCTCCGGTGTGATCGGCGTGGAGGATCTGCAGCTGCGGCAAACGGCCGCGGCGACAGAGCTCGTGGCTAGCGACGCCGGCAGCCCTCATCCGCCAGCGCTCGCTGGCACGCCTGGCCCGGGCGCGGCACTGGGTGATCAGCTGGAAAACATGGAACGCGCAGCGATCGTCAAAGCACTCGAGCAGACGCGCTACAACAAGACCGCCGCCGCGAAGCTGCTCGGGATGAGTTTTCGGGCGCTGCGATATCGGGTCAAGAAGCTGGGCATAGAATGAGCTCGGCCCCCGCCCGCACTCCTGAAGAAGTGACGTCGATTGTCAGATGCTGACATCGCCGGACACTCATTGTCGTCAGCTGCGGTCAGTGCTTAAGTCAAACGCCACTTGCTAAGGGAAAATATTATTATTTAAAACAATAGCTTGCTGAGATCACGGATCGTGGCATGGCCATTGCATATCTACTGCTCAGCGGCTGCTGGCCGCAGCCTCTCTACCAATACGGAGTCCTGTGGACATGAAGACGATGCAAAAGGGTTTTACGCTGATTGAGTTGATGATCGTGGTTGCGATCATCGGCATCCTGGCGGCAGTGGCCATTCCCGCCTATCAGAACTATGTGATCCGCGGCCAGGTCACGGAAGGCTTGAGCCTGGCGTCAGGCTGGAAGACCGCGATTTCTGAGTATTATGCTCAGAACGGCGCGTTCCCGACCTGTTCCTCGACCACCGGCGGCGCAGGCTGTGTGGCCGCGACGGCGGCGAGCTCCGGCAAGTATGTGAGTTCGGTGACGGTTGGCGCCGGTGGCCAGATCGTGATCACGTACAGCGGTTCGCAGGCGAATGCCAAACTGACTGGCGGCTTGCTCGACATCTCGCCGGGCCTGAGCGTCAACAACGATATCGTTTGGGTCTGCGGCAAGGCAGCTGTGCCGACCGCGCCGGCTCTGCAGACCGCGCCCCCGGCCGATGCCTCGACGGTTCCGGCGGCGTACCTGCCGACCAGCTGTCACGCTTGATCCTGTTCCAAGTCTGACGTGCGAAGCCCCTCATCGGAGGGGCTTCCTTTTTCAGGGAGTGACCGAGATGAAATCGGCTCAGAGCGGCTTTACGTTGATCGAATTGATGATCGTGGTGGCGATCATCGGCATCCTGGCGGCGGTAGCGATTCCGGCCTATCAGAACTACGTGATCCGTGGCCAGGTCACGGAAGGCCTGAGTCTGGCTTCCGGCTGGAAGACCGGGATTTCCGAGTACTATTCCCAGTACGGCGCTTTTCCGACCTGTACTTCAACCACCGGCGGTGCAGGCTGCGTCGCGGCCCTGGGGGCAAGCAGCGGCAAGTACGTCAGTTCGGTGACCGTTGGCGCTGGCGGCCAGATCGTGATCACCTACAGCGGCTCGCAGGCGAATGCCAAACTCAAGGGCTTCGTGCTCGACATCTCTCCCGGACTGAGCGTCAACAGCGATATCGTCTGGGTCTGCGGCAAGGCAGCTGTGCCGACCGCGCCGGCTCTGCAGACCGCGCCCCCGGCCGATGCCTCGACGGTGCCGGCGGCCTACCTGCCGACCAGCTGTCACGCCTAAGACAGCGCGGTGACCCCGCCGCGCCATCGCTTCAGGCCCTTCTGTTGAGGGGCTTCTTCTTTTGGGAAACCAGTCACGCAGCCCCTGGGGCGGATGTGCAAACATCGCCCCGCACATTTGACATTGCTCGAGCGGCTCAACTGAGTAGACTAGGACGCTGCCACAGGCGCGTCTCACGCATAAGCCCATGAATGACAACGATTCTTTGGCCATCAGTCCACTGCGATCCAGCCTCGGCGGCCTGCCGCAGCGGCTGGTTCAGGACGGGGTTGTCGATGAATCCGGGATGCATGCTGCGCTGCAGGCCGCAGCCGAGAAGAAAACCAGTTTCGTCACGCAGCTGATCGCGGGCGGCTCGGTCAAGGCGCGCGATATCGCCATTACCGCCGCGGCGGAATACGGCGTGCCGCTGTTCGATCTCGACGCTCTGAGCATCGACCTGGAGGCGGTGCGCACGGTCTCGGACAAGCTGCTCGCCAAACATCGGGTGCTGCCGCTGTTCAAGCGCGGCAAGCGGCTGTTCCTGGGCGTCGCCGACCCAACCAATCTGCACGCGATCGACGAGATCAAATTCCAGACCAGCCTCGCGGTCGAGGCGATCGTGGTCGAGGACGACAAGCTGCAGCGCAAGCTCGACAAGGCGATCGAGCAGTTCGATACGCAGATGCCGAGCCTCGGCGACGACGATGCAGTCGACCTCGAGTCGCTCGAAGTCAGTGGCGGCGACGGCGACGAGATCAGCGACAACGTCACGCGCGACGATGTGGAAGACGCGCCGATCGTGCGCTTCGTCAATAAGGTGCTGCTGGATGCGATCCGGCGCGGCGCCTCGGATGTGCACTTTGAGCCGTATGAGAAAATGTTTCGCGTGCGCCTGCGCATGGACGGCGTATTGAAGGAGGTCGCGCAGCCACCGGTGCAACTCACGGGCAAGATCGCTGCGCGCCTGAAAGTCATGGCGCGGCTCGATATCGCCGAGCGGCGGGTACCGCAGGATGGACGCATCAAGATGCGCCTGTCGAAGACCCGCGCGATCGATTTTCGCGTCAGCAGCTGCCCGACGCTGTACGGAGAGAAAATCGTACTGCGTATCCTGGATCCCTCGCAGGCCATGCTCGGCATCGAGGCGCTCGGCTACGAGCCATTCCAGAAGGAGCTGTACCTGAAGCACCTGGCGAAGCCGCAGGGCATGATTCTGGTCACCGGTCCGACCGGCAGCGGCAAGACGGTTTCCCTGTATACCGGGCTGAACATCCTCAATCGCGAGGATCTGAACATTTCCACCGCCGAGGATCCGGCGGAGATCAACCTCCCCGGCGTGAACCAGGTGAACGTCAACAACAAGGTCGGCCTGACCTTTGCGTCGGCGTTGCGCGCGTTCCTGCGCCAGGATCCGGACATCGTCATGGTCGGTGAGGTGCGCGACCTGGAGACCGCCGAGATCGCGATCAAGGCCGCTCAGACCGGCCACCTGGTGCTCTCCACGCTGCACACCAACGACGCGCCGCAGACCCTGACGCGCCTGGTGGACATGGGTGTGAAACCCTACGCGATTGCGACTTCCGTCAGCCTGATCATCGCTCAGCGCCTGGCGCGACGTCTCTGCTCGCAGTGCAAGCAGCCGCTGAATGTACCGGCGGAGGCACTGCGCAAGGAAGGCTTCCAGGAAAGCGACATCGCCACCGGCATCAAGATCTACGGCCCCAAGGGCTGCAGCAGCTGCACTGACGGCTACAAGGGCCGCGTCGGGCTGTATCAGGTCATGGAAGTCTCGGGCGAAATCGGCCGCATCATCATGACCGGCGGCAATGCCATCGACATCAATGATCAGGCTACCAAGGAAGGCGTCTGGGACCTGCGTCGCTCGGGCCTGGAGAAGGTCAAGGCGGGCATGACCAGTCTGGAAGAAATCAACAGCGTCACGATCGAGTGATTTCGCTAAGCACACGGAAACTTTAGCCATGGCGCAATCCACCACTGCAATTCGCACCATCAAGAAGGACATCTCCTTCAATTGGGAGGGCATGGACCGGAAGGGGCAGCGCATCAAGGGCCGCGCCGTGGCGCAGAACGAGCAGTCGCTGAAGGCGGATCTGCGCCGCCAGGGCGTGGTCGCGACGCGCATCCGCAAGCAGTCGCAGGCCTTCAGGTCCGGCGGCCGGGTCAAGCCCGAAGACATCGCGGTCTTCAGCCGCCAGCTGGCGACGATGCTGGGGGCCGGTATTCCGCTGGTCCAGGCCTTTGAGATCATCGGCACCGGGCACGACAAGCCGGCGATGCAGAAGCTGGTGCTCGAGGTCAAGTCCGAGGTCGAGGGTGGCACCTCGCTGCACGAGGCGCTCGCCAAGCATCCGCTGTATTTCGACGATCTGTTCGTCAATCTGGTCGAGGCGGGTGAGCAGGCCGGAGCGCTCGAAGGCCTGCTCGACAAGATCGCGACTTACAAGGAAAAGAGCGAGGCGGTCAAGAAAAAGGTCAAGAAGGCGCTGTTCTATCCTGCCGCGGTGCTCGCGGTAGCCCTGGTGGTGACCGTGATCCTGCTGATTTTTGTGATCCCGCAGTTCGAAGAACTGTTCAAGGGCTTCGGCGCCGATCTGCCGGCCTTTACGCAGATGGTCATCAACATCTCCAAGTTCGTACAGCACAACGGCGTCTATATCGCCGTAGTGGTCGGCGCCGCGGTCTGGACGTTTTTCTATTTCTACAAACGTTCGCGCAAGCTGCGTCACTTCCTCGACCGCGCTTCGCTCAAGATGCCCATCATCGGACCGATTCTCTATAAGGCGGCGATCGCTCGCTACGCGCGCACGCTGTCGACCATGTTTGCCGCCGGCGTACCGCTGGTCGAGGCGCTGGAATCGGTGGCCGGCGCCACCGGTAACATCGTGTTCGAGGACGGCATTATGAAAATGCGCGATGAGGTAGCCACCGGGCAGCGCCTGCAGCGTGCGATGGAAAACACCGGCCTGTTCCCCAACATGGTGGTGCAGATGATCGCGGTTGGCGAGGAATCCGGCGCGCTCGATACCATGTCCGGCAAAGTCGCCACGTTCTATGAAGAAGACGTCGATGCCGCGGTCGACAGCATGTCCAGCCTGCTCGAGCCGCTGATCATGGCGATCCTCGGCGTGCTGGTCGGCGGTCTCGTCATCGCCATGTACCTGCCGATCTTCAAGCTCGGGGCCGTCGTCGGCTAGACGCGTGCTCGATCTCCTGGCTCCATCGCCCGCCGCGTTCATCGCGGCGGCGCTGCTCCTCGGTCTGGTGATCGGCAGTTTCCTGAATGTGGTGATTTACCGGCTGCCGATCATGCTCGAGCGGCAGTGGCAGGAGCAGGAGCTGGAGCAGGCAGCCCCCGCCGCGGCGCCGGCCAACGGCGCGGCGCCGGCGAGCGCCGTGGATCCACCGCCGGCCTTCAATCTGATCGTGCCGCGCTCGCGCTGTCCGGCCTGCCAGGCGCCCATCGGCGCGCTGCACAATGTTCCGCTGCTCAGTTACCTGCTGCTGCGCGGCCGCTGCGCAAATTGTCAGGCCAGGATCAGTCTGCGCTACCCGGCAGTCGAGCTGCTCTGCGGTCTGACCACGGCGATCGTCGCCTGGAAGCTTGGATTCGGATGGGCGGCCGCCTGCGGCATGGTGGTCACCTGGTTCCTGCTCGCCCTCACCTTCATCGACCTGGATGTGCAGCTGCTGCCGGACGCACTGACGCTGCCCCTGCTATGGCTGGGGCTGATCGCGAGTCTTGCGGGCTGGGCCTCGAGCGCCCACGCGTTGCCGAGCGATCCGGCCAGCGCCATCAGCGGCGCGGCCATCGGTTATGTTTCGCTCTGGACGGTCTATCAGGCGTTTCGGCTGCTGACCGGCAAGGAAGGCATGGGCTACGGCGACTTCAAGCTGCTGGCGGCGCTCGGCGCCTGGCTCGGTTGGCAGATGCTGCTGCCGATCGTGTTGCTTGCGGCCGGAGTGGGCGCGATCGTCGGCATTGCGCTGATCGTGCTGCGGCGCCAGGAGCGCGGCACGCCGATCCCCTTCGGCCCGTTTCTGGCGGCGGCTGGGTGGCTGGCGATGCTGTGGGGTCCGCAATTGGTCACGCGCTATCTGGGGCTGTTCGCCCTGCGCGGCTGATGTGCGCGAGCCGTTGCGCATCGGCTTGACCGGCGGCATTGCCACTGGCAAGAGCACCGTCGCGCAGATGTTCGCGGCGCTGTCAGTGCCGGTCATCGATGCCGACCAGGTTGCACGCGATGTGGTAGCGCCGGGTACGCCGCTGCTGGCGCAGGTCTTTGAAACCTTCGGCACGCGTGTGCGCCGTGCCGACGGCAGTCTGGATCGCGCCGCGTTGCGCCACCTGGTGTTCGAGGACGCCGACCAGCGCCGGCGCCTGGAAGCATTGCTGCATCCGGCCGTCTGGGCGCGCATCGGCGAGCTGGCGAAGTCGGCCGGCCGTCGCTACCAGATTCATGTGATTCCGCTGCTGATCGAAACCGGCGCCGAGTCGCAATACGACCGCGTGCTGCTGGTGGATTGTCCGCAAGCTTTGCAGATAGCGCGACTGCAGGCGCGGGATGGCTGCACGGCCGATGAGGCCCGCGCCATGCTCGCTTCCCAGGCCGTGCCGGAGGCGCGCATCGCCGCCGCCGATGATGTGATCCAGAACGACGCCAGCGCCGCCGATCTGGTGCCGAAGGTCGCGGCTCTGCATCAGAAATATCTCGGGCTTGCCGCGTCGGCGCGCGCCGCCAAGCACAGCCGGTGACCTGCAAGGTTTACGGACGGCGAGCCGGTCAAGCACAATAGCTGGATGCCCGATCCCGCGACCGTGCCGGAGGCAGCCCCGGAGCCCTCGATTTTCGAACAGCCGCTCAATGAGCGGATGCGCACCTTCCTGCGGCTGGATTTCCTGTACAGCCAGGCTGTCTACCACAATGAAATAGCGAGTCCGTGGGGCAGCCGCGCCGCGATTGACAGCCTGCTCGACATCCTGGCCATCCTGACGCGCGGCGACATGCGCAGTGACGTGGTCAAAGAGCTCGAACGCCATCTGGCGCTGCTCAATGAGTTCCAGAACCGTCAGGGTATCGATACCACGCGGCTGCGTGCTCTGCTGGCGAACCTCACGCGGCTGCGGGCGGAACTGGGCGCCCTGGGAGGCTCGTGGCTGCTGCCGCTGAAGGATTCCGAATTCCTGGCTTCGATCAAGCAGCGCAGCGCGATCCCCGGCGGCACCTGTGAGTTCGACCTGCCTGATTATTTCTTCTGGCTCAATCAACCGGCCGAGGCTCGCACCGAAGCCTTCGCACGCTGGCTGACGCTGCTGCGGCCGCTGTGCGATGCGATCGCAGAGCTGTTGTGGCTCACGCGGCAGAACGGCCGGGCGCGCCAGGAAGTGGCTGCCGGCGGCGTCTTCAACGTCACCTTCGATCGCGACGCGCCCTACCAGTTGCTTCGCATCTGCCTACCCGCCGCGAGTCCCCTCTATCCGGAAATCAGCGGCAGTCACTATCGCTGCAGCATGCGATTTCTGCAGTGGAACGGCATCGAGCAGCGCGCCACGCAGACCGGGGCGGATGTGGCGTTCCAGTTGGTCTGCTGCAGCTAGAGCCAGCGCCGATGGCAGCGCAGTTGCGGTGTCCCACCTGCCGGCGTGTGATCGAATGGTCGGACCAGTTTCCGTACCGGCCATTCTGCAGCGAGCGCTGCCAGCTCATCGATCTGGGCGGCTGGCTGTCCGAGAAACATGCCATTGCCGGGGATGCGATCGAGGGCCAGGACGAAAGTCCTGCGGGGACTCCCGGCACGCGCGAACCGTGACGCAATCGGCTTTGTCCTGAACGGCTACGTTTTGCCGGAGTCGACCGCTTAGGTCGCCCTATAGCGACACTTTGCGCCATCGGCGCTTCCGCCCTGATGATGTAGGCATCGTCCCACATAACGCGAACGACCGCCGCCCCCATGCTGGATCTTCGGTTTTCTCCGCTGCTGATGGCAGCCGCAGCGGCGGCTTGTCTGACCTTGACCGGTTGTAACGACGTGGCCGACGGCGCAGCGGGTAATTCAGCGGCTGCGATAGTGGCCGCAGGCAGTGGCAGCAGCAGTTCCTCGTCGAGCTCCGGGGCCAGCAGTTCCAGCAGCTCTTCGGGCGCATCTGTTTCCTCGAGCTCTTCCGGTTCCTCCAGTTCCTCCAGTTCCTCGAGCTCTTCCAGCAGCTCGAGCTCATCCGGCAGCTCCACTTCGTCAGGTGCTTCCAGCAGCGGCAGCGCCTCCAACGGCGTCTCGGCGGCCGCCCAGCTGGCGGCCAAGCTCGGCAAGCCCAAACGTTTCCTGGTCGGCCTCGGAACCCAGGCCGAGCTCGATGTGATCTCGCTGATCCAGACGCAGAATCTGAAGCCGGATATCTACGACCGCTACGTAGGAGGCGTGGGTGCGAACGATTGGACGACCTGGAACAGTCCAGCCGGCGCCTATGTGACCATCGTTGCCGGTGAAGCGGCCTCGGTCGGTGCGGTGCCGATGTTCACGCTGTATCAGATGGCCGCTCAAGGCAACGGCAATCTCTCGGTCCTGAACGACAGCAGCTTCATGAGCGAGTATTGGTCCAACGTGCAACTGTTGTTTAAAACGATTGCGGCCTACAACAAACCGACCTTGGTCAATTTCGAGCCGGACTTCTGGGGTTACGCGCAGGCCGCCGCCCCCAATGGCGACCCCACGCAGTTGTTCGCCTATGTGAACATCAACAGCGACTGTGCCTCGCTACCCAACAACATCGTCGGTGTGGCCGGGTGTCTGATTGCAGAGGCGCGCAAATACGCTCCCAAAGCCTACGTCGGCTTCCCTCCTACCAGCTGGGGCGACCCGAACGATCCGGCTGGCGTGATCGCATTCATGAATGCCATCGGCGCGCAGCACGCCGATTTCATCACTGCCGAAACGCTGGATCGCGACGCCGGCTGCTTCGAGACCATGAATACCACCTACGGCTGCAGCCGCAATGGCACCGCGACCGGCTGGTATTGGGATGAAACCAATACCACGACACCGAATTTCAGCCAGCATCTGGCCACCGTGCTGACCTGGCACAATGGCATCGGCGGCTTACCGGTGGTCTGGTGGCAGACGCCCGAGGGCGTGCCCTCGAGCACTCCCGGCGGCAGTGCGTATAACTTCCGTGATAACCGGGTGCACTATTTTCTCACCCACGTGAGCGAGCTGGTGGCGGTCGGCGGGCTTGGTGCGGTATTCAGTACCGGCGAGGATTACCAGACCAATATCTCGACCGACGGCGGCCAGTTTCAGTCGCTCAGCGGCGCCTACTTCGCGGCGCCGGTGTCATTACCCTAGAGTTTGATCTTGCCGCCGCCGGGCAGCGGGCCCGGCCCCGGCAGGCCGCCGGCGACATCCGGCACCACGATGCGCGATGAGGCTTCACGCCGGTACTCGCGCGCTTCCTCGATCGCCTGGTCCAACGCCTCCTTGACCGCGGCAGGAAATTTCTTCACCGCATCCTCGAGCGAATCGGCCTCGATTTCAAAACCCAGCGGCAATACGCCGGTCGGCGTCAGCAGCTGCGTCTGTCCCGAATACAGCACACTGCGCGCCGGATCGGTGTGCCCGTCCACCGTGACGGGCACCAGCCGGCGAATGGTGCCGGCCTTGCGATCGGTGAACATATCCTCGCGATACAGCCCGGCGCCATCGAGCTGAATTTCCGGCAGTCCGCTGTCCTGGGCCATGTGCAATCACCTCATCATCGATGCAAAACTATCCACTTCGGGCACCGCATTGAGCGCCTCAATGATCGGCAGATCGGCCGGCAACAGTGCCTGGCGGCCGAGCTCCGCGGCAGCGACCCACTTCAGCGCCTGGGCCTCGAGCCCCGCGGGCTCCCCGCTATAGTCGTCCACCACGAAAACGTCCAGATCGACTGCGCGGTCGGCGTAATCATGCCGCAATTGCAGCAGCAGATGACAGCGCTGCAGCGATACCCCGAGCTCTTCGGCCAGCTCGCGTCTCAATGCCGCCTCGCTGCTCTCGTCAGGGGCAATTTTACCGCCGGGAAACTCCCAGTAGCCGGCCATGTGCTTGCCGGCCGGCCGCTGCGCGATCAGTACCCTGCCGCGGGCATCGCGCAGCACTCCCGCCACCACGCGCACCGCTGCACTCATTGATTGCCGACCAGGACCCCGTGGCAGTGCTTGTATTTGCGCCCCGAGCCGCACGGACAGGGCTCGTTGCGTCCGACCTTGCGATCGGAGCGCACAAACGGGGCCACCGCCGGCTCGGCGGCGAGCGCTGGCCGCTGTGCCGCGCCCGCAGCGCTCGCCGCTGGCGCCAGCGCATCGGCAGGTTCACCGCCGCCCAGCAACGGTTGCAGCTCTGCGTGCTGTGCCCGCAGGGCCTTCATCAGCCGCTCGCGCCGCTCCGCCTCCTCGCGATCGATCTGCTCCTGGGTGCGTATCTCGATCTTGGTCAGCGTGGAGACGGTGTCGAATTTCACCCGATCGAGCATCGCCGAAAACAACTCAAAGGCCTCGCGCTTGAATTCGAAGCGGTAGTCCTTCTGCGCGTAGCCGCGCAGGTGGATCCCCTGCCGCAGGTATTCCATCGCCGCCAGGTGCTCGCGCCAATGCTGATCGAGCGTCTTCAGCACCACGTCGCGCTCGATGTGCCGCATGAGCTCGGCGCCATAGCGTTCGACCTTTTGCTGGTAGGCCTGGCGCACGGCTTCCTGGATGCGCGCCCGCAGCGGCGCCTCCTCGAGCTCAGGCTGTTGAGCCAGCCACGCCCTGGGCTCGACGGTCAGATTCAGGTCGCGGCGAAAAGCCTGCTCCAGTCCGTCGAGATTCCAGTCCTCCGGCACGCTGTTCGGCACCACGAACTGATCGATCAGGCTGCTACTCGCCTCGTCGAACATTTCGGCGATCGCGGAACTCATATCCGCGGTGCCGAGGATCTCGGTGCGCTGCTGATAGATCACCTTGCGCTGATCGTTGGCGACATCGTCGAACAGCAGCAGTTGCTTGCGGATATCGAAGTTGTGCGACTCGACCTTGCGCTGTGCCTTCTCGATCTGGCGCGTGAGCATGCCACTTTCGATGACCTCGCCTTCCTTCATGCCGGCGAACTGCAGCAGCCGCTTGGTGCGGGTCGGATCGCCGAAGATCCGCATCAGGTTGTCTTCCATCGACAGGTAGAAGCGGCTCGAGCCCGGATCACCCTGGCGTCCGGACCTGCCGCGCAGCTGATTGTCGATGCGCCGCGACTCGTGGCGCTCGGTGCCAATGATGTGCAGGCCGCCGGCGCCGATCACCTGGTCGTGACGCTGCTGCCAGGCGGTGCGTGCAGACTCGCGCACGGCCTCCTCGGTCCCCTCAGGCAGACCGGCAAGCTCGGCATCCAGATTACCGCCCAGCACGATGTCGGTGCCGCGGCCCGCCATGTTGGTCGCGATCGTCACGGTCGCCGGGCGGCCGGCCTGGGCGACGATATGCGCCTCGCGTTCGTGCTGCTTGGCATTGAGCACCTGGTGGCCGATGCCCTCCTTCTGCAGCAGGTTGGACAGGAACTCGGAAGTCTCGATCGAGGTGGTGCCCACCAGTACCGGCTGCGAGCGCTGCACGCAGTCCCGGATGTCGGCGATGATCGCCTCGAATTTGTCCTTCTGCGTCAGGTAGACGAAATCCGAATGGTCCTTGCGGATCATCGGCCGATGGGTCGGTATCACCACCACTTCCAGTCCGTAGATCTGCAGAAACTCCGGCGCCTCGGTGTCGGCCGTGCCGGTCATGCCGGCAAGCTTGCGGTACAGGCGGAAGTAGTTCTGGAACGTGATCGAGGCAACCGTCTGGTTTTCCTCGCGCACGCGCACGCCTTCCTTGGCTTCCACCGCCTGGTGCAGGCCGTCCGACCAGCGCCGGCCCGGCATGGTGCGGCCGGTGAACTCATCGACGATGATGACTTCGCCGCCGCGCACGATGTATTCGACGTCGCGCTTGTACAGCGCGTGCGCGCGCAGCGCCGCGTTCAGGTGATGCATCAGGCGGATGTTGGCCGTGTCGTACAGGCTCTCGCCCTCGTGCAGCAGCGTCGCCTCCGCCATCAGCTGCTCGACACGCTCGTGACCGGATTCCGTCAAGTGGACCTGCTTGCCCTTCTCATCCACCGAGTAGTCGCCAGGGCCGTCCTCGGCCTGCTGGCGCGTCAGGCGCGGCACCAGCTCGTTGATGCGTACATAAACCTCGGTGCTCTCCTCCGCCGGCCCGGAGATGATCAACGGCGTGCGGGCTTCATCGATCAGGATCGAGTCCACCTCATCGACGATCGCGTAGCTGAGCGAGCGCTGTACCCGGTCTTCGAGCCGGTAAGCCAGGTTGTCGCGCAGGTAATCGAATCCAAATTCGTTGTTGGTGCCGTAGGTAATGTCGCAGGCGTAGGCAGCGCGCTTCTCGGCCGAGTCCTGCGCGTTCTTGATCACCCCGACGCTGAGCCCGAGGAAGCGGTATACCGGCCCCATCCAGTCCGCGTCGCGCTGCGCCAGGTACTCGTTCACCGTGACGACGTGCCCG
>Ga0209006_10003609_pt1 | contig 14059 bp, 9 predicted proteins | sample JacPin_JW_Ref_O2_FD_188567 | JGI IMG/M metagenome (GOLD analysis project Ga0209006, IMG submission 188567) | Forest soil microbial communities from Algoma, Ontario, Canada - Jack Pine, Ontario site 1_JW_Ref_O2 (SPAdes) (version 2) | ecosystem: Environmental > Terrestrial > Soil > Boreal... | reverse complement strand
TAATTGGGGTGCGCAACGGTTCACCGCTGCGGCATTGTCCTAGTTGTGAATTCGGCTTTAGCCGCCGATCACCTCCGCAGCTTTACAGTCGTACTTTGACGACCGCAGCCGATCGCCGTTAGGGAAGCGAGTAAATATTTAGAATGTGCGGCATCGTCGGCATCCTCGCTCGCGGCACACCGATCCCTTCCGGAGTTCTCGAACAAGCCACACGTTCACTCGCCCATCGCGGACCCGACGACTCCGGTACCGTCCTGCTTAAGGAAATTCAGCCGGAGCCGCTGGAAATCGGCTTCGGTCACCGGCGGCTCGCGATTCTGGATCTCTCGCCCCTCGGGCATCAGCCCATGCAAGATCCAATTACCGGCAACTGGATCGTATTCAACGGCGAAATTTATAACTTCCGGGAATTGCGAAAGGAACTCGAAGCCACCGGCGCCGAATTCCGAAGCCATTCCGATACGGAAGTGATTCTGGCGGCCTACCGCGTTTGGGGCGAGTCTTTTCTAACCCGGCTCGATGGCATGTTTGCGCTCGCAATCTGGGACGCGCCGCGGAAGCGCCTGCTGCTAGCGCGCGACCCCATGGGAATCAAACCGCTTTACTACCACCAGTCGAGCCAGACATTCCTTTTTGCGTCCGAAGTTCGAACCCTCCTGGGAACAGGCTTGATCCCGCGAAAGCTCGATTCCACGGGCGTTCTAAGCTACTTGGCCTTCGGTTCCGTATACGAACCGTGGACCATCATCGAAGGTGTGACCGCCGTTCCACCCGGACACCTGCTTACGGTAGAAAACGGAAAAGTGAGCAGCCGGGAATACTGGAGTCCGATACCGTCCTCTCCGGCCGCCCGCTCGGATACATCTTCGACAGCCCACACGGGGAACGCCGACCAGCCCGCTTCGCTGTCCGCGATCTTGCGCGATGCAGTCTTATCAAATTTGGTCAGCGACGTCCCCGTGGGAGTCTTTCTTTCCGGAGGCATCGATTCCAGCGCACTCGTCGCCGTTCTGAGCCACAACGGCGTGCGCGCCAGCACCTTCTCACTGGTGTTTCAGGAAGCGGACTTCAACGAAGCTCAATACTCACGCGAGGTCGCGGATCTCTTCGGCACCGAGCATCACGAGATCGCAGTTTCCCAGCAAGATACTTTGAACGTTCTACCGGACGCACTCTCCGCCATGGACCAGCCGACCATTGACGGAGTCAATACGTATCTCGTCTCCGCCAAAACTCGCGCGGCTGGAGTTAAAGTTGCCCTCACCGGTCTGGGAGCTGACGAGATGTTCGCCGGTTATTCCAACTTCCGTCGCGTCCCAAGAATGGAGTCGTTTTCCAACCGCTTTGCCCGTTTGCCAAAACTCGCACGTCAGCCACTCGCCGCTACAGTAGCAATGTTTTCTGGCAAGCGCGACCGCAGTCGCAAACTGGCCGAGTTAGTAACCGGCCATGAGTCCACCGTGCATGCATATTTCCTCGTACGTGCCCTGTTTGGAATCACGGAACGCGAGACTCTGTTTGCCCATGCCCGCTACCAGCAGGCGCAGCACTCGCTCGATCGTGTCCTGGAAAATTATGTCCAGGCCAGCCAGTCGCTCGATCCTGTCAATCGCGTCTCCTATCTCGAATCGACTTTCTACATGCGCAACACGCTTCTCCGGGATTCCGATTTCATGAGCATGGCTCACGGCCTGGAATTACGTGTGCCTTTCCTCGAGCGTTCACTGGTCGAGGCCTGCTTTCGCATTCCAGGTGAACAGAAATTGAAAGGGAATTCTCCGAAAGCGCTGCTGTTGGCCAGCTTAGGCGTGGACTTACCCCGAGCGATCGTGAATCGTCCCAAACGCGGATTTACTCTGCCTTTCGAACCATGGCTGCGCGGCGAAATGCGCCCAGTAGTCAACGAGGCCCTGCTCAAAAGTAATTGGGATCAAACGCCCATTAACGCCGCCGCAGTGCGAGCAGTGTGGAACAAATTTCTTGCGGGCGAGACATCGTGGTCAAGGCCGTGGTCTCTTTTCGTGTTGGCCAGGTGGTGTGAACGAAATCTATAAGCGAGTCAGCGTGCCGCCGTTTTGTTGGCTGTAATCAAGAGAAACAATCCCCATCGTTTTCCTAAACGGCGAACCAGAAATCGCGGATACAGCCGCCAAATCATCCGATAAGCGAATCCGCGAAACCGGGCCGACGGCTCGTTCAGCAACAAGTCTCCCGGAGCGAATTCCTGTCGCAACTCGATCTGTTCGAAGCCCGGCAACATAGCCAGCGCTTCGTCTCGCGTGTAAGACTTCGTGCCCGGACTCTCCAGATGATCATGCACTGACTGCCGCAGTGACTTGCCGCGCAGAAAACCATAGCGCAACCACAGCATAAGCCCGGTCAGCGACCGGTGATGGTAAATCATGATGCGAAGCGCTCCGCCCGGTTTAAGCACTCGCCAAGCTTCTCCAATGCACTGCGGCGTGTCAGGACTGTGGTGCATCACTCCGTAGGAGTAAACAATGTCGAAAGTGTCGTCCGGAAACGGCAGGTGCTCAGCATCAGAAACGCGGAGATCAGGCGCGTATCCAGCCATTTCACAGCGTCCCTTCGCCCGCTCCAGCGAGATGGCGGAAAGATCGACGCCCGTCGCCAAAGCTCCAGCCTTCAACCATTCCAAATAGTCAGCGCCCATACCGACGCCAACTTCCAGCACCCGCAGTCCGCTCGTTCGCGTGAATCCGGCAAATTCGTTGATGTACGGCTCGAGTTCGTATCGTGCCCGCGCATGAGCCTCGAAATCGGTTCGGTCGGCCAAATACCGTGAACCGCAGGGATCCGCATTCCAAAAGTCGCGCACTTCCTCTTTCAGCTGTTCGCCCTTGACTGATTCAACCAACACGCGAATTGGCGAGGCCTTTGGCATATGTTTTAAAGCGATACTAGCACAGCATTCTTTGTGAAAACGCGCGTCGAAGGCTAAGATAGTAAGACTTTCTACCCAGGATTGAAGCCATCAGGACCGACGTGATCGGGACCAAATTAGAAGCTCAACCATCGGCCGCGGCCACCGCTTCGCCCTCACTGCCTTTGAGCGTGATCATCCCCGTGCGCAATGAAGCGCATAACCTTCCGCGCTGTTTGGAATCGCTGAAATCGGTGGGCGAAGTCTATGTTATCGATTCACAAAGTACCGATGACACTGCAGCCATCGCCAGGTCGCACGGCGCGAAAGTAGTGCAGTTCAATTACGCCGGAGGCTGGCCGAAGAAACGTCAGTGGGCCATGGATACCCTTCCGCTGACCTACGATTGGACCTTGCTTCTCGACGCCGACGAAGTCCTAACACCTGAATTGGCCGACGAGATTAAAAAAGCAATCCAAGACCCGCGCATAGATGGCTGCTACATAACATTGCAAATCTATTTTCTCGGACGTCGTCTCCGCCACAGCGGAGCCAGCTTCTGGAAACTTTCATTATTCCGCAAAGGCCTGGGCCGTTTCGAATGCCGCCTGCAAGATCAGGATGCCAGCATGGCCGACATGGAAGTGCACGAGCACGTGGCAGTTAAAGGAGCGACTCGCAAACTGAGTCATCCTCTCATTCACCACAACATCGAGTCCTTGTCGCGCTACATCCAGAAGCACAATGAGTACTCGAATTGGGAGGCGCGAGTCTGGCTCGACCGCCCGCACAACAAAAGTCAGGAAGACATTCAGCCCGCACTCTGGGGAACCCAGGCTCAGCGCCGCCGCTGGCTCCGCCGTCATTTCCTCGAGATTCCCGGTTCACCGCTCGCCTTCTTCCTCTATAAATACGTATGGAGCCTCGGATTTTTGGACGGCGTCCCAGGCCTGATCTACTGCGCGATGCAGGGCATCCAGTTCTTCCACATCAAAGCCAAAATCTACGAATTACGCATCAGTAAACCGGGGAGAAACTAACTCATGTGTGGCATCAGCGGGCTCGCGAATTGCGGCGACCGTGAAACTCTAGCTCGCATGACGAACGTGCAGACCCATCGAGGACCCGACGACTCCGGGCTCTGGGAGCGCCGTTTCCCCGATGGCGGATACATCGGCCTCGGCAGCCGCCGCCTTTCCATCCTCGATCTTTCCGCCGATGGCCACATGCCCATGAGCAACGAAGACGGAAGCGTTTGGATCACTTACAACGGTGAGGTCTACAACTTTGCCGACCTGCGCCACGAGCTCGAAGCGAAGGGGCACAATTTTCGTTCGCACACCGACACCGAAGCGGTCATTCATCTCTACGAAGAGTACGGCGTCGAATGTCTCAATTGCCTCAACGGAATGTTTGCCCTGGCGATCTGCGACCTGCGCGGCGCGTCGCCAAAACTGTTTCTAGCTCGCGATCATTTCGGAATCAAGCCGTTTTACTATTGGCAACGCGGCGGCAAACTAGCCTTCGCCTCCGAGATAAAGGCGCTCCTTGAAGTCCCCGCAATCGAAGCCACCATGAGCATGGAGGCGCTCGATAAATACCTGACCTTCCTCTGGGTGCCGGACCCGTTAACCATGTTCGAGGGCATCTACAAGTTGCCCGCGGGTCATTACGCGCTATGGCAAGGCGGCGAATTAAAAATCGAACAGTATTGGGATTTGACATTCCCCGAAGCCAACCATCCATTCGAACGAACCGAATCCGATCTCGCGGATGAAATTCGAGAGCGCTTCTGCGCCTCTGTCGATCGGCAAATGGTAAGCGACGTGCCGATCGGCGCATTTCTCAGCGCCGGCCTCGATTCGTCCAGCATCGTTGCCGCCATGGCGCGCAAGCAGCCCGTGCGCACCTACACCATTACCTTCCCTGAAAAATATCGTGTGGGCGAATCCACCATCGATGATCCCGCCGTTCCGCAGCGCCTCGCCAACAAGTTAGGATGCGAGCATCACGAGATCGTAGTCGAACCCGACGTGGTCGATCTGTTGCCGAATCTAACCTGGCACATGGATGAACCTACCGCCGATCCCGCGATTATCACCGCCTACCTGGTTTGCCGCGAGGCACGAAAACAGGCCACCGTGCTCTTGTCTGGCGTAGGCGGCGACGAACTATTTGCTGGATATCGCAAGCATGTCGCCAGCGCGTGGGCCGAAGAATACCGCCGGGTTCCCGCTTTCGCTCGCTCCGCCGCCGAACACGCCATGATCGGTTTGCCCTCGCTGCGCGGGACGCCGATGAAAGGACCAGTGCGCCTCGCGAAGAAGATGGCCCGCAGCGCCGCTTTGAGCCCGGCCGACGCATTCATCAGAAACTGCACCTACTTCGACGCTGAGCAAAAGAATGACTTGTACTCCCCGGAATCGCGACAGCTGGCGGGTGGAAACTCCGCGAGCCAGCATCACGCGGCATTCGGCAAAGTGCAGCATGCGAATTTCCTTAACCAGATGCTTTACCTCGATACCAAAATTTTCATGACCTCGCTGAACCTCACCTACAACGACAAAATGAGCATGGCGTCGTCCGTCGAAGTCAGAGTGCCGTTTTTAGATCGAGAACTCGCCGAATTTGTAGCCTGGAATGTGAAGCCGGAGTGGAAGCTGAAAGGGAAGTGGCGTCCCGTTACCAAGCACATCTTTCGCGAGGCCATGCGTAACATGCTGCCGGAAGAAGTCATGCGCCAGCCCAAAGCCGGATTCGCCGCGCCCATCGACTATTGGCTGGCCCACGATTTGCGTCCCATGGTCGACGATCTCTTATCCGAAACTCAAGTCCGCAAACGTGGACTCTTTCGCCCCGAGGTCGTGCGTCGCTACATAGACGAACACCGTCGCGGTGCGGAAGATTGGTCAATGCAAATCTGGCAGTTGCTCACACTGGAAATCTGGATGCAATTATTTCGAGATGGCGGAGCGCGTTCGTTCGCGCAACATCAAATCGGCGCACAACTCGCGACCGCCTGAGCCGGAGTCTGACCAACGAAAACGCGAACATGGAACACGGAACATCGATGACCGACCGCAGCTAAACTTACGCATAGCCAGATGAGCAGCCCTGAGTCCAGTTCCAACCGAAAATCAACCTTCGCTAAAGCCGGCCGCGCCCTCAGCGAGGCCAGTGGTCTGCTGCGCGCGCCATATCGCATCCCATCGCTGCTTTCCAGGCTGGTTTCCGACGAACTCCATGCGACATTCCAGAATCGTCACCTCTATTCGTATGCCTCCACCAACGTTCCTACAGAAATCGCGCTCCATTCGCTTCTCAACTGGATTCTCCAGGCTCAAAAGGCCGACGGAGGCATCGCAGCCTACTACAGTCTCCTGACCGGATACTCGGCTTCCTATCCCGAGGTGACCGGTTACCTCATCCCAACTCTCTACGATGTCGCCGAGAATCTCAAAGGCACAACCAGCGAAGCCGCCGCGCGCGAATGCGCTGAACGTGCCACCCGTTGGCTCCTATCGCTGCAAATGCCATCGGGTGCGTTTCCCGCCGGACTCCACCCTCATAAAGGCGAAGCCCAGCCCTCCGTATTCAACACCGGACAAATTCTGCAAGGCCTGGTTCGGGCCCACGCCGAAACAAAAAGCGTAAAGATTCTGCGAAGCGCCCAGGCCGCCGGCGATTGGCTCGCTGCGATCCAGCAACCGGACGGTTCCTGGTCGGGAGAAGCCGCCTACCAGGCCGCACCCCACACTTACTACAGCATGGTTTCCTGGTCTCTGGCGCAGTTGGCGGCGGTATCGCAAATTTCGGAACACGCCGTAGCGGCAGATAGGAATATCGATTGGGTCCTCGCAAACATCAAGCCCAGCGGCTGGTTTGACGGCATCAACCTTCACGGGCATCCCACCTACTTACACTTTGTCGCCTATGTGATCCAGGGTACTCTCGAATGCGGAATTCTCCGCCAGCGCGAAGACGCCGTCGAGGCTGCCGCGAAAGCAGCGTGGATCCTGTTGCGTAAGTTTGAAACCAATAAACGTCTCTCCGGAACCTACGAGCCAGATTTCAGAGCCGGCCAATCCTTCGCATGTCTCACCGGAAACGCTCAGATGTCCTGCGTCTGGCTCCGTTTGTTCGAGGTAACGGGTGATCTCCGCTATCTCAACGCCGCCCTCAAAATGAACGAGATGCTCAAGCAGACGCTCCCGCGCAAGGGTTCTAAGGGAGTGATCGGCGGATTGGCGGGTTCTTCTCCGATTTGGGGAGCCTATCAACCCCTCCGCTTCATCAGTTGGGGATGCAAGTTCCTGGCCGACGCGCTCTTGCTGGAGCATCGCCTCACCCACGAATTTGCGCAGCAATTCGAGCCAGACCTTGCCTCTGCTCCCTCTCCAAAGCCCGAGGCCTCCGAATGCGCATAGTCGTTCTGTGCTCCAGTCCCTATAGTGAAACTGGATGTGCCGTCGCCGCCCGCCTCGTTCAACTCGGACACACTCCAACAGGCGCGCTCACCCTCCCATCCTGGGACCGCCCGACGCTCTTGCGCAAAATTGGACAGTGGGGCGCAAAAGATTCCTTCCATTACGCGACCGCCAAACTATCACCGGGCAAGTCCTCACCCAGCCAGCGGATTCGCAATCCGTATCTCGAAAGCGCGTTGCGAGACAAAAACGTATCTTTCCGCGCCCTCTACGAAATCTCGCGCCTCGCGAAATTTCCAGTAGCCACCTGCGTCGATCACAATTCACCACGCGCCATCGCGCGACTCAAGCAGTGGTCGCCTGACGTATTAATCTTCACCGGCGGAAATATTCTCAAGCAACAAGTTCTGAACGTTCCCCGGCTGGGAGTCTTAAACTCACATCTCGCGCTGCTGCCCGAGATCCGAGGCATGAGCAGCCCCGAGTGGTCTCTCCTCTGCAACGTTCCCTTAGGCATCACCGTTCATTTCATGGACAGCGGCATCGACACCGGCCCCATTCTTCTTCGCCGCGAATTTCTGTCCGATAAAAACTGCGACTCGTTCACCGACCTGCGAAATCGAATGATCGCGGAAGGCGTCGAGCTAATTGCCGAGGCAGTAACTGCTCTTGACCGCGGCACGCTTTCGCCCGTACCGCAGACCGCCCGCGAAAAAGACTCCCAGTATTTCGTAATGCATGATCGGTTGAAGGCAATCGCGACGGGCCGTTTCCAGCGAGCGCAATCCATCGCCGCAGGCGCACCTACAACACCGTCAGGCGGACACCGTGCCTAAGCTCGGTACCCTCCTGCAAATCGGCCGCACCTTCGGCATGCGCGACGGCCTCTTACGATTGGATTACGAAACCCGCCGCGCCACCGGATTCCTCTCGCACCGCATGCAATCGGTCCAGGGCTGGGAATCCTGGAGTCTGAAAAACGTCGCCCCGAAAACTTCACCCGAAGATCTTCTCACCGTTCGCCGGCAAGGCGGCCGTCCGTTCTTCTTCGCGGATTCGCGGGATCTCAAAATCGAGCTGGAAAAGATCCTCGGCCCGAACGGCGCAGCGTCGCCGATCAGCGAAGCGGTCAGAATTCTGAAAGGCTACCTGCCTTTTTTCGGACGCCTCACACTCCCCACCGGCTTTCCTCCCCGATGGTTCGCAAATCCACAGACCGGCCAACACGTCTCACCCGAACGTCCGTGGACGACGATGAGATTCGCATCCGCCGACTATGGCGACCTGAAATTTATTCTGGAGCCCTCCAGATTCCTATTCGTCTATCCGCTCGCTCGAGCCTATGCCCTCACCAGCGACGAGCAATTCCCTGAAGTCTTCTGGCAAGCCGTCGAGAACTGGGCCGCCAGTAATCCGCCGATGTCCGGCCCGCTCTGGATCTGCGGCCAGGAATCTTCGCTGCGCATTCTGGCCTGGTCCTTCGCTCTCCACGCCTTCCTCCATTCGCCTGCAACCACGCCACAAAGAGTAGCCACGCTCGTTTCCCTCATCGCCGCGCATGCCTGGCGCACCGAGCAAACCTTGGGCTACGCCAGATCGCAGCGCAGCAATCATCTATTCAGCGAAGCCGTTGGTCTCTGGACCGTAGGCACTCTCTACCCGGAACTAAGCCGCGCGGCTGGCTGGCAGAAAAAAGGCGCGCACCTTCTGCAAGAAGCCATCCGCGACCAGATCACCCCCGAAGGTGCCTACCTTCAGGACTCCTTCAACTATCAGCGAATGGTTCTGCATCAACTGCTCTGGACCCTGCGTCTCGCGGAAATTAACAAAATCGAACTCGATTCCGAGATTCACCGGCGTACCTCCGCGGCGGTTCAGTTCATCACCGAGTTTGTCGACCAGCAGTCAGGACTGGTTCCGAATCACGGCTCCAATGACGGTAGCCATATCCTTCCATTAACCGCCTGCAAGTACGGAGACTTTCGTCCCCTGTTAGCCCTCGCGGCCAGTGTTCTCCATATGCCGAAAATCCTGAAACCCGGACCGTGGGACGAAGCTGCGTCGTGGTTGTGCCCGAAGCCCGCCCGCGTCAGTTCCGCGAGACCAGATTACGCACTCCCGAAACCAGAAAAGTCCGGTGCCACTTCTGCCGCGGGCTACCATCGCATCGGCAGCGCAAACTCGTGGGCTTTCATTCGCGCCGGACGCTACACTCGTCGTCCTTTCCAAGCCGATCAGTTGCACGTCGATCTCTGGTGGCACGGCCTCAATATCGCTCGCGACCCCGGTACCTATCTCTATAACGGCGAGCCTCCGTGGAACAACGGTCTCGCCGGCACCGCCGTTCACAACACGGTAATGGTGGACGGAAAGGACCAGATGCGTCGCGCCGGACGTTTCCTCTGGCTCGACTGGGCGCAAGCATCCGGCACATCGCTCGCCGTCGAGGGATCGAATCACCTCAACCAATTTCAAGGCGAGCACGATGGCTATCGCCGCCTCGGAGTGAAACATCGCCGAACCGTCCGCTGCGTAACCGAAGACGCCTGGGTTATCGTCGACGATTTACTGATCGACAATTCAGCAGTTGACCAGCCTCGCAAAGTCGAACATGGTCTCCGATTGCATTGGCTGCTGCCAAATCTACCCTTCCAACAGACCCAAGATAAAAAAGGTGAACGTGTGGCTGCGGGGCTAGGCCCCGCCCAGACAAAAAGCGACTCGTCACAATTCTCCATAACTCTCTCCGCCGAAACCAAGAACTTTCACTGGCACATCTCTTCCAGTTCTACCGGAACCGCAGACATAATCCGCAGCGGCAAGAATCTCGCATCGAGTCCCGCACAAAAATACCCCGCACAAAAATACAATGACGAAGCCCTGCTAGGCTGGGAATCACCCACCTACGGCGAGCGAATTCCAGCGATGTCGCTCCTCTACAACGTGCGATCACCGTTACCGGTTCGAATCGTCACCGTGATCCTCGCCGGTGAAGCGCTTCGACTCGAAGAGCGAAGCCACCATCTAGTCATCTCGCAGAAGGCCACACAGCTCTACAAAGTGAGTCTATCGGCCGATAGTGAGCCCGTTTGATCTCACAATTGCGCGTCTCAGCCGAGAACCTCGACAATCGGGTTGCGCTTCTTCTGTGGAGACGCTAGATTCCCCATCTATGAGAATCACCGTCGAGGCGCTTTCAAAGCGGTACGGCAGAGTGGACGCACTGGACAACGTCAATCTCACAATCGAATCCGGTCAGATTCTGGCCGTGCTCGGCGTCAACGGTGCTGGGAAAACTACTTTCTTGCGCTGCCTGTGTGGTGTGGTCGCTGGTTCAGGGCACATCTTGTACGACGGTGATCAGTTCACGCGCGGCAATATGAGTGTCCGCAGAAAGATTGCCTTTCTTCCTGATTTCGCAATCGCCTTTCCGCACTTTACCGTTTTACGACATATTGGGATGGTCCTGCGGCTTTATGGAGTCCACGAGCGCGTTTTGGAATCGCGAATCTTGGATCTTTTGCGAGGCTTCGACATTTTGCCGTTGATCGATACGGCGATGTCTAAACTCTCACGCGGTCAGGCACACAAGGCCGCATTGACCGCACTTCTGGCTGTGGATCCGGAGGTTCTGCTGCTTGATGAACCGTTTGCCTCCGGGATGGACCCCAATGGGATTACCTTCTTGAAGCGTGAGGCAAGAGCGGCGGTGGCTCGAAATCGCACAATTGTTTACTCAACTCAAATATTGGATACCGCCGAAACTCTCGCGGATCGGATTCTGATAATCGAACGAGGTCAGGTTCGCTACTATGCTCCCCTGGATGAACTTCGCAGGGTTGCGACGGGTCATGAGGGCGGCGTGCTTGAGCAATTATTTCAGCAACTGCGGAGCGGACAATAGTGAAACTGAGTTCACCGGCGTTGGAGCGTCGTCTTAGACAGCAGGCACGCCAGGAGCTTCGGGAATCACCGTTGCTCTGGAAAGATTACCGACAGCATAAGGCTCGGTGGTGGAGGCGGAACCTACACTTCCCAATCGGCCCGGGTGTTTCCGTCTACGTCTTGTCAGTGTTTTTCTCCGCAACTGTTCGCTCCGGTCGATCGCTCGGTGCGCTCACGGCCATCGCTTTGTATGCGTCCGGGACCGCTATATTCCGATGCAAAAACTATTTTGCCCGCGCTACGACTGGCTACGACCGCGCCGTGTTTATTGCACTGCCTGTATCAGATCACGAATACATAAAACATGAATCGTGGAGTCTATTGCGCTCGTGGATTGGCGCATTCTCACTCTTCGGGGTAGCTTACAGTGTCTACGCGGCGGTTCACGGAAGGTTTTGGGACAGTCTGGCCGCGGTGCTGTTGGCAGCGACACTTCAGACGCTGACCGGCATATCAGTCGGAGCTTTTGTTGTCGCCTTTAGGCCTAAGTGGAGCGGGGGATCCACAATAGCTTCGTTTTACGTGTTAATGATTTTGTGCTTGTTCATTCCTGAAGACGCCTTGCGATTTCTCTGGTCTGCAACGCTGGTTACACCTGCGGGCTGGGTCGCTCATGGTTTTGCTGGTTCGGTTGACGGTGCTGATAGTTTGGGAAAATTCTGGCTGATTCCAGCGTTCATCCTGTCCGCGACTCTGCCGCTCACTTTACGTGCATTCCGATCGCGAATCGCGTCTGCCCTCGCTTCTCCAGACTTTCTTGAGCAAGCCCTTTCCCCAGGCTCTGACAACTCGGACGATACTGTGGACGACGCGTCGAGCGCGGAGCCAATCGGCGGCTGGGAACTCACCGCTCCAGATGATCAACTACATCACCAGTCCAAAGCCACCGCTGGGGCTCAACCAGGATGGATCGAACGCCTGGTCGCAGCTCTGTTGAATAGCAGGGAGTTGGTCGTAGCTGAATTCATGCTCGCGAATCAGCTTCATACTTGGTCCAAGAAGTGGCGGTCTGCAGCGCTAATCACATTAGCGGGAACCGCATTGACGCTCGCAGCACCACCTTTGCCGGCGTGGCTTTTTTTCGTCCCGATGATCGTTGCCGGGTCTCTGTGCGCTCCCCTCTTCGGTGGAACTTGGGTCGGATTTCGAGGACCGATGACATCTGGATTTTACCTTCCTGCCTATACCGTATTTCCCCTTAGCTATAGCGAAATCTCATGGGTTATGTTGAAGAGCAATTACGCACGAGCTTTGACCTGGGCTCCCCTTGCAATCATTTATGCTTCGGCTCTGGCTCATCGCCTTAACCACTCGTTCGCTTATGGCGCTGAGGTAGGGGTGTGTGTAGTCCTTATCATTATGGCGCTGCAGCCAGTAATGATCGCGGGCCATTTTTCGTCGGGGACGAACGACACGAGAAAGCTCAGCTGGCAGACCGTTTTGTTCTTCAGCTTCGCACTAGCACTTCTCACCATCATGGTGATTGCCACATCTATGATGTTCATTACGCTTTCGCTTCTAGTAGAACTCGGCGCTATTACGGTCATCTTCGTAGCTAGTTCACTGGGCTGGGCAGCCTACAAGCTGCTTTTTGAACGTGGCCGAATCGATGTTCTGTCTCGACCGCGTGGTCGGTGAGGCCTCGTTTCGTCACACCTATCCCGTGATCTCTGTCACAGACAGCCCACTCCAAGAGGTGCCATTTTGAGAGTTGCTTCCCGCCTCCAGAGGTCGTCGACCATTTTTTGACAATTTCCAGTCGATCATTCAACGGAAAGGCTCGTGCGCTTGCCCGCTATCCTCAGTTTTCCCTTAAGCCTTTGCCGCTGAGGTATATCCGTATAAGCGATTTAGAATGAGGTATGTCCGCGTAACCTCATGATTCTAACGGTACGGAAAATAGGGGTGGGTACACCGCGCTGTGCCTAGCCATAAGCGGGAGGCGTCGTGACCCTCGGTGCCCTTCATGGTTCCCGCTTTCCAATCCCCGCTCACCAGGGATAACTAAAGGAATAACTACAGGCAGGCATCGTACAATGACGCTTGCAGTAACCCGCGAGCACTGAGCGTCTTTGCAACAAACTATGAAACAACTCCTGCAACAAGTCAGCGGCGGCGAAGTCGAAGTAGTCGATGTACCCGCGCCAAAAGTCCAGGCTGGATGCGTATTAGTTCGCACCGCCGCCTCATTAGTCTCCGTCGGAACCGAACGCGCCTCCTCCGAGTTCGCGCGAAAAAACTTGCTGCAGAAAGCGAAAACGCGTCCCGACCTCGTTCGCGAGGTTTGGAACAAAGTTCGCCGTGACGGCCTGCTCTCCACCATCACCGCCGTCCGCAGCCGCATGGATCAGCCCAGCGCCCCCGGTTACAGCAGCGCCGGAACCGTCGTATCGGTAGGCGAGGGCGTAACCGACATTCGCCCCGGCGATCGCGTAGCCTGCGCCGGCGCCGGACACGCGGTCCACGCCGAATTCGCCTGCATCCCTCGCCTCCTGCTCGCCCGCATCGAATCAGCCGCCGTCAGTTTCGATCACGCCGCCGCCACCACCGTCGGAGCGGTAGCCCTCCACGGCATTCGCACCGCGGACGTGAAACTGGGCGACGTAGTCGGCGTCGTCGGACTCGGTTTGCTCGGACAGCTAACCGTCCAGATTCTGAAAGCCGCAGGCTGCCAGGTCGTAGGCATGGATATCGACCGCAGCCGGGTCGATCTGGCTGTCCGTCTCGGTGCCAATGCCGCAACCAGCTCGCAAACCGCATTCAAAGATGCCTGCATGCAGCAATCCGGCGGACGCGGTCTCGA
>Ga0209006_10003608_pt1 | contig 14061 bp, 9 predicted proteins | sample JacPin_JW_Ref_O2_FD_188567 | JGI IMG/M metagenome (GOLD analysis project Ga0209006, IMG submission 188567) | Forest soil microbial communities from Algoma, Ontario, Canada - Jack Pine, Ontario site 1_JW_Ref_O2 (SPAdes) (version 2) | ecosystem: Environmental > Terrestrial > Soil > Boreal... | reverse complement strand
TGCGTCCGGCGGCGCGTCGACCGGCTGCAGCGAAAAGCGGATATTGCTGCGCACAATCTCCAGCGGCGCGCGGTCCACCCACGGCGTTTCCATCCGGATGCCGCGCCAGAACTTGTGCAGCCGCCACAGGAACGGCGGCAGCCAGGTAAAACCGCTTTCCAGCATCACCATTTTCAGATTCGGATGCCGCGCGAACACGCCTTCGACGATCAGGCTGGTCAACTGGGTCTGGAACGCCTGCGCCTGCGCGACGTAGTCCTCGATGTGGTAGGAGCCCCAGCCGACCGACGTCGGCGGGTTGTGATAATTGCTGCCGGCATGGATGCCGATCGCGAGGCCCAGCCGCTCGGCGGCGGCGTAGATCGGCCAGTAGGCCCGCTTTCCCAAGGGCATGTCGCCCATGACTAGCATCAACACCTGGACGAAGCGGCTGTCTTTGGCGCAGCGCTCGATTTCCGCGACCGATTTCTCCACGCTCTGCACGGGGATCACGATCGAGCCGCGCAGGCGGCTGTCCTTGTCGAGCCATTCCTTCACCAGCCAGTCGTTCAGCGCCCGGCAGAACGCGTCCGCCATATCCTCTGAAAACACCATCTGCACGCCGTAGAGCGGATTGCAGATGCCGAAGGCTGTGCCGAACGGATCAAGCGCCTGCGCCTGCATATCCTTGAGGCTGGATCCCGGCTTGCCCTTGGCCGGCCGCCAGTCCGGCCGCGAGGAGATCGGCGAATTGGTGGGATAGGACTGCGACACCAGGTCGGTCATGCCCCTCGTGGTGACCTGGTCGCGCCAGTAATCGTTCAGATAGGGCACAAGACTCGTCAAATGAGGAACGGCGGGATGCAGATCGCAATCCACGCCGCCCTTGACCGGTGACGTCATGAGATCGGGTTTCCTCTTGGCTCCGCGGCGCCCATTGGATTCGGCACTTGGTGGCAGATAGCATAAAGCGGGCGGGCTTTGCCGTCCATGGCAGCGCCCGGCGAACCGGAGTCGGCACCCATGCAAAGCTGTGCTAGGACATCGCCAAACCGCCGCGGGAGGCTCCGATGAACCGACTGAGAATCGCGGTCGCCGCCACCGCGATGGCGTTGTCCGGGGCCGCATGGGCGCAAACGCCGCCGGCCGCGCTGCCGTCGAAGACCTATACCGGCTCGTTCAAGATCAGGCTCAACGGCCGCGTCGCCGATCTCAAGCATATCGCCAACGCCCATACCGACGGCGATACCTACATCTGGTTCAAGACCGCCAATGTGCTGTCGACCGGTGATACCTTCACCAACGGCCGCTATCCCAACATCGACTTCGCCAATGGCGGCAACATCAAGGGCATGATCGCCGCTACCGATGCCTATCTCAAGCTGACCAACGCCAAAACGCGCATCGTTCCGGGCCACGGCCCGATCGCCGACAAGGCGGCGCTGACGGAATACCGCACCATGCTGGTCACCGCGCGCGACCGGATGGCGAAGCTTGTGAAGGAAGGCAAGAGCGAGGACGACGTGGTCGCGGCGAAGCCGTTCGCCGATCTCGATGCCAAATGGGCGCCGAGCGAGCTGGCGAGCAAGAACTTCATTCGCGTGGTCTATCATTCGCTCGCCGACAGGAAAGACGGCAAGATCGACGTCAAGAAAGGCACCTGATGCAGGAACTCGTTGCGATCGCCGAAAAAATCGCCGCCAGATTGATCGAGCGGCGCCAGACCATCGCGGTCGCGGAATCCTCCACCGGCGGGCTGATCTCGGCGTCGCTGCTGGCGGTGCCCGGCGCGTCCGCCTATTTCCTCGGCGGCGGCGTGATCTACACTCGCGACGCGCGGCGGATCCTGATGGACATTCCCGATGAGGCGATGAAGGGCATCCGCTCGGCCTCGGAGCCCTACGCGACCTTGCTGGCGAATCAAATTCGAAACCGCTTCTCCACCGATTGGGGCCTGTCGGAAACCGGCGCCACGGGGCCGACCAGCAACCGCTACGGCGACGCCGCCGGCCATAGCTGCATGGCGGTCGCGGGGCCGCAAGGCGAAGTGATGACGCTGGAGACCGGCAGCAGCGACCGGCCCGCCAACATGCATGTATTTGCAAGCACGGCGCTGACTCTGCTGCTGCAGAATCTGTCGCGCTGACGGGCTCAACATCGTCGTCCCGGCGAAGGCCGGGACCCATATGCCGTGAAGCTCATTGGAAAGGCAGTGCTCGTTGCCTTTCTTCGCCGTATTTCGCAGCAACCAACATTTGTGGTTATGGGTCCCGGCTCAAGGCCGGGACGACGATTATGTATGACGCCAGCCCGCCGCTCACTTCTCCCGGAACGCGCGCATCAGCTGGTCGCTGAGCGGCTTGATCAAATAGGACAGCATGGTGCGGTCGCCGGTCTGCACGAAGGCTTCCACCGGCATGCCCGGGATCAGCCTGACGTCGCCGAGACGGGCGACTTCCTGCGGCGGCATCGAGACGCGGATGGTGTAATAGGATTGCCCGGTGCGCTGGTCGGTGGTGACGTCGGGCGAGACACGGGTAACGACGCCGTTCAATTCCGGCGTGGTGCGCTGATTGAACGCCGACAGCCGCAGCAGGGTCTTCTGGCCGATCTGCAGCTTGTCGATGTCCTGCGGGTTGACCTTGGCCTCGACCTGCAGGTCGTCGGATTGCGGAACGATCATCATGATAGCGTCGCCGGCGGTGATCACGCCGCCGACGGTATGAACCGTCGACTGCAGCACCATGCCGTCCTGCGGGGCGCGGATGTCGGTCCGCTTCAACTGGTCTTCCGCGGTCACCTTGCGCTCGACGAACTCGCCGATCTTGTCGTTGGTCTCGCGCAGGTCCTTGGAAACGTCGCTGACCATGTCCTTGTCGACCTGGATGATCTGCAGTTCGGTTTCGGTGATCTTGCCCTTGGCCTGCGCCCGCGAGGCGATGAACTGGGCGCGCTCGCCGTTGAGCCGGGCGGCGTCGCGCTCCAGCGTGGTCAGGCGCGTCATCTGCACCAGGTGCTTGTCGTAGAGATCGCGTACCCCGACCAGTTCCTTTTCCACCAGCGAAATTTCCTGGTCCTTGGCCTTCTCCTGCGCGACCAGGCCGGCGATTTCCTCGTTCAACTGCGTGATCCGCTCGTGCAACTGCGCCTTCTGTCCGGACCTGCCGTTGACGCGGACCTCGAACAATTTGGTCTCGCTCGCGATGATGTTCTTGACGTCGGGGTCGCTGGCGCGTTCGAGCAGTTGCGGCGGAAACACCACCTTGTCGATGCCCTGCTGTTCGGCCTGCAGCCGCGCGGCCCGCGCCCACAGCCCGTCGAGATTCTTGGTGACGATGGCAAGACTCGCCTTGGTGACGGTGTCGTCGAGCCGCACCACCACGTCGCCGGCCTTGACCAGGTCGCCGTCGCGCGCGAGCACTTCGCCGACCACGCCGCCGGTCGGATGCTGCACTTTCTTGACGTTGGATTCGACCACGATCTGTCCCGGCGCGATCAGCGCGCCGGAGATTTCGGCGGTCGAGGCCCAGCCGCCAAGGCCGCCGGCGAGCACGACGACGATGGCGAGCCCGATGATCAGATGCAGCCGGATCGACCCTTGCGCGCCCTGTTTCTCCGCATCGCTCATGATTTGGCAACTCCGCCATCGCTGACGATCTTGATCGGCGTGGGCGGCGCAACCCGCTGCTGCAGCACCTGTCCCAGAACCTGTTCCTTCGGCCCGAAGGCCTGCACGCGGCCGTCCTTGAGCACCAGAAGCTGATCGACCCCCTCGATCCCCATCGGCCGGTGCGCCACCACCACCACGATGGCGCCGCGCTCGCGCGCGGCGCGAACCGCGCGCGTCAGCGCCTCGTCGCCCTCGCTATCGAGATTGGAATTCGGCTCATCCAGCACGATCAGGAACGGATTGCCGTAGAGCGCCCGCGCCAGCGCCACGCGCTGCGCCTGACCGGCCGATAAGGCTGAGCCCTGCTCGCCGATCTGGGTGTCGTAGCCGTCGCGCATCTTGATGATCATCTCATGGACGCCGGCCTCCTTGGCCGCCGCGATGATGGAGTCGGCTTTGGTGTCGGGATCGAAACGGCAGATATTCTGGGCGACCGAACCCGCGAACAGCTCGACATCCTGCGGCAGGTAGCCGATGTGGGTGCCGAGCACATCGGACGACCACTGATCGAGCGCCGCGCCGTCGAGCCGCACCTTGCCGCGCGCGGGCTGCCATACGCCGACCAGCGCGCGCACCAGCGAGGACTTGCCCGATCCGCTGGGTCCGATGATGCCCAGTCCGTTGCCGGCGGCGAGCGCGAACGTCACGTCCTGGACGATGACCTTCTGATCGCCCGGCGGCACGATGCTGACGCCTTCGACCGATAGCCGGCTCGATGGGTTCTGCAACAGCGTCTGCGCTGTACGGGCGGGCATCGATTCGAGCAGCCGGTTGAGGCGATGCCAGCTCTGCCGCGCGGCAACGAAGCCTCTCCAGTGCGCAATCGCCAGATCGACCGGCGCCAGCGCCCGCGCGCTCAGGATCGAGCCTGCGATGATGATGCCGGCGGTCGCTTCCTGGTGAATCACGAGGTAGGCGCCGACGCCGAGCACCGCCGACTGCAGGGTCATGCGCAGCACCTTGGCGATGGCGCCGAGACCGCCGGTGACGTCGCTGGCGCGCTGATTGCCCGAGAGGTAATTCTGGTTGGCCTCGCTCCAGCGCCGGCCCAGGCGTCCGGACATGCCCATGGCCACCAGCACTTCGGCGTTGCGCCGGCTGGTGGCGGCCAGGTCGTTGCGGCGCGCCGCCAGTCCCATGGCCTCGCGCGCCGGGGCGCGCGACATGAACTCGGTGACGACGGTGAGCGTGACCAGGATGATCGCGCCGATCAGCGCGGTCAGGCCGATCATGACGTGGAACGCGAAACAGATCGCGAGATAAAACGGCAGCCACGGCAGATCGAAGAACGCGCCCGGCCCCATGGTGCCGAGGAACGAGCGGACATTGTCGAGGTCGCGCAGCGGCTGCAGGCCTTCATTGCGTCCGCCCACCGTCAGCGGCAGCCGCACGACGGTGTCGAACACCCGGGCATTGAGGGCTTCGTCGAGCGAGGTTCCGATCCGGCCGAGGATTCGTCCCCGGATCAGGTCGAGAACCCCTTGTGACATGTACAATCCGGCGGCGAGAATAGCCAAACCGACCAGGGTCGGCACGCTCCGGCTGGGCAGCACCCGGTCGTAGACCTCCAGCATGAACAGCGAGCCGGTCAGATAGAGCAGGTTGATCATGCAGCTCATGGCGCCGACGCCGATGAACGCACTGCGACAGGCGCGCAGCGCATCACCGAGTTCGGAACGCCGGACACCGGGAACGGCTGCCATCAATCCTGATCTCTTCCCAAGGGGTTCGCGCGACCCCTGATTCAACGGGTGCGCGAGGGCCGATCTTACCGTTTTTTGCGGCTAGCGTCCATTGAAGTCACATTAACCTAAATGGCTATGGCCGCCCTTTGGCCCGCCGGCGGGGCCCGGCAGCCGGAACCTAACGGGGGTCCGCGGGCTTGTCTCTGTACACCTTGGCCGAACCCATCGGGAGATATCATGATCCGCCGTTTTATTGGAATTGCCGCTGTTACCGCCGCACTGGCGCTGCCTGCCGTGACCTACGCGCAGGGAGTTCCCGGTGGAGTTGAGCGGGGCTCGAGAGAAGGTGACAGGGCCGCCGGCCCTGTCGGCGCCGTCGTCGGCGGCGTCATAGGCGGGGTAGTCGGTGGCGTAGCCGGCGTGCTGGGCGTCGACCAGCGGCCCCGCTTTCGCAGCTACGTGGTCGAGCGGCATGTTCCGTCCTATGCATATCGCGAAGATGTCCGGGTCGGCGCCGTGCTGCCGGAAGAAGGCGTCACCTATTACGACGTGCCGCCGGAATATGGCGTACGGGAATATCGCTACACCGTCGTGAACGACCGCACGGTCCTGGTCGATCCGCGCACCCACCGGATTGTCGAGGTTGTCGAGTAGCGTCCGTAGCATCCGTTGCGTGGAACGGGGCCGTCCGTGAGGATGGCCCCTTCTTTTCAACCCCGTGGCCTCGTGGTTCGAGACGCGCGGCGTTGCCGCGCTCCTCACCATGAGGGTCCAAGACCTCATCCTGAGGAGCGCGCTCTTGCGCGCGTCTCGAAGGATGAAGCCAGCGAACCGCAAATCTAGAACCGGCCGCCGCCCCGAACCAGCCGCACGATCAGGAGCAGCACGACCGCGCCGATCGCGGAATAGATGATCTCCGATACGAGGCCGGTGCCGAGATGGAAGCCGAGTCTCGGAAACAGCAGGCTGGAGATGAACGCGCCGGCGATGCCGATCAGGATATCGCCGATGATGCCGAAGCCGGCGCCGCGCACGATCTTTCCGGCCAGCCAGCCCGCAATCAGGCCGACGAACAGGATAACAAGAAGTCCCTCGTTGGACAGCATCATAGGAAAATTCCCCCCGTTGGTGTGCGCCTTTACCCGGCGCTGTGCCCAAACCTATCCATAATTTCCCGATGTTACGACTCCAATTTTGAGATCATTCACGGCATAAACGGGGCGCTCGCCGGTGAAGCGAGTGTCGAGGCCGCGGATCCCGGCGAGATTTGTCACTTCGGCTCCTTGGCGTGGAAATCGGTCGCGCGCTGGAACGCAGCACCGATCCGCAGCAGCGCGGCTTCGTCGAAGGAACGGCCGATCAGCTGCATGCCGACGGGAAGGCCGTTGCGGGTGAAACCTGCCGGGATCGAAAGCGACGGCAGACCGAGATAGTTGATCGGGCGGGTAAACCGCGTCAACCGCTGGATCACACTCTCCGCATCCGGGCTGTTGCCGACGTCGCTTTCGGCGATGGTGGGGGCCGCGACCGGCGCCACCGGCGCGAGCACGGCATCGACGCCGGCCACCGCCGCAAGATGCGCCGCCAAGGCCGGGCCGCGCCAGCGCAAGGCTTCGAGATAGGTGACGCCGGGGATTGCGAGCCCGTTCTGCAGCCGCATCAGCACCTGCGCGCCGTAATCGTCGGAGCGCTCGATCAGCCAGCGCTTGTGGAACGCGGCGGCTTCGGTGGCGAGAACCAGCTGACAGGCCGCCGCGAGCTGGCGCTGGTCCGGCAGTTCGACCTGGACGATAGCAGCGCCCTCGCGCTTGAGGGCCGCGATCGTCTGGTCGAGGATGCCGGCCACTTCCGGATCGAGATCGTCGACATAAAACGCCGTGGGCACCCCGATGGTCAGGCCTTTGATTGGCTCGCGCGTCGCGGCCATGTAATCCGGGACCGGCCCTGTGATCGCGGTGGGATCTTCGGGATCCGCGCCCGCCATCAGGCCGAGCAGCAATGCGCAATCCTCTGATGTGCGCGCCAGCGGCCCGACGGTGTCGAGCGACTGCGACAGCGGCATCGCGCCGGCGCGGCTGATGCGGCCCCAGGTTGTCTTCAATCCGGTGACGCCGCAGAAATGCGCGGGCATCCGGATCGAGCCGCCGGTGTCCGAGCCCAGCGCGGCGAAGGTCAGCCGTGCCGCGACCGCCGAGCCCGATCCCGACGACGAGCCGCCGGTGATGTGATCGAGCGCGAAGGGATTATGCACCGCGCCGTAATGGGCGTTGTGACCGGTCGGTCCATAGGCGAATTCCGCCATCTGCAGCGAGCCCAGCCGGATCGTGCCGGCATCCTTGAGCCGCTGTAGCGCGGTCGAGGTTGTCGTCGCCACGAAATCGCGGCGGATTTTCGAGCCGCAGGTGACCACCTTGCCCGCGTCGTAATACATATCCTTGTGCGCCAGCGGCACGCCGTGCAGCGCGCCGCCGCTTTTGCGAGCGCGGCCTCAGTCTCGATCGCCATGAAGGCATTGAGGCGCGGCTGCCACTGCGCGATGCGATCGAGACAGGATTGCGTCACCTCGCGCGATGACAAGCGCTTCTCCGCGATCGCCTTCGCGACCGAGGTCAGCGACAACAGAGCGGGTTCGGTCGTTTTCCGGTGAACGTTCATTTCGCGGCCTTGGGAGATGTGGCGGCTTGCACGAGCAGAAAACTCGCGGGCTCGAGATCGAACGGCAGCGTGCCGCCGACCGCGGCAAAGCCCTCAAAGGCGGGGCCGATGGAATTGGCGATCCGCGCGGCTACATCAGTACTCACAGGCACGCCCGCGACGTCGGCGATCGCCTTGATCTCCTTCTGTGTGGGTCTTGTCATGCGGCATCTTCTCCCTTGGCCGGCGCGCGGCTGTGGCCCGCACCTGGTATCGCCATATAGCACGCCGCCCGATGCCCATTGTATCGAGCGGGCCGAGTCTTGGCGTGGCATGTGCGCAGAGCGGCTCCGCTAACGAGGCGGCCGGTGTGAAAAAACAAGTATTTTCAAACCGTTAGCGGGGCGCGCGAGATGCCGCTATTTCTTCAACAGCTGGAAGGCGCCGTTCCAGTCCGGCGGCGGCGGGCTTTCCTGATAGGCGTGCAATCTTTCCTCATACATGTCGTAGAGCTGTCCGAGGCTATCGGCCAGGTCGGTTTTGCGGCCGCGCTCGATCGCCGCCAGCGCGCCCTCCCAGTCGCGGTCGCGGTAGCACGCCAGCATCTCGATGGTCAGGTTGCGCAGTCTCTGAAAGCGCTCGGAGAGCGCGGTGTCTTCGCGGCCGGCGACGGCATAGATGACCTCCGGCTCCGTCTTGCCTTTGACCATGATGAAATCGAGTTCGAGAATCGCAAATTTCTCCTTGATCGCCATCGCGGTCTTGGAGCCGACGATGATCGAGAAGCCATATTCCTTGGTCTGTCCCTCCAGCCGTGACGCCAGGTTGACGGTGTCGCCCAGCACCGAATAGTCGAAGCGCAGGTCGGAACCCATGTTGCCGACGACGCAGTTGCCGGTATTCAGGCCGACGCCGACATTGATCGGAATGAAAGTCAGGCCGTTTTCCTGCGCCTCGGCCTCGCGCGTCTTGTTGAGCACGTCGATCCGCTCCAGCATATCGAGCGCGGCCTCGCAGGCATTGAGCTGGTGCTCCTTGTCGTCGAGCGGCGCGTTCCAGAACGCCATGATGGCGTCGCCCATGTATTTGTCGATGGTGCCCTTGCGCGCCAGGATCGCGTTGGTCAGCGGCGTCAGGAACCGGTTCATCAGCGACGTCAGGCCCTGCGGATCGTGCTTGAAGGACTCCGAGATGGTGGTGAAGCCCCGCACGTCGGAGAACATGATGGTCATTTCGCGCTCTTCGCCACCGAGCTTGAGCTTGTCCGGCGACTGCGCCAGCTGTTCGATCAGCGCCGGCGACAGATACTGGCCGAAGGCCGACCGGATCTGGCGCCGCTGCGACTGCTCGCGCACGAAGCTGGTGAAGATCAGGGTGAGGTAGATCGTGGTGGTCGACAGCAACGGATAGGTGAAATCGACCAGCTCGCGGTCGTGCGCGTAGTAAAACCAGGACGTCCCGATCAGAAGCGTCGCGAACAGCGCGCCGACGGCAACCAGGGTGACCGGGCCGAACAGCGGCGCGAACGCAATCACCAGAAGTCCGAGCAGCAGCGCGGCGCCGAATTCGAGAACGGGGGCGTAAGGCGGTTGCGACAGCAGCGTTCTGGTCAAGGCGGCTTCCAGCACCTGGGCGTGGATTTCGACCCCGGGCATGGCCGCGGACACCGGCGTGGTCTTGATGTCGTTGAGCCCCACCGCCGAGGTTCCGATCAGCACCAGCTTGCCCTTGATCTTTTCGGGCGCGACGTGGCCTTCGAGCACATCAAGCGCGGAGACGTAAAGCGTGGGATCGCGATGCGCAAAGTGAACCCAGAGCTGGCCGTTGCGGTCGGTCGGCACCTGGAAACCCTTGACGCCGACGCTGGTGATCCCGGCCCGGTCGGATTTGATGAAGATGGTGTCGGTACCGGTCACCACGCGCAGCATTTCGAAACTGAGCGACGGCATGGTCTGGCCCTGCGCCTGCAGGATCATCGGCACCCGCCGGATGATGCCGTCGCGCTCGGGATCGATCGTGAGCAGGCCGCGGCCGCCGGCCGCCTTTTCCAGAACCGGCGTGTTGCGCAGCAGGCCCGGAAACTTGACCATGAACCGCTGCGGGTCTTCGCCCAGCATCGCCAGCCCCGTCACCGGAAGCGTCTTGTCGAGTTCGGTCAGGACCTGGGTGATTCCGGATTCGCCCAGCACCACGCGCGAGTGCCGCATCGCATCGGCGAAAACCTGATCGTTGCTCGGCAGCGCGTGCAATTTCGCCCGGGTTTCCTCGTCGAGATCGCGGAAGGTGTCGGCCGCGACGTCGGGATTAAGCCGATCGGGCTCCGAGAAGATGACGTCGAAGGCGATCGCGACGGCACCGAGCCGGGTCAAATTGGTGACGAGATCCGCGATCCGGGTCCGCGGCCACGGCCATTGTCCGAGTTTCGCCAGGCTGTTCTCGTCGATATCGATGATAGTGACCGGCCTTGCGGTCTTCACGCGCGGATCGAGGCGCTGGAAGGTATCGAAGGTCCTGACCCGGAGTTCCTCGATCGGAGGGGGATCGGCGATGCGCAGCAGCGCGAAGCCGATCAGGAACGCGAAGCAAATCAGCCTCGCATACCCGATCCTCCGCGCGAACCAGCGCCGCAATATCCTCAGCCGCTTCATGCTATTCCGATATCACGCCGCCGCGGATTGATCACGTTGGTTGTTTGCCGAAAAAATGCGTGTTGCGCGCGGGCCTGGAGCCTTTTCCGTTTCGATTAACCGAAACGGGGCTCTGGATTCTTGATTTGACGCGTTTTCTTGACGCTAACCGGTCTCCACTTCGCTTGAAAACGCTCTAGAAGTGGAAGTCGGCGGCGTGCAGTTGGGCCTTGATAACCCCCGACAGGGTGATGGCATCGTGGGCATCGAGCGTGATGATCGTGTTGCCATGGCCGTCATCCTGCGTCGCGTTCAAGGCCGCCTGCGCGTTGGCAAATATCGCGCCGCCGAACTGAAGCGTATCCGTGCCCGGATGGAAGTCGGTCACCGTGTCATGACCGATATTCGCGAAGTTGAACACGAATGAATTGCTGGCGCCGGTACCGGTCAGGGTCTGGTTCGGGGCGGTGGCAACGACCTGGCTGGCCGCCGGTCCGGGATCGCTCATGATCACGCCGCCGATCTGGTCGCCGGCGCCGCCGGGCGGATCGACGATAGTGACGCCGCTGCCACTGGCATCGACCGAGTGCGTGAACGTCGAGGTTGTGTAATCCCCCAACAGGGTAATCGTCACTGCGGTCGCGCCGGTGTGGGTTGCATCCGTTATCGTCAGAACGGTGCTAGCGTTCGTCGAGGTGTGCGCCACATTGATCGAGTTATTATCGAATCCCTTGAGATCGATTCCGTCAGAACCCGACAGGCCGGATATCTGGCCGCTAAAATCGGCCGGATCATCGAGATGCAACGTACCAGTGGAGCCATTGAAGGTTACCGATCCGGAATCAGCTCCCGCGAACTCAAGCGTCGCGCCGGCATCGATCTGAGCCGCGTTCGCAAACGGGCTCAAGATCAGCAGCGTATCGCCTGTTGCCTCGATCGAACCGTTTGAATTGGGGGCCGGATCGTGCGTCGGGTTGAACGCCAGCGCTTCGACGTTCTGATCGACGATCAGCTGTCCGGCATGCGCGTGCAGCGGATCGATATTGGTAACCGTGGTCACGCCGTTTGTCGTGCTGACGGTATAGTTTGACCGAGCGTCGGAAAAGATCGCTTCATTCCAGGCGGTGCCGGTACCGCCGTTGAAATGATCGATCGGAGCCGACGTCGACGTGTCCTTTCCAACGAAATAGTAGAAGTTGGTGTCGTTGTTTTCGCCGGAGAAGGTATCGTTGAAATGAGTTCCGGCCACATACTTCGACTGGCCGTCCGAGAGAGCCGAATCGTTGATGCTAACTCCCGTCGTACGGAAATCGTAGACGTTGAGCAGATCCTGCGAGGTCTGGCTCGAATCAAGCACATTGTCATAGCTAACCCCAATGCGCCCATCACCGAAGTTCGTAATGCCGATGAATGTGCTGGTCGTAGGGTCCGTTACCGATGCAATCTGGGTAACGGTCGTCGTGCCGCCGCCATTGGTGTTGACGCTGTATTCGATCAAATGCGTGCCGGAGGCATCGCCATAAGCCAGGACAACATCGTCCTGCCCTGCCACGTTCGGATCTGACCACTCGACCACGCGGACGTTCTGCGCAAGGCCGTCGGCGATCTGGAAAGTCACGCGATCAATGACCCCTGTGCCCGGCTTGCTCACCGCCAGTTCTACCTGATCGTGGCTTCCATTGCTGTCCACCACCGATTCGTTCCAGGCGATGAAGTAGCTGCTGGCGTTGCTGCTTGAAACCTGGAGGAACTGCAGCGCCTGCGCTCCAGAACCGCCGGGTTCCTGGGTAATATGATTTACGGCTCCGGCCTGATAGTGGGAAAGGTCCGGCAGCAGCGGATTATTGGCCGTAAATGCCGAATTGACTGTCCCTGCTGGCCCTGTCCCGGCCGCGCCGCTGCTGAAACCTGTGAACTGGATACCGTCGACCGTCTGACCTGCTGTCAGGTGAAGACTGGCATTTGTCGTGGCCACGGTCGTGGTGACAGCTTCTGCCAAGGCGTATGCGCCGGCGCCGCTGTGGAAGTCATAGGCCGGCGTGCTGGCAAAACTACTGAAGCTCGCACTGGTCGCCGCGGTCACGACTGAGGAGGCCGCCGTGCCGTCGGCATTGAAGATCTGGAATTGGATGGTATCGACACCGCCGGCATATGAATCCCAGGCAATGTCGTAAGTCGACATCACGGGCACACCCGAGAATGTATTGTCGTTGCGGAAGCTTGCGGACAATCCCTCTATGATGCCGGTTCCGGTATCCTCGATTTGGACGGGGTTTCCGATGGTGAGGGCACCGTTAGGTCCTTGTCCGCCGGTAATCAGAACCTGGTTGATAACGTCGTCGCCGCCGTTCTGCGTGACATAGGCGTCAATCCCTTCCGCCTTTATCGAACCGGACGGAACGACGCTCGGAAGTATGAAGGCCTGACGCACCGGCAGGGTCACCAGCGTCGATTCGATGGTCTGGCTGCCGGTATTGTCGGGCAACAGGAATGGGTCGAGCGGCAGGGCGCTTTGGGTCATCGTATACGGCCCGGTCGGATCGCCAACCGGATCGTAGCCAGGCGTCGAATAGAAGACGGCGCCTAACGAATTGGTGACAGAGTTCAATTGAAGACTGGGCGCGAAAACGTGAACGCCGGTGGAGACCGCCGGGAATGCCAGGCTGGCCCATGGTTGGGTATTTACCAGATTGGTACCGCCTTGTCCGTCGGAAGCGAGCGTCAAGGCGGAGCCGCTATAGTCGCCCGCGAGGTTCAGAACCGCCGACTGATGCGTCACATTATTGGTAACCGTGACCGTGGTGTTTCCGCCCGACACCGACGTCCCGATCGTCATGTTGCCGGTGCCCGAATTGAACGTAAGGCCGCCCAGGTCGACTTTATTAGTCGGCGCCAGACCCGATATCTGGCCCCCAAAGGTCAAAGTGGAATTGGAAGCAATTGCCTGGGCAATATCGAGCGTGCCGCTGCTGCCCGATTCAAAAGTCACACCGGAGGTATCTGATCCGGTAATTTCAAGGGTAGCTGTCCCGAAGATATCGAGCGATCCCGTTCCTGTAATGCTGTTGAATTGGAGCGTGCCGGCTTCAACGTTGACGGTCCCGCTGTTGCTGAAGGCGACGTTGATGGTCGAGGTCTGCGTCGCTCCGGTCTTGCTGAAGGTGCCGAAGTTGGTCACCGTTCCTGCCGTACCGCTGCTGTGGCTGATCGTGAAGCCATTGAACGGCGCCTGATCGGTGAAGGTCGCGCCACTCTCGATGACCAGCGACGCTCCGTTGTTCAGTTCAATGGTCTGACCCTGTACCGTTTCCGCGCTGGTTCCGAACAGCTCCAGCGTCCGGCCATCCAACGTGAAATTATTGTTGACGCCGTTGAACGTCGCGCCGCCTTGCGCAATCGTCGTTCCGCTGCCGCTTTCCGTCCCGCCGGTGAATGTCGAAGCGCCCGTAACCGTCAGCGTCCCGGT
>Ga0209006_10003607_pt1 | contig 14061 bp, 8 predicted proteins | sample JacPin_JW_Ref_O2_FD_188567 | JGI IMG/M metagenome (GOLD analysis project Ga0209006, IMG submission 188567) | Forest soil microbial communities from Algoma, Ontario, Canada - Jack Pine, Ontario site 1_JW_Ref_O2 (SPAdes) (version 2) | ecosystem: Environmental > Terrestrial > Soil > Boreal... | reverse complement strand
CTATGAGTTCATCATCGGTCCACTGCTCGATAATCCGCGCCGGGTGGGCGAGCAGCTGCGGCCGCCGCTGAATGATCGCTATAGCGCCCGCCGCGGCACCTACCGCGTTCTCTACAGAATTGACGACGAGCGGCAGCAAGTCACCGTCGTAGGCGTATTCAGCCGTACGGATGCCTACCGTCGCCGATGACAACAGCATCCGCACCACGACCCGCATGCGAGCCAGCGGTCCGCCCCCTTCGCCAGTCCGCACACAGTCCGCAGGACTCTCGCCGACCCTCGTCAATCCTCGGCACTTTTCGGCGGTTTATCCCGTTGTGTCCGTTTGGATTACCACCGTTTGTCACCACACATCATGAAACGCCGTCAAATCCCGTTTCCGCAGATGGGACGCTCTCATAATCCGTTGGTCGCGGGTTCGAGCCCCGCCCGCCCCACGTCAGAGCTCCGCGACCCCGACCGCGCTTCCTCAGCGAAGTGTTCACGCAGCGCCGCACAACATTGCGACGGCCCCGGTCGGCCCCCGGCTCCGTTTTCGATGGCCGTCTGCGTGCGACGTCTTTCGCGTTCAACATCCTCGCCGATTCATGATTGGTTTGCAGCGAGAGGAGCTGATGGCTGCCAAGCCAGGATGGCGACGACTCGCGTGTTGGCTAGTTGGACGCGTATTGGACCACGGGTTCTGATTCGGACGCGTTGGATGAAATGATGTTCACAACGTTGGGTCGCACCTGGTAGCGGGTTCCGTCGGCGGGATTGGTGACGTCGAAACCGCCGGATGTGCGCATCGCGTCGGCAAGCTGGATGGTGGCCCCGTCGCTCATGCGGACCGCACGGTAGTAATAGGTTCCGGAACCTGCCTGGCAGACCACCACCTGAGATTTCGTCGTCTGCGCCTCGGCTGCCGGAGTGTTGCCAGAATCGCAGCGGGCGTAAGAACCCACGAAGCCCTGCCCGTCCGTTCCGGCTGGCTGCGCTCCCGAAGTCGTCGGGGACGGCGCAGTAGCCGTGGATGGGGTTGTCGTCGCGGATTGGGTGGTCGTGGGTTCGGTGGTCTTGTATTCGGTCACGGTCGTGGGCTTTGTGCTGGTTTTCGCCGGGGGTAGTGCGCCGCTTGACGGGCCCGAATCGTCATTGCGGGCGATCGCGTACGCCGTGACCAGAGCGACGCCGAGCAAGACGATGATTGCCGCCGCGCCCAGCAGGAATTGCCAGCGTGAACCGCGCCGGTCGCGGCGGGTGTCGGGAGCCTGAGCTGGCGGAGCGTAGGGCGTGTATCCCGTTGCGGTCGGGCTCGGGTAGACCGTCGTGAACTGCCGGGTCCCCGTGGGCGCGGTCGGGTGCCGACGGGCTGGTGCTGGCTGCGGAGTCGATGCCGCGGCCGTGGCCGCTCGAGCCAGCTCGCCCGCGCTGTTGAAGCGTGCCGTCGGCTTCTTGGCCATCCCGCGGGCGATGACGTCGTCGAATGCTGGGCTCAGACCCGATCGGATCATGCTTGGCTGCGGCGGCGGCGCGAGCATGTGTGCACCCATCAGCTGGCCCAGATCCTTGGTAGGAAATGGCGCTTGACCAGTGAGGCATTCGTAGAGCAGGCATGCCAGCGCGTAGACGTCGGCCTGCGGTCCGATGTTTCCGCCGGTGAAGCGTTCGGGCGCCATGTAGACCGACGATCCGATGGCGGCGCCAGTCTTTGTCAAGCTCGCGTCTCCGCTGGTGTGCACGATGCCGAAGTCGGCCAGGTAGGCGAAGTCGTTGCGGGCCAGCAGCACGTTCTCGGGCTTGACGTCGCGGTGCACCAGGCCCTCAGCGTGGGCGGCATCCAACGCCGAGGCGACTTGGCTGATGATCGACCCGGCGCGGGTCGGATCCAGCGGCCCGTATTGCTTCAACGTCTCCTTGAGGTTGATCCCGCGGACCAAGCGCATGTCGATGTAGAGCACGCCGCCGATCTCACCGAAGTCGTGCACGGGGATTACGTGTGGATCCTCCAGCCGCGCAGCGACCCGAGACTCGCGGCGAAACCGTTCCTGAAACCCGGCATCAACAGCCAGTTCCGCGCGCAGCAGCTTAACCGCCACCATCCGGTCCCTGACGGTGTCATAGGCCTCGAACACCTCGCCCATGCCACCGACACCGATCGCCGATCGCAATTCGTACTGTCCGAACATCGAGCCAATGCGCGAACCCCCGCGCGGTGATGTCATCCGAGTTTCCTCTCAACGATCGCGACGAAGTGCTGCCCTGGCGGCACATGCTTTTGGCCAGGCCTGCGATCGGTTTCGGGTCGTCCTGCTACGTCGCAGACCGACCCGGCGGTCCTGGCGATACCCAACCCCGCGGCCAGTGTAGGTGGACTCTTGTTGGTTCTCATCAGGGCTGGTGAAAGGCCCAGCCGGGAGGGACACCGAACAGTCGTGGCCGACGAACTCTTGCGTCGCCGTTGAGGTCGGATTCTGATACGCCGCATCAAATGACAGAGGCAGTAGGGAGCAGCCGAACGGGTACTGAGTGGTCGTCAGTCGGTCTCTCGCGAAATAGCAACGGGACAAGCATTTAGCGGTAACGCGGCATGTTCGGATCCGCCGTATTCCGCTGCGCCCTGAGGTAGGGGAAGCCTCCCGGAGGCAGCGTGGAGCGAGTGTCGTCGGCCCAATTCCTGTCTGCACGGGAGGCGACGAAGCCTTGGCTGTGCACACAGAAAGGTGTCGAAGCACCCACCCGCAGCGGCTCGCGGCATCGGAGGAAGGCGGTATCGGCCCGCGCTGACGCCCAAGGGCTTCAACCGTGAGCCTGCTTGAAGCGACATGCCCGACTAGGCCAAACGAAGCGACGCGTCGGCCGCTGACACTGTCCAAGCGTCGGTGAAGTCACGAGCAGCTTCGTCAGTCAGATCCGACCAAGCCACCCACGCAAAACGAGGGCGTCATCGATCCACCCAGCCCCGTTCGCGAGTCATCGTTTATTCGTCGGCAATGACTCAGAATCGACCGGAATCGTCCGGACTAGACCCGTCCCAACTGCCGCCAGATATGTGGCGGTACAACCGATAACAGGTAACAACAGGAATCGTCAATGACCTCGCTGACGCCCTCGCCGACGAATTCGACCGCACGCAACACTAAACCCATCGTGAAAGCCTGTGTTTTCCAATGCCTCTCATCGCGTTATTCGCTCGACCATCCACCGTGCAAGGCCTAGCAGAAGCGGCATCCGGCGGCCGCCACCGGCGCTACCAGTGGCTGGAAACCGGGTCGTGATCAGTTCTGCCGGCCAGCCAGCTCGGCGACGAACCGATCGATGAAGCCGTCCAGTGGCGCTCGACCGGCCGGCCGTATGACGAATTTCGTCAATCCGGCGTCCAGGTAGGCGTCGAGTTGCCGGTGTAGCTGATCCCAGCCGGCGGCGATCAGCTCGCCGGGATCGAGGTCTGGACGACGCCGGCGGGCCGCTGCGGTCAACTCTGCCGGTAACTCACCGTCGGCGACAGCCAACGAAATGCCGAAGTGATCGGGTTCGATATGCCGGCCAGCCTGCGCCGCGGCCCGTTCGATCGCCTCGCGTCCTGCCCGCGCCTCGCCCGGGGTAAGGAAACTACCCAACCAGCCATCGCCCAGCGTGCCGATGCGCCGAAACGCCGCCGGCGCCGAGCCGCCCAGCCAAATGTCCAGCTGAGGCACCGGTCGCGGCGCGACCGTCGCCGCGCTAACCGTGAAATACCGGCCGCTGTAGCTGGCCGAATCGTCGACTAGCGCCGAGCGCAGCACCCGCAGCGACTCATCGAACACCGCTGCCCGTTCTCCGTCGGGGACTACGAACACCTCGCGCTCAGCCGGAATCGCGGAACGCAGCCCGAAGACGGGAAGAACCCGCTTCGGCGCGACGGCCGCCAGCGATGCCAACTGCTTGGCCACCAGCACCGGATGACGCCCTGGCAGCACCGCCACCGAAGTGCCCACCTTCAACCGGGTTGTACGGGCCAGTGCGTAGGCCATACCGACCATGGGATCCACCGCCGGGGAGTAAACCAGCTCGGAGAACCACAGCGAGTCCACCCCGCTGCTCTCCAGGTGGTCGACAATGCCGGCGAGCTGATCGGGAGCGGTGTCCGCACCCAGCCCGACCCCGAAGCGAATCTTCACCCGCGTCTCCCTCCGTGTTGTCGCACGCGTGCGTATCGCAACACGGCGGCGCCGCCATTTGTGCCCGCGGCATGGCTCAGCGATGCAACCGAGCGCGCACCGCGGCCAACTCGACGACTCCCGCGCCGAAACAGTCAACGCGCGCCCGCCGCCGACATCCGCGCCGCCGTCAACGCCGGAGGCGTGTTCCCAGTGAATGAGTCCGGCGGGGCTATGGCGCGTGGACAACTTCGTATCTACCTGCCCCGGAATCCGCGGCGGATCGCCGGCAGCGCTAGCGGCGCCGCTGGGCGCTGACGGGAAACCAGAGATTCCAGCTGGTGGGAACGTCGATGGATGTCAGCGGCAAGGACATCGGTGCGCTGAAGCACAATTCTGGAACGAGCCCAGATTGGGCCAGTCACCGAGGGAGTACCGGCGTGCCGATGAGCCTCAACTGCATCACACCGCCGATTGGCGGCGGGAACTGCCGGGGCAGCGATCGGGCCCATCTCGGCGGGTTAATCCAGTTCGCGCGGGCCTGCGTTATGACGCACACGCCGCCTCAGCGGCCCGGCCGGTTTTTCATGCCATGGTGATGTCCGCACGCGACACTTCCGATGCGCGCGTGGGCCCGCCGGCGATGGGCGTGCGCCTGCTGTCGCGGTTGCTGCGCCCGACGGCCCGGTCGCTGACTGTCGGGATCGTGGTCGCCGCGACGCTCATTGGGGCGGAGACCCTCCTTGTGTATCTGCTCGAGCAGATCGCGCCCGGGATGGCTTTCGGTGTGGTTTACCTGCTGGGCGTGCTGGTGATCTCGACTGGGTGGGGATTCGGGCTGGCAGTGACGACGTCGGTGACCAGTGCCCTGGCCTTCGACTACTTCCATGTGCAGCCCGGGAGCGTCGTCCCAGACTCCGCGGCCGACGTGGTGGCCATCACGATGTTCGTAATGGTCGCGTTGGCGGCGAACACCCTCGCCGGCGTGGCCCGCGCGCGCGCCGCCGAGGCAGATCAACGCCGCCAGGAGGCCGATGAACGCCGCCGGGAGGCCGACCTGGCTGCAGCGCGGGCACACGCGCTCGCCGAGCTACAGGCAGCGCTGCGACGGGTGGCGACACTAGTCGCACGCGGGGTCACCCCGGCTGAGGTTTACGCAGCCGTGGCGACGGAGTTGGCCCGGTGCCTGGGGGTGTACTACTCGGCGCTGTGGCGCTATGAGCCCGACGGCGCGGCCACGTTACTCGTGGCCCGCGATGACGACCCCGGGTTGAAGAAGATGCCTGTCGGTGCGCGGTTTTCACTCGAGGGCGAAAGCGTCCCGGCGATGGTGTTGCGCACCGGGCGCCCCGCCCGGATGGACAGCTACGAGAATGCTGAAGGTTCCACCGCCGCACGGCTCCGTGATCTGGGCCTCCGCGCGGCGGTGGGTGCGCCCATTGTCGTCGACGGCCGGGTGTGGGGGGCGGCCATCGTCGGCTCGTCGCGACCCGAACCCCTGCCCCCCGACACCGAGGCGCGGGTCGCGGACTTCACCGACCTCGTCGCGACCGCGATCGCCAACGCCCAGGCCCACGCCGAACTTACCGCGTCTAGGGCCCGGATCGTGGCGGCCGCCGATGACGCGCGGCGCCGTTTCGAACGCAATCTGCACGACGGCGCCCAACAGCGGCTGGTGACGCTCGGGCTTCAACTGCGCGCCGCGGAAACTTCGGTACCCGCCGAACTGGGGTCGCTCAAAGAACAGATTTCTGACGTCGTCGATGGTCTGGTCGGCGTGTCGGAGGAGGTGCAGGAGATCTCACGCGGGATTCACCCGGCGATCCTGTCTAAGGGAGGACTCGGCCCCGCCCTCAAAACGCTCGGTCGCCGCTCGACGGTCCCCGTGGAGCTCGACCTCGCCGTCGACCGACGGTTGCCGGAGTCTGCAGAAGTGGCCGCCTACTACGTTGTCGCCGAAGCACTCACAAACGCCGCCAAACATGCACGAGCCTCGCAGGTGACTGTGCGCGCCGAAGCCGAGGATGCCAACCTCCACCTCTCGATCCGCGACGACGGGATCGGTGGAGCCGACTCGGCCAAGGGATCCGGACTCACCGGTCTGATCGACCGCGTCGAAGCGGTCGGAGGGAAGATGGCGATCTCGAGTCAGCCAGGAAGCGGGACGTCACTACTCGTCGAGATCCCGGTCGAGGTCCGGTGAGGTGCGGGTCGCCGCCCTCCCGCCGATCAGCGCATGCTGCCAGCCGGCATCGATGATTACCTGCCAGCAGCAAAGGCCTCAAGAGGCCACCGGGTCCTGTGGCTCGCCGAACGGATTTACCGAAGCGGCACCGTGTAGCCTTCTCTAGGCGATGTTTCCGGCTAGCAGGGATGCAGATAATCGGCCCGCTCCGCAAACTGAAAGTATGAAAGAGGTCACGTTGTGCGCTACCTAATCGTCGATGACTACGCGCCATTCCTCGACGCCGCGAGCGGCCTGCTGTCGGACCGGGGGGCGGCGGTCGTCGGCGTGGCTACATCCGGCGCCGAGGCGCTCAGGCGCGCCGAAGAGCTCCGGCCGGAGGTAATCCTGGTCGACATTAATCTCGGCGCGGAGAGCGGCTTCGAAGTCGCAGAGCAACTCCATCGGGACGGACGTAGTGCGCCGGTGATTATGATCTCCACCCACGCCGAGCAGGACTTCGCCGACATGATCGCGGCGAGCCCCGCGGTGGGATTCCTGTGCAAGTCCGCGCTGTCGCCCAGCGCCGTCCGCGACCTACTGCGTGGCCGCGACGACGATGATGCGGCCGGTGGAGCCCAGCGGGCCTCGTAGTTTGCGGACGCCCTTGCACGTGTAGCGCGGGTCGTAGATACGCGTGCGACCGGCTTCAATCTGCGCGTTTGCGCTGATGTTGTGCCGCACGTGGTGGCTGCATGCTGGTTAGCATGAGCGAGGTTGAGCCGCGCGCGGATGCGCCGTTGGTGGACTGGAGCGATCTTGGCGTGAGCGGGCTTTTGCCGACGGGCACGGTGACGCTGCTGTTGGCTGATGTGGAGGGTTCGACTCGGCTGTGGGAGACCCAGGCCGAGGTGATGACGGCCGCGATCGCGCGTCTGAACCGGGTCGTATGTGATGTGGTCGCCGCCCATCACGGTGTGCGCCCGGTCGAGCAGGGTGAGGGTGACAGTTTTGTGGCGGCGTTCGCGCGCGCGTCCGACGCGGTGGCGGCTGCGGTGGGGTTGCAGCGGGCGCCGTTGGCGCCGATCCGGCTACGCATCGGGGTGCACACCGGCGAGATCCAACTGCGCGATGAGGGTAACTACTCCGGTTCGACGATCAACCGCACCGCGCGGCTGCGCGATCTGGCCCACGGCGGTCAGACCGTGGTGTCGGGCGCGACCGAATCGCTGGTTCTGGATCGACTACCCGAGGGTGCGTGGCTGACCGATCTCGGCGCCCACCCGTTGCGTGATCTGCCCCGCCCGGAGCGGGTGGTGCAGCTGTGCCATCCCGACCTGGTAAACGAGTTCCCGCCGCTTCGCGTATCCACGGCCGTTGTCTCCCAGCATCTTCCGGTGCAGCTCACCAGTTTCGTGGGCCGCGGCCCGGAGATGAACGAGGTACGGCAGCTGTTGGCGGATAACCGGCTGGTGACCCTGACCGGCGCGGGCGGTGCGGGCAAGACCCGGTTGGCGGTGCAGATCGCCGCCCAGATGGCGGGGGAGTTTTCCGACGGGGTGTGGTGGGTGGATCTGGCGCCGATCGCCGATCCTGAGCTGGTGGCGGTGACGGTGGCCCGCGGGCTGGGCCTGCCGGATCAGCCGGGGCGCTCCACCATGGACAGCCTGCTGCGATTTGTGCGCGGCCGTCAGATGCTGGTGGTGCTGGACAACTGCGAGCACCTGCTGGATGCGAGCGCTGAGCTGGTTGTCGCCCTCCTCGGTTCGGCTTCGAGCCTGACGTTGCTGGCAACCAGCCGTGAGGCGATCGGGGTGGCCGGGGAGGTGAGCTGGCGGGTGCGGTCGTTGTCGCTGGACGGTGAAGCCCTCGAGTTGTTCACCGACCGGGCCCGACATGCTCGGCCCGGTTTCGCGGTCAGCGCCGACAATGCCGCGGCGGTGGGCGAGATCTGCGCGCGCCTGGATGGGATGCCGCTGGCGATCGAGCTGGCGGCGGCGCGGGTGCGCGCGTTGTCGCTAGCCGAGATCCTCGACAGCCTGCATGACCGGTTCCGGCTTTTGACCGGGGGTGCGCGCACCGCGGTGCGCCGCCAGCAGACCCTGCGCGCCTCGGTGGACTGGTCGCATGCGCTGCTGACCGAGCCCGAGCGGGTGTTGTTGCGCCGGCTGGCGGTGTTTCTGGGCGGCTTCGACTTCGACGCTGCCCAGGCGGTCGGCGGCGGTGGTGACGTGCAGCGCTTTCAGGTGCTCGATCAGCTCAGCCTGCTGGTGGACAAGTCACTGGTGGTCGCCGACGACACCGGGGGCCGAACCCGCTACCGGTTGCTGGAAACGGTGCGCCAGTACGCGGCCGAGAAACTGGGGGAATCCGGGGAGGCCGATGCCGTGCGGACGCGTCACCGCGATTACTACACGGCGCTGGCCGCTGAGCTTGACGCGCCGGCAGGCAGTGATTATGAGCAGCGCGTCGAGCGGGCGAACATCGAGATCGACAACCTGCGGGCCGCCTTTGGGTGGAGCCGGGAAAAGTCCAATATCGAGTTGGCGTTGGCGCTGGCGTCCTCGCTGCAGCCGCTGTGGTTGGCGCGAGGCCGCTTCCGGGAAGGGCCGGCCTGGTTCGACGCCGCCCTGGCCGATCTCGACGCGCAGCACCCCGAGGTGGCGCCCGCGGTGCGCGCCCGGGCGCTTGCCGACAGCGCCATGCTCGCCATCAGAATGGGCGCCCCCGACAGCCTGGAGCAGGCCCAGCAAGCCCTGGCGATCGCGCGCGAACTCGATGACCCGGCCCTGCTGGCCCGGACGCTGACCGCCTGCGGTTTTACCGCCGGCGCGAGCTATAACGTCGAGGTGGCCCGGGCTTGCTTCGCCGAGGCGATCGGCCTGGCCCGCGCCTTGGACGATCGGTGGCGGCTGAGCCAGATCCTCGCCGTTGAGGCGGTGGGCGCCCACACCGCGGGCGACCTCCTCGGCGTGCGCGCGGCCGCCGAGGAGGGACGCGACCTCGCCGACGCAATCGGTGACAGGTTCAACTCGCGTGTGTGTCGCTTTTGCCTCGGGTCGGCGCAGATGATAAGCGGCGATTTAGTCGGAGCCGTCACACAGTTCGGCCAGGTGGCCGCCGAGGCCAAGGCGGCTCACGATGAGGTTTGGAGCGTGCTGAGCCTCGGGGGTCAGGGCATGGCACTGGCATACCAGGGTGAGGCGGCCGCAGCCCGAGCGGCGGCCGAGGCGGCCCTTGAGGGCGGCGCGGAGCTTGGCGGGAGGTACGCGGCATTCGGGCACGCAGTGGTGGGATTCGCGGCCCTGGCCGCCGGCGATGGCGCGGCGGTGCACGAGGCGCGCGAGGCCACCAACCAGCACATCACTGTCGTGAGTGGTAGCACCGAGCTATTTCTGCGCGTATGGATTGCCGAGGCCGCCGTGGCAGACGGGGACCTCGCCGCCGCACGCCGCCGGGCCGACGAAGCCGTGTCGATTACAACCGGCTGGTTCTCGGCGATGGCACTGACGATTCGCGCTCGCTTGGCGATCGCGGCGGGTGAACCGGAGCAGGCCGAGCGCGACGCCCAGGATGCGCTGACGTGCGCCGCCGCAATCAAGGCATGGCTGGCCATTCCGGACATCCTCGAATGCCTCGCCGTTCTGGCCGGCGATGCCGATAGTCACCGCGAAGCCGCCCGCCTCTTGGCCGCGGCAGAGAGCATCCGGCAACGCATCGGCGCGGTCCGGTTCAAGATCAATGACGCCGGCTACCAAGCCTCGGTGGCAGCGTTGCGAGACACCATGGGCGAGCAGGATTTCGACTCCGCGTGGGCAGAGGGAGCGGCCCTGTCCGTCGAGGAGGCGATCGCCTACGCCCAGCGCGGCCGCGGCCAACGCAAACGCCCGGCCAGCGGATGGGCATCGCTCACTCCCACCGAACGCGACGTCGTGCGACTGGTCAGCGACGGGCTTGCCAACAACGACATCGCCACCCGGCTTTTCGTCTCACCACGCACCGTGCAAACCCACCTCACCCACGTCTACACCAAACTCGGTCTGAGCTCCCGCGTGCAGCTCGTCCAGGAAGCAGCCCGCCACGACTGAACGCTGCCCGTGGGACGGCAGGAAGACCAAACCGCCAATTCCATTACGCAGGAACGGGGTCCGGAAAATGATTGAAACGAAGGCATCCGACCTCCCAAAGGCGCCTCTTGAGCATCGTGGTCCCGCAGGCCCTAAACCCGCCCGGCTAAGACGGCCAAATCTAGTCGTCGTTTATTCGCCGCCAAATGACTGGGAATCGACCGGAATTGTCGGGTTCCGGCCGGAGCTGCTTGATGACCAATAACCTTGTGGCTCAACAGGGCACAGGTAGGAACCGGAACAGTCCAGACCTGTGAATTGCGAATCCGTTGGTCGCGGGTTCGAGCCCCGCCCGCCCCACGTCAGAGCTCAAATCCAGTCACACCACACTGTCAGCCCGACGCAACTGCGCGTCCCTACTTTGCGCTTACTGTCCCGCGCGGGCCGCCGGGTTCATGGCCGTTGGCAGTGTCCACGACGTTCCACATGTCTGGCGAGAGGTAGAAGGTCCATCCGTTGTCCGCAGTGTGAATCTTGAGAACGCCACCTGGCAAGAAGTCGTAGGTGTCGTCGTCGGTCAGGACGTCCTTCGCCGCAATCGTCGTCGGAGCATTGGGACTGTATCTGACTCGGAAAGACATGCCGCGAGTATGACGCGCAGCGGCCACACGCGGTTAGTCCCGACGGAGCCGGCCTCATCGACGCGGTCGGTGCGGACGTGGTCGTGGGTGTCGGTGCGGGTGCCGGGGTTTGCTTTGGGTCGGACCTGGTAGAGGGTGGCGGGGGTCGCTCGGTGGGGCAGTGAGCGGTGGGGCGCCGGCACGCGCTGGACTCGACGGTGCTCAACGATACGGTCGCCACCTAGGACACGATCACCCAGCTCGCAGAGTGCTTGTGTCGGCAAGCAGACCGCTACCGGCCCCGGGAGTTCAGCATAAACGAGTCGGACGGCGCTCCTGACGAAAAGGAGGGCCGTCCGAAGCACCAACCACCTGGTTACCAAGCGTGCATGATGCGCGGTGAAATGTGGCCTCGGCGTCAGGAGACATTTACCCGCCCTGACGCAAGCCCGCCGCGCCGTGCCCAGTTGATGGGCCTTGCTTCGCGTGGGTGCCTGGTGCTCGTGCTGGGCGCCACAGCCGAGAGGAGGAATCTTCTCTTCCGGTCCGACCTTGGTCTGCCATGGATCCGTACCTTAGGTCTACCCCGTTTATCCAGGTAAAGCAACAAAATGCCCGAGCGGCCAGCTTCGCTGGGACGTCGATGACCTCGATTTCGTCTGAGCGCAGCCGGGTGGTCAGCGGGGCCCCAAAACCGGCGGCCCCTTCGATCGCCCAGCCGGCTTTTGGCCATCGGCGCGCGAAACGGCGCAGCGCCCGGTAGCCGTCGCGGCTAACCGGTACACGCACAGTAGCCAGCGGCTGCAATGAGGCATCCACCGCTGCCGCGGTCCACGACGCCTTGTGCGGATCAACCGCGATCACTACCCGATCTTGCATCGTCATCGAAACAGATACCAACCATTCCTCGCTCGATCCAGCTTGAAAGCGAGGAGGGCACACCAACTTTCGGCAATGTAGGCCTCTCTTCAGCCACTCCCCGCAGGGGCGGCGGTGACCGGGCCGGCAAGCCAGAAAGAAGTCAGCCAGAGGCGACAGGGGTGAAGCGAGCCACACCCAATCATCGCCTCGAAGAGCATGGCTGCAGACCACGCCCTCCTAGCCGATATTCAACAAGTTGGGGGTCAAGTGGTCGCAGGTTCAAACCCTGTCAGCCCGACGCAGGTCAGAAGCATTTTCGGACTAAACTGTGGTCCCTAATAGGACCGCGTACGCCAACGCGTACGCCAACCGTATTCGGCACTAGCCGGGCGTTCTCGCGGACCTGCTAACCGACGTTCCCGCGGACCTGCTAACCGAAAGGAAGTCAAATGCACGACTACACGATTTCTTTTTTTTCGACCCTCCGTCAGCAGGACGATGGCCTTGTCCACGTCCGGGTAGAGGTCGAGCTCCCTGTGCATCCGAGTTATCTCACTGATGCTGCTTCCGGTCAGACGCTCGCCAAGGATGTCGGCTCGGACGTCACCGCCAAATTGATGGAGAAGTTCGAGGAGCTGGCGGCTGGACCAGAAGCCCCAGCTTAGGACCGACGTTTAGAAGCGAGGTCTCATTGGGAATTCACAGCCCGAGCCGCCCGGCCAGACCCTCGGCCGCCGCGCGAGCGGTGTCGTCGGAGGTGTGCCCGTACACGTCAGCTTGGCCGGGGCCGGTGGTTGCTTGCACGAAGGACCGCACGGCCTTTCCGACCTCGGGGGTCGGGGTATTTCGAGCAGACCAGTTCGTAGCTGGCCAACACGGTGGGGTAGGCACCGGCCTGTTGGGTGTGTAGAAGAGGCCACCAAATCAGTCGTCGTTTATTCGATGCCAATGACCCGGAATCGACCGGAATTGTCCGGTCCTGGCCGGTGCCGCTAGACGACTAATCACGTTGTGGCACGACAGAAGACGGGAACCAACCGGAACTGTCCAGACCTATGGGTCGGTAATCCGTTGGTCGCGGGTGCGAGCCTTGCCGCCCCGCAGATGAACACGCAGGTAGAGGTATAGATTGGATTTTGCTAGATTTCGCTAGTTGGCCTAGCTAGCAGCAGTTCTGTCAGCACTCTGGGACGGGTGTCGCACTCATTCCGCAATCGAATGTTGTCGCTTCGAGCGGCGAACGAGTTAGATACACCACGGACACGCCGACAACCCCCACCAACCGGCCCACCGTCACAGCGCAGCTACAGGCTGCCTATGAATCCGCCCTCCGTGCATTAGGCCACTCGCCGACAACGGCAGCTCGCCGGTGAAACCGGAGACAGGTAATGGGCTGAAAAAGGCATCACCATCAATTCGGACAAACTCAATCGTGCGTCGGCTCGAAGAGTGTGCCCGCTCGTTCGTTCAGCGCGCGATGACGGAGATCGAGTTGTCCTTGAAGTTGACGACCCAGGCGATGTGCGTCGACGGATCCGTTGCGACGGTCTGCGGGCCGTTGCGAACCTGGACGGTATCGGTCACGGCGCGTTTTTGAGAGTCGATCACGGACACCGAGGCGCTGCCGGAGTTAGTGACGTAGACGGTGTGCGCGTCGGAGTCGACCGTCGCCGCACCCGGCGTATCGCCGACCTTGATCGTCCCGACGACGGACCGCTTCTCGAGGTCGAGCACAGACACTGAGCCGTCACCGGCGTTGGGGACAAACGCAGTATGAGTCGGCGGGTCGATCGCAACGTCGCCTGGACTCCTACCGACCGGGATCGTCTGTATGACCGTCGCCTTTGCGGGGTCGATGACCGCGACTGAGTCGCTTCCTTTGGTCGCTACGTATAGGAGGTGGCTCGTCGGATCCACACCCATTTTGTCCGGTGAGTTGCCGACTTTCACTGTCGCGGTAACCTTTCGGGTTCGAACGTCGATCACCGAGACCGAATTGTCGCCGGCATTCGCGACGTACATCGTGTGGGTGGACGTGTCCACCTCGATTCCGTCCGGACCCTTTCCGACACCGATTGCCCCGGTAGTGGAACCCGACGAGATGTCAACCACGGACACCGAATTCCCGCTTGTGACGTAGGCGGTCTGGCTGGTGGGGTCCACCGCCACGAAGCCGGGCGTGAGTTGACGGGGAACGGCATTGAGCCATTCGAGACGCTTGATCAGCGCTT
>Ga0209006_10003606_pt1 | contig 14064 bp, 15 predicted proteins | sample JacPin_JW_Ref_O2_FD_188567 | JGI IMG/M metagenome (GOLD analysis project Ga0209006, IMG submission 188567) | Forest soil microbial communities from Algoma, Ontario, Canada - Jack Pine, Ontario site 1_JW_Ref_O2 (SPAdes) (version 2) | ecosystem: Environmental > Terrestrial > Soil > Boreal... | reverse complement strand
GCTGGCCATGGTGGCGCCGAAGAATAAGAAGGCGCCTATCGCGGCGAATCCCGACGGTGCAAGCGTTTCACGGGACTCGTGACCTCCAGGTTGGCTGTCGCGCATCTTCCGAATATAGAGCAAGCTTGACAGGGATCCTCGAGAATCTCCGAGCCGATCGATTCGGCGTGCTTCCATTTGCAGCATCGGCAAAACCGCTCTCTATCGCAAGCTCAAAGAATATGGGGGAGATCGAGTAGTCCCGCAATCTTAGCGTGACCCCATCCGACCCGCACTCCCCGTTTCGTCCCTAAGTTCACGACTGACATCTAAGGAGGTGCTTGTGCATACTTGCATCTCCGCGATCCAACACTTGCGTCCGCTACGGGGTGGCGCACAATCACACTTGCTGAGAGCTTCTGACGACTTTTGTTACGTTACCAAGTTCCAAGACAATCCCCAACACATCCGAGTGCTTGCGAACGAGATGCTACCCACCAACCTGGGTCTGACCCTTGGGCTACCGATGCCCCGAGTGGGGGTGATTGAAGTTTCTGACTGGCTGATCGAACACTAAGAGGAACTCCGAATCGAGTTGGGTGGTTTCAAGACTCCGTGCCGGAGCGGCAAGCAATTGGGATCGCTGCACGTGGGCTGCGAGAGTCCGCGCATGAGTTTCGACTACTTGCCCCGCGAACTGCTAGAGAGGGTACTCAATGTTGAGGACTGAGAAGCGAGCCGAAATCGCGTTCAAAGCACCGTCGCGAAAGCCATAGACGAAAATGCCCGCCTGGGATTGCCCGTGTACGTTGGACGTGACGGCAAGATGATTCAGTTGTCCTCCGACGAACTGCGCGAGCTTTCGAGATCAACCCAAGGCAAGTAGGGACCCTCCGAATCCTCCGTTATCGCCACTGCTGCCAAATGCCATGTAGCTCAAAGAGCTAGCGAAGGCTCTCCGCAAACACCCTGGATCGTATATCCCCGTGTACACACGCGTGGCCCTGCACGTGTTGAGGAGGTTGTCGGTGCGCCCTCATGGTCAAACGAAGTTAGGCTTTTTCCCTCTGCCAATTGCTGAGGCCAAACGACTCAAGAATTGGCTGACCTTCCCGGAGCGATTCTCCGCGCTCGATCCATGCGTCGGCGATGGCGTGGCATTCGCTTATTTACTGCAGAACGCGGCCTCTCATCGTTACGGAATTGAGATCGACGCCAATCGAGCCGAACAAGCGAGAGCGTTGGGAACTGAAACTTTGCAGGCGAACGCCATAGATGTCCGGTGTCCGCCGGAAGCGGTGTCCCTGCTTTATCTGAACCCTCCATACGATTGGGAATCCGGGGAGAGCAACAACCAGAGGTTGGAATTGGTCTTCCTGGAACACACATATCGCTGGCTGAAAGCTGGCGGCGTGCTGCTATTCGTGATTCCGCAGTTGCGATTGGCGAAATGCGCGAGACTGCTGATCGAACATTTCACAGCTATGCGCGTGTTGCGACTTACAGAGCCGGCTTGCCTGCAATACAAGCAGATCGTAGTGCTGGCAACGCGCCGCAAACGGCACTCAAAGATTTCTGATACGGCTCTGTTAGATGGGATGCGCTACCTCGAAGTGCTGGCGACGAAGGCCGAGCTTGAACCTCTGGGCGACAATCCTGAAGCTCAGTTTCAGATTCCAGCCTCCGAGCCCGTTGTCCTGACCAATATGGGCATTCCGTTGGACGAAGTGGAAGACTTGTTGCTGGAATCCGCCGCATACCGTCAGGCGGGCCGTGTTCTTCTGCCCAAGCTGAATGACGTCAGAGGCCGGCCGCTCACACCGCTGCATGGTGGACATGTCGGCCTGCTTTGCACCGCCGGAATGCTCAATGGGGTATTCGGTGAAGGAGAAACTCGCCACATCGCTCACTGGCGCTCGGTGAAATTCACCGACCATTGGGAAGAAGAGGAAGAGGACGGAACCAAAATCCTGCACGACCGGGAACGGTTCTCACACGAGCTGACGCTTGTCTTTACCAATGGAGAGACGCAAATTCTCACGCACGAAAAGAAGGAGCCTGAATGAAAAATGCTCACCTTCGATTCGGCTGGCTGACCTATGTGAAGAGCACGGAGAAGACTACCACGAGCATCAAACTGCGCTTGGATCGCTTCATAGGAGAGGTTTTGCCGGATCCACCGCGACAGGCGAAAGCCCACCTCATTTCTGTGATTGGAGGGGACACGCAGATTGCGGCGGTCAGCGCGGCGATCTCCCTGGGAGACAGATTCATGGTGGAAGGGCCGTGTGTGCAGCCGATTCGAGTCTGTCTCGAACGAAACGCGCAGTGCTTCAAAGGCTCGGTACAGCTCGCGGGGCGCAAAAAACCTCTGCGTCACCTTATCGCGTTGTCGGAAGAGTTCGCTTCCAGCAACATATCGGCCGGCTCAGGAAGAACCCTGCTGGCAAGCTCGGAAAACCGATTCATTTGGGCCGCTCTCGCCCATATTCACGGGATCCCCGGAATGCCGGAATGGGCTGACTGGTTTGCCGGTGAACTGGAAACGCATAAAGCGATTATCCGCGGTCTCGGGATCGGATGTGCTCCGGTGCTGGTCAAAGGCGAGAAAGAACAGTTTCTTTCCTGGCTCAGCTGGGGCGTGGAGAGTGGAGCCGTCAGTCTTCCGGCGGAAACTGGTTCGATCCGCTGGCCGGGTTTGAGTCTCGAAGACCTTCTCGTCGGCCACCTAGGTTCCTAAGTGTGGACACACGATCGGGACTTGTCAACTTCCTGTTGGCCGACCACACGCCCGGAATCGTGCTGGTGACAGTCGGAACACCCAGAATGCCACCAACGAATTCCGACCTGGCCTCGCACGCTATCAATCAACTTCTGGGAATCGTAGCCGATCCCGGCCTTAGACACGGTCTCGACGTTCTCGATCTCATCAATTCGTCTTGAGGGATTGCCTTTGATCAAAATGAGGTCCGCCTGTTTGCCAGCCGCGAGGGTTCCAATTCGATCTTGCTGGCCGAGATATAAGGCACCATTCTCCGTGCCGATCTGAATGGCTTCCACTGGAGTGAAGCCCGCTTCCACGAGTAGCTCTATTTCGCGCTGATCGCCGAAACCGGGCAGGGCGCCACTATTTCCAGTTGGATCAGGACGGCGAGTAGCAAGCCCCCCGCCTTCACGAAGGCAATCTCGAAATCCATCTCCTTGCTCATCAGCGCCGTCATCGGCGAGTCCAAAGCCACTCTTGCACGATCGGTGAGGTAGCTTTGCGCCGATTCTGCAGACATCGCATCCAACGTGCGCGGCTGCAACGTCGGTCGCCCCGGTACATGGGCTTCAAACACCGGCAGCGTCGAAGTCACCGCGACATGATGGGACACGAGACTGCGGATCATCTCCTGCACCTGCGCACCGTTCACATCCTGTTTGGACCAGCCGCTTCTGCCGCCACCTGCTGGGCACACGTCGGGCTTCTTGTCCGTCACGAATTCGGTTCCGGTAAAGACTGGTCCGTGCTCCAAGTCATCGATTCCCAGAGCTACCACTTCCGGCCAGGTCACGGAGCACAGATGCCCTGTCAGTTTCAGCTTGTGCGCGTGTGCCTGCTGGATCGCCACCCCCAGTTCTTCGCGCGTGATGTCCATGTACGCTTTGTACGATGTCATGCCTTCCGCCGCCCAGTAGTCCACCAGGCGTTTCGCATCGTCCGTCCGGTAAGTTCATGCATCTGCGCAAATCGCGTCGGCGCACCCTCCAGGTACGGTGCCGTGGCGTCGATGTTGGGTCCCGGCATCAGGTTCGCATCGATCCGACTCTTGACCTTCAAGTCGGTGTAAGGCTCCCGGCTCCCCGTCGTACGCATTGTGGTCACGCCAGCTGACAGATAGAGTCGTGGCGCCGGGTAAGGGATCTCCGCAATGAATAATCCCGGCTCGCCGATCTTTCCGTCGACTACTTGCAAGGAGTAGGAGTCGGTGTAGTACAGATGGTCGTGCATTCCAACCAGGCCCGGGACGACAGTGTAGCCAGAGCGCTTCATCCGCTGCGCCTCCTTGGGAATTTGAGCGGACGCAGCGGGGCCGATGGACTGTATTTTGCCATTCGCGCTCACGATTGCCCGGTTCTCCTTTGCCGGCGCACCCGTTCCATCGATGACCCGGACGTGGTTGAGAACGAAGACTGATGTATCGACACTGACGAAGTCCGCTGCATCACTCGCCTTTTGGGACTGGGCAACTGCGCTCGCAGCAACAAGCAACGACCCCAGGAAAAAGAGGAGACGCATTTCTATACGCCTCGCAAGACCGACCTCTGAGAATCGGCAGGAAGCCAGAATTGTACCCCAGCGGTCTCCAACGGAACTTCAGGACTTGGCGGCGGATAGCTCGGCCTAGCGGCGTGACCCGCCATCTTTACTTCGTGGGGAATGCAATCGAGCAGCGCACCTGGGGTAGCTCAGACTCCGCAACTCCAGCTTCGCAAGACCGAGGCACAGCCGAACTCTGGTTTCTCCCGAGTCACGGGCTTCTCGGAAGTTATGAAGATAGCGCAACAGTCTCCTCGTCCCCGGCGCAGTGTGACTCCTCACGTCTGGCGTACTACGTCGGATAGTTCTCCTTCTTTCTCTTCACTTTCGTGCTCGAGTCCTTCCTTTCCCTCACTGAGGAATTGCCATGCCCGAACTTTGTACTATTTATGACTACATGCGCGCCCACGCAGCCCTTCTGGGAGAGCGCATTCTTCAGGAGTATCCGGCCCTTCATCAGTTCAACGATCCAGTTTCCCCTCGGATTGAAGGATTGCTGAGAACACCTTTCCCTGCACAAACGATCGCTATTATGGGGGTCGCCAAACGCTGGCAGCAGGCTCGGACATCCATGGTGGTCGCGGAATGCGGTACCGGCAAGACGCTGATTTCGCTCGGAGCAATCCACGTCCACACTGGAGGAAGTCCGTTTACCGCCTTAGCGATGGTTCCGCCACACCTAGTGGAAAAGTGGTCGCGCGAAGCGTTTCTGACATTGCCGGGGCTACGAGTGTTTCTGATCGACGATTTGCGAAATGGCGGTGACGAGAACAAATCCCACGGAGTGAACGAAGTGCGGTTGAGGCAGGGCCGCATCGTGCGGGAGGGGTTACACACAACCTTAAGTGAGCTGCGGTTGCGAAAGGATTCGGGGAGTTCCCGAAAACGCTGGCTGTCGCTGTGCGGGAGACCATCCCTGTTTATCGTCGGACGTGAGCGAGCGAAGCTCGGTTATTTCTGGCGCCATGCTTACCGGGTACCACATTCTGGCCCATACATTGGCTGCATAGTGAATTCGGACACGGGCAGGCCGGTGATTGTGGATGACAGCCGATTAACCGCGGCTGAGTTTGAGAGGGTCAAAATCGCCGAGACCATCGAGACCAGGGGTGAGAAATCTTGCCGCCCGCTGCATAGCCCACTGTGGCAGGCGGACTCGGACAAGATCCGCCGCATGGCCCCGATTGAATTCATTGGGCGCTATATGCCGGAATGGTTTGACTACGCGATTTGCGACGAGATCCACCAACTGGCGGGCGATACCGCTCAGGGGAATGCTCTCGGCACTCTGGCCTCATGCACGGACCGGATCGTCGGCTTGACCGGCACCCTCCTCGGTGGCTATGCGGATGATCTATTCAATACGCTCTTCCGTCTCGAAGCGAGAAGGATGAAGGAGTATGGCTACGAATGGGGCACTACTGGACGCAGTTCCTTCATTCAGGATTATGGGGTCCTGGAGACCATCACCAAGGTCGAACCCGCCAACAACGCCTGCTCCAAGGCCAAAGCGACCAGCACGGTCCGACGCAAGCCTGGGGCGTCGCCGCTGCTGTTTGGCGAATTCCTCATGCAGTTGTGTGCCTTTGTTTTCCTTGAGGACATTTCCGGAGAGCTTCCACCCTACGAAGAAACCTATCTGAGCGTGGCGATGGACGCTCTCATGCAGGAAGCGTACCGCGAACTCGAAGAAGACATGCGGAAGGCTTTGAAAGCCCACAGGGGCAACCGTTCGGTCTTGAGCACGATGCTCAACACTCTGTTGCTCTATCCCGATCACCCATACGGAATTGGGACGCTCTACGGTACTGAGTTCGATCCTGAACTCAAGCGCAGGATCCGATTCGTGATTGCACAGCCCCGTGAGCTTCCCGAAGACCATATCTATTCCAAAGAAAGCAAATTGATCGAGGAGATCAAGAAAGAGCTGGCGGAGGGACGGCGGTGTCAAGTCTTTGCCGTGTACACGCAGAAGCACGACGTGACAGCCAGGCTTCAACAAATCCTCAGTAACGAAGGGTTCCGTACGGCAGTTCTGAGGGCGAGTGTAGACACTTCCAAGCGCGAGGCCTGGTACGCCAGACAAGTCAAAGACGGAGTCCAGGTCGTGATCTGCCACCCCAAGCTGGTGGAAACGGGTCTGGATCTGCTGGACTTTCCGACGATCATCTTCTACGAGTCGGGGTATTCACTGCACACCTTGCGGCAGGCGAGCCGCAGGTCCTGGAGGATTGGTCAGAGGCGGCCCGTGCGTGTGAAATTCCTATGCTCGGAAGGGACTATGCAGACATCGTGTTTGCGCCTCATGGGGAAGAAGCTGCTCGTGGCACTCACCATGGAAGGCAAATTTGCCGGCGAGGGATTGCAGAGCATCGATGAGGACGATGACATGCTCTCGGCGATGGCGCGGGAACTGGTCGAGAGGAACGGCATTGGCGATACTGCCGACTCCGTTTGGAGAGCCATCAGTACAGAACATCAAAGGCTGTTTACAACGACGTCGGGTTGCAGCGATGATGCCGACTCCCCCGCACCGCCGGACATTCTGCTGGGCACGCAATATGACCCCGCTGGGCTTGTTGAAAGCGCTATTGACGCGGGGTCTATCGTCGTCTTCGGACAGCGACCGCAATCGTCGTCAGGTAAGAGGCGCCGCGGACGGCTGGCTGTCCCGGAACAGGCATCATTATTCGGCTTCAGCTGACCTGAAAGAACCGAATGTCGCGTGACCTCGCACTTCGCCACTCGTGACGGGAACCCTCTCTCCTGAAATCTCAGCCCTCGCCAGCAATTCGGCGTCTGTGGCCACCGTGTTTCTCTCGCCTTCAAGAATTTTGTTTCAAATCACTCAGGAGGAAAGAAGTATGTCAGAAACTAGCACGCTTATTGGTTACGGCGGCCGAACGATTGGCCGCGAAGAACTAGCACTGGTGCCAACACCAGTGGCAACGGAAACGCACCGCCCTGTCCCGCATCACGAGATCGTGCAAGCTCTGGTCGAGACACTCGGCTTTCGGCACATCGGTGTCGTCCACGATGAATACGCAGTCTCGCCGGACGGCATGAAAGCCTTTGGGATTCTCGACCTCGAAACCGAGATGGCAGGGTGCCGTTTCTCCATCGGTTTGCGGAACTCCCACGACAAGAGCATGCGTTTGGCCATGACCTGTGGCTACCGCGTGTTTGTGTGCTCAAACATGGCTTTTGCCGGGGATTTTACGCCCGTGCTCGCGAAACACTCGAAGTCGTTTTCGCTCATCGACTGCATCTCGGTGGGCGTTGATCGAATGCAGCGAAACTTTGAGCCCATGAGAAAGCAAGTGGAAGGCTGGCAGAGAAGCGAATTGGCGGACGTCACCGCCAAGGTGGTCATCTACGAAGCCTTTGTCGAAGGCAGACTGGAAGCTCCCAAACACCTCGCCCGAACTGTGCATGACCTCTACTTCGAGCCGAGGTATGAGGACTTCCGGCCGCGGACGATCTGGAGCTTCTCGAACGCGTTCACGTCAGCATTCAAGGAACTGGAACCCATCCCGCAATTCAAGGCGACTGCCAAGCTGGGGGAATTCCTAGAGGCTCGATTCTCCCAGTCGTTCTAGGTTGGGGCGGTACCGGCCGGGCCGCCGCTTCGCTTTGCTTCTCTTCGACCAGTAGGTTCCGAAAGCTATTGTGTCTCGGCGTGAGACTCTCGTCAGGACGACGCAGTGAATCAAGATGAAGGCTGCTGGTATTTACAGCTCAGGGTGATCAAGGTCTGCTCTCTCCGCGCATAGATTGTTACATTTGCGACGGCTGGAGTTCACCCAAGAATTCCCGAGGCGCGCAAATGAACGACCGGTTCCGCTCTTCGTGCTTTCTCTGCGCGCCCCGATAGCATCGTATCCTAAGGGCGCGTCGACATCAGGAGTCAAGAGCGAGCTTGGTGAACCGTGATCGTGACTTCCTTATCGTGGTTTTCGAAGTGACCGACCTGGTCGTTCATCGTGAAAAACAACGCGCCCTCCGCCTTGTCGTCCAGCGCGACGACAATGTAGCTTCCGGCCACAAACGATGAGGTAGGTTTGTCGGCGGGACTTCAGCCAATTTACCGATCAGAGTTCCCAACGGTGCCGAAGGGTTGAGGGCATCGGCGAGAAATCCAGCCTGGCGAGAGCCGTCTGGACCGCATCCGTTTGTCTGTGAGTACTCCCACGTTCCGGTCGCTTCAATTTTCAATTTCATCGGTCCTTTGATGTACTCGCCAACGAGTGTCCACAGAGCATCAGGTTTCGCTGCGATCTTGTCGGTTTTCAGTTTCAGTGGCAACCAAGCGGGTTCGGTCATATCAGCCCCTCGTTTAAGGTTTGGCCTGTCGGAATACGATTCGGACCGACTCCACCTTCGAACTCTGTAGTCGAGAGAATTCATCAGCGGCGGCGTCCACAATTGCCGAGCAGTCGTTCGGGGGGCTGTCGGATTTGCAGACTACAGCCAGGACCGAAGTATTCTGAGTGACGAGATGAGCCTGGTCCCAGATGTCAATTTTTGAACCTAGGATCCCGAATATCCAGCGGATACGTCACGCGACCGGCGGTACACTCAGTATCTTCGCCTTCAATGCATCGCCGACCGCCGGGCCAGTGATCAGTAAGGCGGTCAACACACCGGCCTTCGAGGGCGTGCAGATGATCACCTGGCTCGCTCCCCGAATATTTGCCTCTTCGAACGACGGATCTTCAACCATTGTGTGGTCGAGTCCCAGCGGAAACTGGACAGATCTGCAGGTCATGGCCACCTTGTCATTTGATCCGTCTCTCGGCGTGGCAAACAGCGGAGAATCCGTCAACCTGGGTACGCAGCTCTATTTGGCGGTGGGACACGCGAATGGATTCATCTCGCTATGGTGCGGTAACACGGACGGAAGCGCCTTACGGTTTCTCAAAAGTGTGGATGTGCGCAATCCAAAACCTACGAATCCATGGGGTCTGCATAATATTCGCGGTATTTCCTCGACGTTTTGGACCAACTCGGCGGCATACCTGGGGAGCGGTTCGGAGGATGGATACATCACCGTGTTCCGTCTACCAGACGGCGCGATTTTGTCTCAGACGATCTACAATCCGGCCGCTCAGCGCGGAATTAACAGTGTCGCAGCGTTCGGACAAAACCTTCTGATCTCCAACTGCGCCGTGGGAGCCAACGACAAGAACCTCTGGTACTACTGGATCGACGGCAATAACTACAGCGTAACTTTGAAAGACAGCGTGAATCTCCGGGTTAATCCCGCGGCGCCGCAGGTGTTTAACTTCTGTACGATTTTGGGGGATACTCAACGGCCAAATCGGATTCTTTTCCTCTACTGAAGAGGGGGCGCTGTGGGGTAGCACAGTTGGCAACCAGAATATAACCGTCCTTGAATATCAAACTGTGTTCGGCAGCCTGGGTTCCGCGCTGGCATTCAACGGACAGAACCTGATTGTGGTTAACTACAACCTCTACGAATTCACGACCCAGCCGACTCAGATCGTCAGCCCTGGCCAGAACCCGGAGCGCTTGCCGCTCACGCTGCTGCCACCCGGTTTGGCCGGCAAGATCTGACCGTGCCTGCCTTATCGGAGACGAAGACGGCGAGAGCGAGTAGGGATTGTTTCTTCCGCCCTCCAACGGGGATCGTATTGTGCGAACCCAAGCACTTGGTCAAGCGGAATACGGTGCTCCCATCCGCAACATTAGAGATCGTCTGAAGTATTCCGGCAATTTTCTCAAGCCCTGCGGGGCAGATTTCATGGATATCGCGTTTGCGCTTTGCAGCGAAGGTCTTTCAGCTCATCAAAACATGGAGCGCATTGCCGGATGTGGGCGAGCAGGTGCGCGAACTGACTGTCCGCAGCCTGTAGCGCGAGTTTTAGCAGGACCTCGCGTCCGGGACAGGCGATGCGCTGAGGATTGGGAAAGTCCTCATGCACTATCCTGTCAAATGCGTCAAGCAGTTCGTTTTCCGAATCCATTTTGCACGCCCCAGTTGAGCACGGAGTCCAAGCCCAACTGCCATGTTGCCCTCAGCAGAATCCCACGATCCATGATCGGTGTCGATGAAAATCTTTGTGCATTCGCCTATTGTTTAAAGATGCCATCTCGTATCCGAACTTGGCGATGAGTGTGACGGCGACTGCGCCCATTTCATGTCTGTGCTTTTGCCTCCAGATGAAGCGAAAATGCCGAATAGTGTCGACATCCGGGTCAGCGTCCTCCTCGTTCCCTTAAGAGGCGCACATCCAACCAACGCCACGATCGCACGATGCCAAAAAGTGCAATTCCAGGTGAGACACATTTCTGTTTCGAAGCCATACATAAGTAGGAGGGGATGCGGGGTCCGGCTTCCACAGTCTTTGCTGAACATGAGGGAATTGAATCAAGCAGCCCGCCGTCGTAGCTTCCGCTGGCCTGGGGCGGCGCGAGAGATAGTGAGGACATATGGGAGTACCATATCATCCGAGGCCTCGGACCAAGATGGGCACCACGCGCAAATGGCGTTGCAGGGGCTGATCACAAGAATTGCGGCAGTGTCGGGAAACCCGCGTCCAGCCTGCTGGAGGTTCGTGCGCCAGATGGGAATCACCTCTAAGCGAACCTACCGGCTCTGGACAAAAACCGAGCAACAGAAGCTAGTTGACTTGATCGCGTCACACTCTCTCGATGAAGTTGCGGTACTGCTCCGGCGCTCGCGGACCTCGGTGCAGACCATGTTGCATCGGCTCGGGGCCAGTGCGCGCATGGGACAAGATTGGTTTACGAAACATAGTCTGGCTCGGGCTTTGCATGTCCGTACAGAAGAAGTGCAAAGATGGATTGATCGGGGACTCTTGCAATGCCGAATCGTCGAGGCGACTGGAGTTCAGCGACAGGTCATCGACGCAGAAGCCTTTTGTGAGTTCTGCAAGAAACATAGCCGGGAGATTGTCGGGCGAAGGTTGAACCCCGAGCGACTGAGCTTTGTCCAGACGTTCGTATTTCCTCCGAGCCATATGCAACTTCTGCCCGTGAGAGAAGCGAAGAAGGAGCAGGCAGCGTATGCGGCACAGATGAGGAACGGAGCAGAATCAGAGACGGATGAGGAGGACGATCTGGGCGCCACTGCGTAGGGTCGTCAGCTGCACCAGATCTGGACATAGAGATCCGCCGAGTTTCCTGATCATCGGCGGCGGACGTCAGAAGGCCACCTGATTCTCTCTATCTCACGCCAGAAACTGTTACGGATGGCTGCCGGGGATTTTCCCAAGATTTGCGCAATGTCCTTCCACTCGTATCCGGCAGCCCTGAGCATCAGAACGGTGCCATTCTTATCGCTAAGTTTTCGGACCATCCTCGCGAGTTCCAGACGCGCGTTCACCTGGGCGATCCAACCCTCGCCTAAGGTGCGGCTGGACAGTTCGCCGGACCCTCCCACCAATTCAAGGCGGTTTAACTTAGTCGCATAGCGCCGCAGCCGGCGGCAGAAGGCCACCATGAGAAGCGCATGCTTTTGTGAGGATTCAGGAGCCCCAATGCGGTCGAGGTAACGCGACACTTGCGCAATCGTGTTTTCCATTAGCTCGGCAGCGGGACCCTGATCGTCAAGAAGAGCCTGCGTCCGCCGACATGCCTGTTTCCAGATCTCATGGCCGGCCAATCTCACATCCGCCCGAATCGGTCTTCCCGCCTGATCGGCCTCCCGGTCCCACCAAAGAAGCATTCTCCCCGCACGCGCCATACTGCACCCCACCCTTGAGCAAAGACTAAAGATCGAAGTTGCGAATCACATCCGGGCCAGGCGGAGGTGTTGAACTCATGAGATGAGAAATGCGGGGAATGTCCTCACGCGCCAGAGGCATTTGTCGAGGTCGCCGATCGTGTGCCCCTCCACAGGGGATCGGACCGGAAATCGGACGTTGTGAGAAAGACCGAGTCGTGATGGTCGGAAAACCGGACAGAATGGCCGCCCGGAGCGCCATGCGATTGCCCTCTCTCGCCATTACAAGTCTCCGGGACCACCCCAAGGTTCGGCTGCAGATCGCGCGACTGTAGTAGTGCGCACTCCCAACAGGATTACCGTCACGGCGCAAGGGCTGTTTCGTGGTCAGCCAAGCCCTGTCTTTGTTTAGGGTTGTGGACGACGCACGCTCGGGTGCCTGACCTCCTCTCGGTTGGACTGGTTGAACTACCGGCTTCCGACCTACCCCACTTCTCGTGTGCACAGCGGCTTCTCGCGGAAAGGATGATCACTATCGTGGCGTATTTCCGCGCAGAGGTGGTGAATTTTATTTTTGGTGGTCGGAATACTGGACAGAACGCAGAAGAACGGAAAAACGAGGGGTATTTCTGAAGGTTGCCGACGAATATTCATGTGTAACTGCGGCCCACAGCGCATTATCGTATACGTGAGCGCCAACGCTCTTGTGTTTGACGGCACTGTAAAGTGCGACACCCGCAGCGCTGCAACCTTCATTGAAGCGATGCAGGGGTTCAGCCGGACCCAGCCGGAAACACCCATGCTTCGGAACGACCATAAAATACTGCACCAGCCAATCAGGGATGTGGTCGGCTATGGGCTTCAGATCACCCAGCGTGGGCAGAAGTAAATCCCTGCGATCACCCAGAATGAAGATTGTCAGATCCAGGGCAAAAAGGGACAGCAATGGCTCCTGAGTCTGCTGAATGTAACTGTCCCACAACTCGGAGTCCAGGCGGTCAATACATTCCCGATCCGAGAAAATTCGTTTGAGCAGTTCTTCTGTTTGCTTGTGCTCTTCTTCGCTCAGAGGTGCCAATACACTCCGATAGGACATTTGCCAATGGTGCATCTCTTCCACAGTCACGAACTGCCTTGTATTGGTCACAGACCATGTGCCGATGAGCCGGGATTCCGGTATTGCCCTGATTGTTCGCAGCGCCTCTACGTCAGTATCAAAGGCGGCGGCGATTGCCTGCAGCGTTTCCGCACCCTGGGTCTCATTCCTCTCGACTCGCTGAACAGTTCGTACGCTTTGCAGGCCAGCAACCTCAGTCAGCTGTTCCTGTGTCCACGCCCGTTGTACTCTGAGTTCTCTGACCCTGCTGCCGTAGGTGATTTCTTTCCTCATTTTGTCTGTTCCTCCTTTGGATGCCCCCATTGTGAAGGCCGACCCAACCGAAGGCCACGTCAGAAACCCGACAGCTAAAACCCGACTTCCTCGCGGGAGCCGGGTACCTCTCTCCTAACCGCATGATAAACAGGATTATCACGCGGCAGAACCAGCTGTTTTTGATAAAGGACGTTATCATTCCCGATAACGGGAGGCATCATGGCGGCGGAAGATCGTCACTCCGCCCATTCGACTCTACGTGAGCGGATTGTCGAGTACGTGTTTGTTGAAGATGTATAACGGACACTCTGGCGGGTCGGTCTGATTTCTTGGAATGGAGTGATAAAAGAAGGTATCATTCACGTTTCATTGCCATCATTGTCAGAATGTACTTCCGGCAAGTTGGAGACGTATGGCCAAGCTCCTTATCGTTCACGGGGTGGGCTCCTTCGCAGAAGCGACCGTACTTGGCAACGTAAGCGAGCTTGCTAAGACTTATGAAGTGGACCCGGCGGATGTTCGCGCTTTCAACTGGGACAAGCACGTTAAGCGCGTTTTCACCATCGCCTCTTTCGATGTAGAGGCTCTTTCAAGGCTTTGCGCCGGGATGTTGAACGGATCAAACCTTGGGTTTCTGCAAGAAAAGAACTACGTCGGGCTCCCGAGCTGGTATGTAGCCTGCCTTAATCTCCACTCTCTCTT
>Ga0209006_10003605_pt1 | contig 14067 bp, 15 predicted proteins | sample JacPin_JW_Ref_O2_FD_188567 | JGI IMG/M metagenome (GOLD analysis project Ga0209006, IMG submission 188567) | Forest soil microbial communities from Algoma, Ontario, Canada - Jack Pine, Ontario site 1_JW_Ref_O2 (SPAdes) (version 2) | ecosystem: Environmental > Terrestrial > Soil > Boreal... | reverse complement strand
GGTGGGCGGCGGGGATCGGACAGCACCTTCCCACAGCGTTTTTTAGCACCACGCTGTATCTAGTCCTGAGTGTGCTTCCACTGGTTTTGTTGATTTTCTGGTTGGTGCGAGTTCGCTTCACAAACGGTTTCAAGGGGAAGCCAATGCCACCCGGCGACGTTTACTCACTCCCAACTTAGACCTCACGCTCGCTGCCGACCTCGACAGAACGCCCTTGTGATAGGATTTCTGCAGGAGGAACTTACGATCAATGGATGTTATTGCGGCACTACAAGCCGAAGCAACTAAGTTGAAGAACCAGCTAGATACCGTGCTCCACGCGATGCATTTGTTAGGTGGGGGTAAGAGCAAAAGCAAAACCAAGAGTAAGACGATTCCTATCAAACGCCGTGGCATGAGTGCCGCTGGAAAAGCAAGGATCGCCGCTGCACAGAAGGCGCGGTGGGCGAAGGTGAGGGCCGCGAAGAAGAAAGCTGCTTAGTTCATATTGGAATAATTCGGCCCCCATCCTCGTCAGAGTTTGGGGGCTTCTTGTTTCTATGGTGGTCGATGAGTTTGATCCTGACGCCTAGCGAAGCCAATCGGTCATCAGTGGAACGGAGCCAAAGCCGACTAAGAAGAAAACCAATAGACACAAGATGTAGTCGAGCGCTCGGGGTTGGGGCATTGCAATTGTGAAGGCTTCAACTACTTGATGCTTGCTGAATTCTCACTTTCAGCTTGCTACCTACGCCTGGACTTCAAGGCTCCAAGCGACTTGCGAGCTTCCACAATCGCCTGATGTTCGACTCCGCCGTATACGATGCAAGTTTCCATTCTTTCTGCGATCGACTTCAACGCGTTCGTCACTCGACTTGGCAGTTCAGCCGAATCCATCTCTAGCACCGCCGCATCGTAGTTCTTTTGCCACCAGTACGTGGTTGCGCTCATATCCCGGCTTTTCTGATTGTTCAAGAAACCTTCTTTCATGACTTCGCAACGACGTATCTTAACTACACGCTTACTACTAATAAAATGATATATCTACGAGCAGTTTTTAAAAATCAAACGCCAATAGAATGTCGTCAGGCACTCGGCAGATTAGCGCGGCATTGAACCTAGTAATCCTTAGGTGCGTGCGTTTTTCGATTCGATTTCTCGGCTGACCGCGCAATATCGACATCGATCAGTGTGATTTCGAGAGATAGTTTCGAAACGAACCGCGCAGCCGCCTCACTTAAAGTCTGCGAAGCTTTATCGGTTTGCGAGCGACGGCGCTTATCTCCCATTGATATGGAAGAAGAGAGAGCGCTTGCTGCGGCTGAGGCAGCATTACGTGCGAGCGAGCCGAGGGGCTTTAGCTAGCAAAGGACCATTTGCACGCACTGCGAACTCTCACCCAACAGCTAGACCGTCGGACATGGGCATCGACTCAGCGGACAGTGGAATTGCCGTGGGAAACTGAAGACGGAGGCCCGACTTGTATGGCCGGGCCCCGCTTGTTGGAAACGACTATCTTGCAGCAGCAAAGCTCTTGGCTTTACCGAGTTCCGGCACAGCGCCGAGCTGCTGCATCATAGCTAATGCGTCCCAGTTGATCCAGCCTTCTACCATCTTGCCACCAGTGAAGCGGACAACACTTACTCCGGTGATCGCGATTTGCTTCCCGGTTGGTGCAATTCCGTTCAGATCGCCCTTATGCACACCTCGACAAGACCACCGGGCCATCACAGTCTCGCCTTCGGCAATCATTTCCTCGACCGTCAGGCGGAGGTCCGCGAAAGCAGTGCGGTAGAGCGTCACTCTCTTCTTCTCGCTCTCCGGGCCCCGCCCAACATCGGGCGTTGAAGCATCATGGTGAATGTAGTTGGGAGCAACAAGCTCGTCTGCCACCGGCAAATTGCCCTTGTTCCAAAGTTCTTCAAATAGACGACGGACGTTCGTTTTGTTTTGTTCTGACATGGTGGTTTTCCTTTTTGTAGAAATCGATATTCCCCGCTCGCACAGAGCGAGTCGGGCTTGAGTTATGTGGCCTGGAAACTGCTGGCGTCTCGGGTGTGTAAACCTGTACGTCGGACAGGAGGTGGGGCCCCGCGCGAGGGAATAAAAAGAACCTAATTAGGTTCTGCCCGGTTGGCGCTCGATGCGGAGCTTGTCCTTTAAAGAAACTGCGTTTGGACTACGAAGCGAGAGTCTCGCCCGAAGGCGAACCCGACATGATCGTGTTCCTGGCCATCGTGGGTGTCAAGGACAATCGAAGGATTCCAACGGTCTTTCGCAACGCCGTTAGAAGTGAATGAAGTCAAAGAGTAAGGCGTTCGGGCAAGACATGGAGTCGGGGGTAGTTACTGGCGTGAATGCGGAGTGACCTCCACATGCTTTCCAATAAAAACCGGCCCTCCGGCAGTTTCTCCGAAGGGCCGCTACAATCCGCGTTCGTCGAGCCTCACTACTGTTTGTCGTACACCACTACGTTCTTCACGTCGTGGCCTGCTGCGTCCTTGCCCACAAACGTGGATGTTCGTAACTTTCCGTCCGCCGACACAACCGACGTAACGGTCATCATCGTCTGTGCGCCCTTTTTCATGCTCACGAGGAGAGTGTTTGAATCCACTCGTTCGACTGAAACCATGTCTCCGGCCGCGATTCCCGTTGCGGGATAATCCTTTCCGTCAAAGTTCGCCGTGAAGTCTACCTTTGTCGCCTTGCCTTCACCGTCGATTCCTTCCGAATGAACCTTTACGTTCTTTTCCTCGGCCCAGATCGTCAGCGTAATGCTTTTTGCCGCCGGTCCAGGGCTGTAAAGAGACTTTTCCGCATTGAACTTCCACGTCCCTGACTGTGGATCTGATGCCTTGGCTGCGGCGCTAAACATCAGCCCCGCGCACACCATGGCACACACGACTGCGACTTTTTTGAACTGCATTGTGTTCCTCTTTCAGTGATCTCTATTTCAGGTCTATCTTGGGTGGGCCTGTTAGCCACGATTAGGACCCTTTACAACGCTAAAGTCCAGTCTTATTCCTGCCTCGGAGCTTCGTGCTCGTTGGTTTGCGTAGGGACGGAACTCTAGTCCGGCTTTTTTTTCGGTGCGACAAAGCGCCGAGACCTCTCGTAGTTGGTGTCCCGAACACACTTGGCCGCGTGTCCTTCATAGAAAATCTCTGAGTCCTGATTAGCGCCGTTACCGTAAACTGACGGGGCCTTGCGTGCCGCAACTACTCGGGACCTGTCACCAATCGGACAGTTCTATAGGCACTCTTGGTCTTATCCTAGCCCGATGAGAATGGGGACGTTGACACGAAAACAACTAACGTCCATTCCTTGTCCCACCTGCGGCGTAGCTGCTGGACAGCGATGTTTGCTGCATTCAGGTGGCCCGCGTTCGGACCCACACCTAGACCGAAAGCTTCGCGCGGTTGATGAAATTGAAAGAAGTAGAATAAGTTCTAAATTTCTAAAGCCTGGCTAAGTTGGTACCACTTCAGGGAATCGCCGGTTTAAATTGGAACTCCGAGAAGCGACCGGTCTGCCCGGGCTGGCACTGTTCCAAACCGGACAGATTTGCAGTATCCCTCGTGGTTAACATTTCTAGAGGTAGAAACTAAGCAAGTGCCGGAACCTTTTCGTCCCCTCGACTATGTTTTGTGCGCAGTTGCTTTTTTCCTCATCGGCATCGCTACAGTGCCATTGATGACGGCTTGGATTCGTTGATCATAATCGGCGCCGCCAATGTCCACATATCCGCTCTGAGGTGAATCATGGATCTAAACATTTCGAACAAGCAAATCGGAGACGTTTCCGTAGTCGCACTGAGAGGCCGAATCGTTCTTGGCGAGGGAAGCAGCGCTCTCCGTGAGCGAGTAAAGAACCTAGTAGGCGACGGGAAGAAAAAGATTGTGCTGAACATGACTAACGTCAGGTATATCGACAGCGCGGGATTGGGAGCATTGGTGGCTGCGCACGTCAGCGCCAAGAAAGAAGGCGCAGCGCTCCTCTTGTCAGATTTAGGAACCAAGTTTCATGAGGTCATGCAAGTAACAAGACTGCTGACGGTTTTCAATGTCTTCGATACAGAAGTCGAAGCTATCAGCAGTTTCGACGTCACCAAGCAAGCTGCCACAGCCTAGAACTCGGTTGGCGAGGTCTCTGACGAGCCTGGCGGCCGGTCAACCTCACTCCCCTTGATGTCATCAATTTTTGGCATAACGTCAAGCGTGCTCCTACGATTTGCGCGATGGGAAAAGGCGGCACGTAGGACGTAAAGTCGCATTACCGGACGACGAGACGCCGAGCCGATTCCGCGTCTCCGGCAATGGCGTTTATCGCTTAGTCTAAATGTAGAAATTACTGCGATACGGCGTTAGGCTGAGGCGAGAGAACAGTGGGGGTTCTGTGGACGAGGCATCTAGAGGACTGTTAAGAGCAGTTGGTGCTGCGGACGGTGACGCCTACTGGTTTCTGGGCACCCTCATGATCATCAAGGCGACCGGTGAGGACACGGGGGGAGCTTTCAGTCTGTTCGAACAGTTGGCCCCACCTGGCTTTGGTCCACCACTTCACATTCATCATCGAGAGGACGAACCATTCTGGGTGCTTGAAGGGCGCGTGCGTTTTCGCTGTGGTGATCGGGAGTTTGTTATGGAAGGCGGTGGCTACGTGTTCCTGCCCAAAGGTATTCCTCACGCATTCAGGATCGAAGGCTCCTCTCCAGCACGCCTCATGCAAATGACATTGCCGCCGGGCTTCGAACAGATCGTACAGGAAATTGGCGCGCCTGCTCCGACTCGAACCCTTCCGCCGCCCGGCGCATTAGCGCCGGATCTCATCGAGCGACTCGTGGCGCTTGGGCCGAAATACCACATTTCTGTGGTCGGTCCGCCACTCGGTAAACATGATTCGTAGTCCGTAGCAGGACGCTCCAAGGTGCCTTGAACAACGTCGCCAGACTTTTCCTGATTGTCAAGATGAAGACCGTGCGCCTGCTCTTGATCTCGGAAAATGAGAAGGACGACCCGCTCAACTCGCGGGCGCTGTAGCCGGAACGCTTTCCGCGCATGCCATGTTTCAACTTCAGGCCGTCTCACTCTCGCAGCATATAGGCAGCGGCCTATCGCAAATCTTCACCGGATTCGTTGCGACCTTTGGCCTCCTCTCCGACCGCACGAACGCGCGGGCAATCTCGGCTGGCACGCAGCCTGGAGAGCGGGTTCATCCCGAAGTTGTCGAGGTCATGCGCGAGGAAGGAATCAATCTCGTAAATGCCAAACCGCAATTCCTATCTGAGGAACTCGCGCGCCAAGGGACCAGCCTCGTCATTATGGGATGCGGCGACGCTTGTCCTTATGTACCGGCACTCAAGAAATTGGATTGGCCGCTAATGCGAGCAACCAGGATTTCGTGACGAACCCAGCTAGTCTGAAAGCCCAACGCCAAGGACGCAATACAGGATGCGAAGGAGAAGAAGACATCGCAGGAGAAAGCGGGAGTCGAGCAGTTACAGAACAATTATCGCAGCAATACTAGCTAACCGCCTGCGGCTGCACATGGCGGGAAGAACGTTTCGCTGTTCAATAAAGCTTTGACGGCGTCGACCAATACCTCGCCCACGTGGTCCTTCGTTACGAACCCTTGCACTCCAGCCCTTCGCGCCTCTGATACAAACGAATCACCACCGTGCATCGTCAGGAAAAGTATTGGGACGTGGGGCAATAATTTTTTCAGTTCCCTAGCCGCAGCGAAGCCGCCCATTACCGGCATGTTGATGTCCAGCAGGATGAGATCGGGCTGAAGCGCGAGCGCCTTGGTAATCGCCTCTTGGCCGTTCGAAGCTTCTTCACAGTGTTCCGGCTGAAGGTACATCGTCAGGATCGCGCACACACCCTTCCGCACGGTCTCGTGGTCGTCCACGATCAGAATTCTCAATTAATTTGCGACTTTCAAGTTGATCGGACTGTGGCAGGTGGGACGGTATTTGGATATACACACAAACCTTTATGCTGGCTCAGTACCTCGCTTTGATTTGGCGAGTTTATTCAAACACCTTATGACAAACGTGATTTCAGGAGGTTCGGTGGCAAACATCCTCTATATAGGTGCGCACGACCACGACATACACGCAACGAAAAGCGGCGCCGGTTTACGCGCTTGCGCGTAAAGACTGGACATCGCGGATCGGTGGCTTTCCGAAGAACCGCTTGTACTCGCGATTGAATTGGCTGGGACTTTCGTATCCGACCTCAAAGGCCGCGCTCGCCGCGTCGAGTTCGTCAATGAGCATCTTCTGCCGAGCGGCGTGCAAGCGCAGCTGCTTTTGGAACTGAAGCGGGCTCATTGCCGTGAGTCCGCGAAAGTGATGATGCAGCGTCGATCTGCTCATTCCCGCCACGCTTGCCAGTTCATCCACCTTTAGGGGTTTTTCGAAGTTCTCGCGCAGCCATGTGACGGCTTTTGCCGTTCTATAGCCTTGGTCGCCGAGCGTCGCAACCGAACGCAGGCGATCTCCCTGCGCTCCTTGAAGGAGCCGGTAGATGATCTCTCGCTGTAGCAGTTTGCCGAAGAATGGAATGTCCCTCGGATTGTCGAGGAGCTCCACCATTCGACAACATGACGTTAGCAATTCGGGTGTCGCATTTCCGAGTACCATTCCGCGTGTTCCAACAGGCGGTGAAGGAATCTCCACTTCCTCTGTGTGAAGTAGATCGCGAACAATCCCCATGTCGAGCTTAAGAAAGAACGCCAAATATGGTGCCTTCACGCTAGCGACGATGACTTGACTGATGATCGGCAGTTCGACAGACGTCAGGAGAAACTTGTCCTGGCCGAATACATAGCTCTTCTTCGCCAGCTCAATACGCTTCTTTCCTCGCGGGATAACGAGAAGACTAGGTTCATATGTGCAGGGATTCGGTGCTGTGGGGGCCGTGTTGCGATACAGCATGAGGCCCGGAACCTTGGTTGCCAGCTCTGCCGAGGTACCTAACGTTTTGCCAATCCTTCCAGCCAAGTCATTGAGAGTTTGAATACGGCGCGCATCCGCGTTCTCCCTAGACGTTACAAGCTGCATTTGAGTCACCTCGACTTCATAAAGATACCGCAGGGCTGAGGACAACTCACGGTTATTCCGCTGCCTCGGTCGATTAGGCAATCATTTCGGCGGATCGGGCTACCGCATATGCGGGCAGTGCCTGTAGCGTTGATTCGGAAGGAGCCGCTAAGATGAGCCTCACTTTTGATTTCATGGGTCAAGTCGCAATCGTCACCGGGGCGAGCACGGGGATTGGCTTTGCGACCGCGAAAGCTTTTGCTGTAGCAAACGCTGCTGTAGTGCTGGCGGACATCAACGATGCCGCCCTAAAAGCCGCAACCAATGAGCTCACTTCAGCCGGATACAAGGCGATTGCCGTCAAGTGCGATGTATCCAACGAATCGCAGGCCTCCGCGATGGTCGCGCGCACTGTCGCCGAGTTCGGCAGATTGGACATGGCGTTCAACAATGCAGGTATTGCCGGTCCGTCCGGTCCTTTTCTCGAAGAGACCTTTGAGCAGTTCGATCAGGTAAATGCGGTCAATCTGCGCGGCGTGTGGACATGCACAAAGCATGAATTGAAGCAGATGCGACAACAACAGAGCGGAGCGATCGTTAATTGTTCTTCACTCGGTGGCCTCGTGGGACAAACTGGCCGTGCCGCCTACCACGCAACTAAGTTTGGAGTGATTGGTCTCACCAAGAGCGTTGCGCTGGAGTACGCACCTTTGGGCATCCGCATCAACGCCGTTTGCCCCGGGGTGATCGACACGCCTATGCTCGGCGCGCTCAAAGAGAAATCGCCGGAAGCCATGAAGGAAGTCATCCGCGATCAGCCTATCGGTCGCCTGGGCCGACCCGAAGAGATTGCCGCCGCTGTTCTGTGGCTGTGCAGCTCTTCCGCGAGTTTCGTGGTCGGCGCAGCCTTGGAAGTCGATGGCGGCTTCACGGCTCACTAGTCACAAGCAATATTCGCAAGTTTTAAGGAGAAGATATGAAGACGCGAAGGTTAGGAAAACTGGAAGTATCAGAACTCGGGTTTGGCTGCATGAACCTTGCTTCAAACTACGGCCCCGCAGCGCCTATCGATGAAGCCATCAAGGTCATACGTGAGGCGCACAACAAGGGCGTAACGTTTTTCGACACGGCCGAAGTCTATGGTCCTTATACAAGTGAGACGATCGTCGGCGGCGCGCTCGAGCCAATCCGGAACGAGGTGAAGATCGCAACGAAATTTGGATTCGATCTGACCGAGACGGGCGGTCTCAATAGCAGGCCGGAGCATGTCAAATGGATGTTGGACGGATGCCTGAAGCGGCTTCGAACGGACCATATCGACCTCTTCTACCAACATCGCGTTGATCCGAAGGTGCCGATTGAGGATGTCGCCGGTGCGGTCAAAGAACTCATTGCGGCGGGCAAGGTGTTGCACTTTGGTCTTTCTGAAGCGAGCCCTGAAACCATTCGCAAGGCTCATGCCGTTCAGCCTGTTGCGGCGCTGCAGACGGAGTATTCCCTGATGAACCGGGACCCGGAACAGAACGGATTGCTGGATACCTGTGAAGAGCTGGGAATTGGATTCGTTCCGTGGGGCCCAATGGGTATGGGCGTGCTGACGCAAGGTCTGCAACCGGACACGAAGTTCGATTCAAAGACGGATCTGCGCGCAGGCTTCGAGCGATTTACCCCGGCGAGTCTGGCCGCGAACAAGCCTTTCGTCGAACGCATTACCCAACTTGCGAAAAAGAAGAAGGCGACTACCGCCCAGCTCTCGCTTGCCTGGCTGCTGGCCCAGAAGCCGTTTATCGTTCCGATTCCTGGCACCGGAAAGGTCAAGCATCTGCAAGAGAACGTCGAAGCTACCAAGATCGAGCTGACGGCAGCGGATCTGAAAGAGATCGACAACGCTTTGTCCGAGTTCAAAATTCACGGCGGACGCATGAACGCAGAGCAGATGCAGGTCGTTGAGGCATAAACCGTTTCTATGATCGCCTGAACGCCATGGCCGAATGGTTCGCGTTCCTGCTCTGCCTTCTGAGATGAACGGATCGCATCAAGCTTCTGCGGCTGGCGGAGCCGCCTCGGCTGCGCCAAAGCTGCGAAACAGAGCCACAACGCGATCAGAGGCATCTGGTGAGTAGAACATCTCCGTGTTCACCATCGTGTCTTCCGTCATGTGCCGCATGCGGGCAAACATCTCCGCTTCGTACGCCGCGATGGCGTCAGAGGATGTGTCTTGGTTGAGAAGGAGCCGTGACAGCAGCAGGGCGTCGAGCATCGCCATGTTTACGCCTTCGCCTGCGTACGGCGGTATCACATGCGCTGCATCGCCGATCAACGTGACGTTGCGCTTCGGCTCCCAATGCTGATCTGTCGGGCAAACCAGTAGTGGGCGCCAGACCATAGACGCGGCTTCCTTGAAAAGAGGATCCCATATCTCGCTCCACCCCTGAAAGTTGGCGTGGAACCATGCCAATCGCTGGTCCGGGCCGCTTGTCTCTTCGAAGCTACGCCTCGCCGTGTCGCCACTGGTCTTCACTCCTGCATAGAACAGCACGCTGCCGTCAGGCTTAGTACCCATGCCGATGGTTCTTTCGCCTCCCAAAGCGATCAGTGCTGATCCGCCGAGAAGATTCCACAACTCAGGGATCATCCGCTTCGCTGCATGCACGAGACCCTCTACGAGCGACACCCCAACGTACTCTGGCCGAATGGGAGTGACCAGCTCACGCAAGCGGGAGTTCGCACCGTCGCAGCCGACCGCAATATCGGCCAGTGCAATCTGTCCGCTCGCAAAACGTAACGAGACCTGCTCGCCATGCAACTCTGCAGACTCGAGCTTGCAGTTCCACTGCACTGTATTGGGTTGAAGCGAATCGAGCAGAAGGTCGCGCAATGGACCACGCTCGATCTCAGGACGTTTTCCGGCCCCGGACATTTGGCGGGAATGATCGTGCAGAACCGTTCCTTTGGCATCGGTAAGGCGAAGACGATCAAGATCCGGCCGGTGATTGGCCCAGAACGCATCGATCAGGCCGGCAGTTTCCAGTGCCGCTAGTCCGGAGTTTTCATGGAGGTCCAATGCGCTGCCCTGAACTCGGGCACTGCGGCTCTGATCACGCTCATGCACGGAAACCTGCGCACCGCTTTGCTGCAGTAGCCGGGCGAGCGTGAGTCCGCCTGGCCCCCCGCCGACAATGGCGATCCTCTTTCCAACAATGGCACTCATACACACCTTTCGGGCCGTTCAACACCTGCTTGAAATCCTACGTTCCAGATTCAAGAAAGATCAATCCCAGTAGAATCCGTTGAATGACTACGATAATTTTCATTGGTCTTCCTTTAAAAACGGACCGGTGGCGCTTTTGCGGAGGCGCCAGTCGTAACATCGATTCAGTCAATCGTGAAGACCACCCGCGGCTTGCCGGGTGCGCTCCAGTAATCTTTCACCTCCGAAAGGGGAACGGTCTTGGTGGCGATCTGCAGTCTGGCCGGGGTGGTCGCCTCGAAGACGCTCTTGATTGCTCCAAGGAGTGCCGGCAAAGGTACGCTCTTCGCCCCGCTCCCCATGAGCACAATCGCCGAAGAACGCAAACCTGCACCCGGCAGATCTATACTGTCGTCTCCGCTTGCGGCGCCGACGTGCACGAAACGAACGGGTCTGGCATCCTCTACACTCTTTGCGATCGCAGCGATTATCGCTCTTGCACTTGCGCCCCACAGGTAGTCGACAACTACGTCAACGCCGTTTGTGAACTCCCTCATCAGGGTCTCTTCGTATCGTCTCGCCCCAAGAGGGTGAAGGGTGCCCAGCGTGAACGGGATTGTTACGTCGGCACCCAATGCCTTCACTTCCTCGAGTTCGTCCTCGTTGCGCGCGGTCGCAATAACCTTCGCCGCTCCGAGATATTTCGCCAGGCGCACAGCCAACCTCCCTGCGGTCCCTGTCGCGCCGTTGACCAAGACTGTTTCACCAGTTTTGAAGCGGGCACGTTCCATCATTGCCGCCCACGCGGACATTCCAGGGTTAGCGATCGCGGCTGCCGTGATGTCGTCTACGTCATCGGGCAATGGAATGCAATGCTGTGCCTTGATGAGCGATTTCTCCGCGAGCGAACCAAATGGAGCTTCCGGGAGGACGAAGTACACGCGCTTTCCTTCGGCTGTGCGCCCCACGCCATCGCTCCCGGCGACCGCCGGAAATTGGCCCTCTGCACTGTAGTGGGAGCCTGATGCGCGGGACTTGGTGAACTGGCTGAGAGCAGAGGCACGAACAAGAATCAGTTCCTCCCCCTCCTTGGCTGTTGGCTCGGAGAAATCCATGTATTCGGGTTTTTGACCAGGCCCTTTGACGACTGCTGCTTTCATATCTCTTCCTCTCTCTCGGTGTGCCGCCGATTTCGCTCTTGCGCACTCTAACGTTGTTAGAGTTACTCTAACATGGGTAGATTTAATTCGCAAGTGTTGGTATTCTGCTGACATGAAAGTGAATCGGGAAATCGTCGTGGAAGCCGGTTTGAAGCTTCTGAATGAGGTTGGACTGGAGCAATTAACTCTGCGAAGACTGGCCCAGGAGTTGAAAATTCAAGCTCCCACGCTCTATTGGCATTTCAAGAGCAAAGAGGAGCTGATCGACGCAATGGCAACTCTGGTGCTGGCCCGGGGTTCTTCAGATCTTGTGCCCTCGAAGAACACCAGTGACTGGAAAACCTGGGTCAGCGCGTTTGGTGTGGGGCTGCGCAAGACATTGCTTCAGTATCGAGACGGAGCCCGGGTAGTGGCGGGATCACGCCTCACCGATACCATTTATATGGAGACTGCCGAGCGCATCGGACAACATCTAATCGAAGCTGGGTTTAACCTTCGACAGGCGGTTGTACTTCTCAGCACCATATACATCTTTACCGTCAGCTTCGTGATTGAGGAGCAGGCTGTGTTCCCCGCGCAAGGCAAACGTTCTCCCGCGTATAACCTCCAAAGGCGAAGTGCCAAACTTGACGAAAAAAAATTCCCAATCCTTCGGCAGAGCGGCGCGATTCTTCTTGATCGCTTTGAACAACGGTATAAAGACAGCTTGGGCCTCATTGTCGGTGGCGCTTCTTTCCCCAAGAAACGGTAGTTCGCAGGCGCAGTAGTGTCCACCTCGACATTCTTTCAGTTCGTCGAGCCACGTGCGTTCGAATTGGCCCTAGGATCTGAGAGCGCTTGGGAAGGCGTGGCTTTTCAGATGCCCCGGCCCGGAGATCCAAATAATCCGCGTGTCGACGAACACTCACTCGTCACACGAAGTAGGTCATACGCTGATTTCCGTGGAGCCTTCGACCGCCAAATGAAGATCGCGATGCACCTGAGGATGCAGTCCACCTCCGATGAACCTGATCGCGCGCGGCACGCTGTTCACGGTTCACAAGGCGTTGCCGCTGTTCAAGTATCCGCTGACTTCACGAATCGTTTCGTGTGGTATCGGTGTCGATGGGTCAGGGCTTGGGACTCGCGTCGATCTCGGAGGCCCGCGCCAGTGCTTGTGTGTCGATATATTCCCGGACGTTTGTCAGTTTGCCATTTCGAACGGTAATGTCGAAAACCCAGTGGTCCTCAAACGTCCTGTTCGTGGCCTTGATTCTCCCTGTAGCGAAGCCGACGACCAGAACCCGGTCTCCCTGCGCTACGAATTCGGGGGGCTTTGGGTATGAAGTTTCCACCGTTTCGTTAGCCTTCTGAAGTAAATCCTCTAATCCCGCGTGCCCGCGGTGCGTGCCGGCCAGCGGCCAGTCCTCGCCCGGAATGATCCACTCAATATCTTCAGCAGACAACGCCAGCAAACCCTGCTTATCCCGGCGGCCGATTGCCGCAAGAAACTTCTTCACGATCTCGACATTCTTTTCGATGCTCATCGAAACCTCTCCTTTTCGCTTACATCAGTGTCCAATCTAATCGGACGTTTCAGACCTTTTCTGCTCTGGCCAAATCACACGATGAATGGTCGATTACTGCTCCTTCTTAAACAAATCCTGGAAGATGAGCTGACCCCAAGTTTTGCCGCGTGCGTGCACCAGCGCGCCACCCTCGTTGAGCTTTCCAAGCTTGACGGGTGCGAACCCGAGTTCTTTGGCCAAATCCGACACGGGAGCGATCGCGTTTTCGTCGTCGCTCGACAGAAAGACGACCCGGTGGCCTCCCTCGACGATTGGATCGGTAGCCAGGATGGCTGCACCCAAATGATTAAAACCCTTCACCAACTGGGCGCCTGTGAACGACTTCGCAACGAAGGCGGAGGATGGGAGACCGTCCAGTTCCTCAGGTGGGACTGGAAACGAATTCATCGCGTCGATGACCGTCTTGCCTTGCCAACTCTGCAGGGCCTTCGCAACCTCGCGATGCTCCCCGAACGGGATTGCCAAGATGATCGTGTCGGCCTTAAGGGCATCCGCCAGCGACTTGGCGACGACGGTGGGCCCAATCGCCCGAGCCTGCGGCGCCAATGCTTCGGGCGGCCGGCGGCTCGCGACGGTCACGTCGATGTTTTTACGGGCGAAGGCGTGGGCGAGGCCCTGGCCTATCTTTCCGAATCCTACAATCGCATAGCTCATGATGTTTCTCCGATTTCGTCTTGATATTGATTCCCGACATTTGACGGCCGGGGGCATCAAGTTCCGTTCTGTGGCGACCTTCCGCAAACGTCCCGCAGGAGATCACTTTGCGTGCGTCCGGAAGGTCAGCCACTAGCCGACGTCTGCAGAGGTCAGATGGCCGAGAAGCCGCCGTCGACGTTCAGCTCCACTCCATTCACGAAGCTTGAATCGTCTGAAGCAAGAAACAACGCGACCGTCGCGATTTCCTCAGGTTGCCCCATCTTTCCCCGCGGGATCAGGGATTCGAACATCTGCTTCGCCTCTTTGGTGAGAACTTCTTCCTGCATCGGAGTGGCGACCGGCCCCGGGCCCAGCACGTTCACCCGGATATTCCTGCCCTTCAGTTCGTTGAGCCACGTGCGTGCGAAGGAGCGCAATGCTGCCTTGCTCGCCGCATACACGCCGAAACCAGGAAAACCCTTCACCGAA
>Ga0209006_10003604_pt1 | contig 14069 bp, 12 predicted proteins | sample JacPin_JW_Ref_O2_FD_188567 | JGI IMG/M metagenome (GOLD analysis project Ga0209006, IMG submission 188567) | Forest soil microbial communities from Algoma, Ontario, Canada - Jack Pine, Ontario site 1_JW_Ref_O2 (SPAdes) (version 2) | ecosystem: Environmental > Terrestrial > Soil > Boreal... | reverse complement strand
CGAAAACCGTTCCACATCGCCGTCGCGGCGCCCGAGGTCAGCACCGGGAGAATACGTGCGTCCTGATAATTGCCGTTGAGCGAGACCCGCGGCAACGCGGTCAGATGCGAGGCATTCTCGGAAAAGATCATGCCCGGCCGCGTCGTTACCGCGGTCTTGAAGCCGGCCGTCCGCGCCAGCGCGAACTCGCGCGCCCCCGCCGCGATCTTGTCGCCATAGGGATAGGCGAAATGGACCACGGGGCACTGCAGCGCGCTTTCAATCCGGACGCGGCTGGTCGCCATCTCCTCGAGGGCGATCTCCTCGGACTGTTTGGCGAGATTGCAATGGGTAATCGTATGCGCGCCGATCGCGGTCAGGGGATCGGCGGCGAACGGCTTCAGCTCGTCCCAGGACATGCAGAGCTCGCGGCAGATCGCGCTCTGATCGACGCCGTGGCGCGCGCACATGGCCGCGATTTCGCGCGCAATGTCATGTTCGCCCGGCAATGCCCGCAGCCAGCCGTGCAGCCGGTCGAACGCCGCCTGCTTGCCGGCCGGCGTCCTGGTATCGAAGCGGACCGGGAGGCCACCGATTTCGGCGTCGATCGAGGTGGCCCCGGCGATCACCATCTCGAGCGCGATCCACCACAGCCGGCCGGTTCCTTCGGCGAAATCGCTGGCGACAAAGGCGATAAACGGCGCGTCGAACTGTCGCATCAGCGGCAGCGCGTAATCGCGGTTGTCGCGATAACCGTCGTCGAGGGTGAACGCGGCGAAACGCCGTGAAAAGTCCCGCTCGATCAGCCGCCGATGCACCTCGTCCATGGTGACGATCTCGACGTCACTGGCGCGAAGGTGCGCCAGCATCGCGCGCAGGAACTCGGGCGTCACTTCCAGATGACGATTCGGCTGGAACTCGGCGTCACGGGGAGGGCGGACATGATGCAGCATGAAAATAGCGCCGACGCCGGCGAAGATCGGCCGCAGCAGGTAGTGTGCGCCGGAAAAGTAAAGCGCTTCCAGTCCGGCGCGGATGATGTTGTTGCGAAACTGCTTCATTAACCAAGGGCTGGCCGATTCGAGTGCTAGCCCGAAGCTAGCTGGAGACCGCTGAAGGAAGCGTTAGTCGGGCGGCCGACCGTTGCCTTGTTATTTCGGGTTTGACAGCCCCGCAAGGGTTTGTTTTCTCTCCGTTCCCAGACCCGCGGGACGTCGAATGCACGGACTTTTCAGGTGGAGCAGTAAATGGTGGCCGGGCACCATTCCACTTCTGGTGTTTTGGGTAATTGCGGCCTGGACCAATACCGCGCCTGTCGAGTCCGATCTGGCCGCGCGCAGCGCCGCCGCGCTTAGCGATACCGTGCTGGATAAGCGCAGGATCGCGGTCGAGGGCCGCGATGTGACCTTCGCGGCGGATGCATTCTCCGAAGATGGCCGTCGCGGCGCCGTCGCCGCGGTTGCGGCAGTGCCGGGCGTGCGGCTGGTCAACGATGAAACCCGACTTGTTCCCGAAGCCAAGCCGTTCGTCTGGTCGGCCGAGCGCGACGTCGTCAGGGTTACCTTGGGAGGCAGTTCGCCGTTGCCGGCGAGCAAAAACCGGCTGATGGAAGCGGCCCGCGCCGACCTCGGCGGGGTCGAGGTCGTCGACCAGATGAATCTGGCCCGCGGCGCGCCGCCGCGTTTCGACGATGCCGCATTGCTGGCTCTCGATCAGATCGCCAAATTGAAAGACGGCAAGATCACGATTTCCGATACCTCGATCAGCCTCGCCGGCATGGCACGCGAACTCGGCGGCCGAGAAGCGATCGCCGCCGCGCTGAAGAATCTGCCGGAGGGTTTTTCGATCGCCACCAACGAGATCAAGGCGCCGCCTTATGTCTTTCAGGCCTACAAGGATCCGGTCGCGGTGACGCTGACGCTGACCGGCTATGTGCCCGACGATCGCGTCCACGCCGCACTTGTGGCCGCCGCTGGGCGCAAATTTTTTAACGAAAAGGTAGTCGATAACCTTAAGGCTAGTATCGGCGCGCCCTCCGGATTCTCGGCCGCCGTGCTGCCGGCGCTCGGCGCGCTGTCGCGGTTGTCGACCGGTACGCTTGTGGTGTCCGACCGCGAGGTAAAACTCTCCGGTGATGCATTTTACGACGCGGCGGCGGTTGCGATCCGTGTCGGCTTCGGCAAGGATTTTCCACAAGGCTGGCAATTCAAGGCCGACATTGCAGTCAGGCCCGCCGCCGCACCCGTGGATGATACGGTATGTCAGCAGCTGTTTTCCGATTTGCTGGCGAAGGGAACCATCCGGTTCGAATCAGGGCGCACCACCATCGATCCGGATTCCGTTGGTTTGCTCGACCGTCTGATCGAGATTGCGCTGCGCTGTCCGACCGCCAACATCGAGATTGCCGGCCACACCGACAGCGATGGCGAAGACGGTTTCAACCAGGCACTGTCGGAAAAGCGCGCGCAGGCGGTGATCGACTATCTGGTCAAGGCCGGGCTGCCGGCGAGCCGCTTCACGGCGACGGGCTACGGCAGCACCCAGCCCATCGCCACCAACGACACCGACGAAGGCAAGGCGCAGAACCGCCGCATCGAATTCATGGTGAGGTGACGAGGATGGCTTATCTGGTGACGTTTCATTGGGGCTGGCTGCTGGCGTCGCTGTTGCTGGGTTTCGCGATGGGCTGGATCGCCGTGGTTCAGCGCGGTCAGGGCGTTTCCAGGCAGGCTTCGCGCTGGCTGTCGGTGCTGGCGGCATCGCTGGTGATCGCCGCCCTCACCCGCGTGATCCCCGGCCGGCCGGGCTATTGGCTCGATCTTGGCCTCCTGATGTTTGCATTGTATCTGGTCGGCTGCGCGCTGGGATCGTGGCTGCGCGATTGGGCAGTGTCCCGTCCGGCGCCGGCGCCCTGAGTTTTCACGAGGCTGCTACCGCATGCATTCATAAATCCGGCGATGGTATCTCCGGCCACATGTCGGCTTTGGCGCCACAAGCGGAAGTGAGCGCCGTCTTCGGCCACATCATTTCATCGCGTCTAAGCTCGCAGCTTCGCCAGCAGTTCGGCTTCGCGCTCGGAGGCGAGGCCGGCGCGGAGCTTGCCCTGACGCTCGGAGGGCAGCGTGCGGAACCAGGCCAGGGTGTCGACCGCAGTGAGCGGCAGCGGGCGGTAGGTGAGGCCCTCGGCGATAGCGCGGCTGAAGTCGCGGCGGTGGAAGCCGAAGGTTTTGCCCTGGCCGGGAATCCACACTGGCATGTCGCTCCAGGCGGAGACATTGTTCGCGTTCAGAACGTCGGCAGGTGCCCAGACGAATCTAGGATCGACCTCGATACCCTGCGCGATCCCGGCCAGCATCTGGCGCATCGTGATCGCGCTAGCGGGACCCGTGGCATTGAACACGCCGGTGGTCCGCTGCTCGGCCACCCGGATGGTCCATTCGGCGAGGTCGCGGACGTCGATGAACTGCACCGGGTCACTCCCGTCGCCCGGGGCTAGAATCTCACCGCCGCGCACCAAGCGCACGGGCCAGTAAGTGAAACGGTCAGTCTCGTCGCCTGGACCCACGATCAGGCTCGGGCGAATGATCGTGGTGAGAGCATCGCCGTACTGGGTCTGCGCTTCCTTTTCGCTCAGCGCCTTCAGGGGGCCGTAGAGCCGCTGGTTGGCGCTCATCGACTTGATCGTCTCGGCCATGGGGTCATCGCCGTTATAAGTCACGAGAGGGGCGGTCTCGTCGGCCGGCTTGTCGCTGGCGGCATATACCGAGATGGTCGAAATGAAGACGTATTGGCCGATGTGGCCCTTCAGCACACTAGCGGCGTCACGAACCCAGACCGGCAGCGAGGTCGGATTGTCGATGCATACGTCCCAGTCGCGACCTTCCAGCGCCTTGAGGTCGCCGTTGCGGTCGCCGAGTAACTCCTCGACGGGCCCGGGCCAGGCCTCCTTCTGACGGCCGCGGTTGAAGACTGTGACGTGGTGTCCGCGTCCCAGCGCGTAGCGGACCTGGTGCGGGCCGATGAAACCGGTGCCACCCAGGATCAGCAGGCGCATCGGCTTCGGAGGCTTGGTGTCCGCAAGGGCCGGCAGGGCCGTGGTCAAGGCTGCGAGCGCAGAGGAAGTGATAAAATCGCGGCGATTCATATCGTTTCCCCGGATTCAGGATTGGGCTTCCTGGCTTTTCAGACGAGTGGTTTGAACAGGAGCAAAAGGCGCGACTTTGGCTATCGCGGTCACTGGGTTACCTTTCGGTCGATTTCATGACCAGATCCTCAGGAGAGCTGCCATGACGCCCGTCGCGCATTATCTGCAGAAGAAACGCTCAACCCGCGTGGTCGCGCACGGCGCTTCCCTCACTTTCCAGGCGGTCCCGCCAGCCATTCCTGGAAGAAGGACGTAGCCTGTTGGATGACGTCGTGTCGTGCAACGGCATTAGCCGGGATGGCCTGGCGTTGGCGGCCGGGATCATCGAAATCGTGCGTCGCTCCCGGGTAAAGGTGGATTTGGACGTCGCCCCCAGCGCCCGCAAGCAGCAGGCGACACGCGCGCGGCGAGATTTCCTCGTCGGCCGTACCGACGAACACACGAAGCGGCGCATAGGCGCTGTAGCCGATGCCCGCAAAGTGGTCCTTCAATCCGCAGGCCGGATAAAAGGCGAGCGCCGCGCGAAAGCCGTCGGCTGGCGTATGTTTCGCGATACCGGGCGCATCGGGCGCCATGCTGGCAAGCGTGGCGCTGCCGCCGTTCGACCAGCCTTGCAGACCGATCCGGTCAGCGGCCACGTCGGCGCGCGAACGCAAGTAAGCAAGCGCTCCGTAGGCATCTAGCGGACGCACACTGACCTCGTCCAACTCCGGGGGACGCGAGGCGTAGCTGAAGCGTCCGAATCCTTGCGGATAGCCGCGCGGGCCGAAGCCGTCGACCAGAAGCGCGATGTAGCCTTGCGCGGCCCAATACCGACCCCAGAATTGGTGGCGCTGCGACAGCGTCGTGACGTCGTAGACCCCGTTGGCCCGGCTGGAATAGGGTCCGGCGCGACCATGCATCATCACGACGGCGGGGACTTGTTCGCCTTGCTCGATCGGCGGCTTGAACAGGTAACCGGTCAGAACCGTCTTGCCGTCGGTACTTGAAAACTGCACCTGCTCTGGAACCGCCTGACGGCCCCCCTGCGATTTCAGCCCTTGCAAGCCGAACAACCCTGCGAGCGACATCAGTGCAGCCAATGCCCAGAAATAAATGCGATGGCGGCGAGACGTCTTTCGAGAGTTCACCGGTAGATTGATAGAGTTGGCCATTTTCGCGTTCACCCGCTCAACCGCCGACACCGAGACGCTTCAATCCATCGGTGCTGGTCTGGTCGCCGGGCTTAAGTGCAAGCGCGCTGCGGTAGTCTTCGATCGCGCGGGCGTCATCTCCCGATTTTTTGTGGGCCGCGGCGCGGTTGACGTAGGCCACCACGAGCTGAGGATTGATCTCGATGGCCCGGCTCGCGTCGGCGATCGCCAACTCGCTCTCGCCGTTCTGCAGATAGGCAACGGCGCGATTGCTGTAGGATTGCGCATCGGCGGGATTGAGCTCGATGGCCTTGGTATAATCCTCGATCTCGCGCTTCCGGTCGCCCTTCGAGCCATAGGTGCCGGCACGAACAGCATAAGCCCAGGCAAAGTTGGGATCGATGCTGATCGCCCTGTCGAGGTCGGCGATGGCGAGATCCTGCTGCAGAACGCTCGAGTAAGCGAGCCCGCGAGCGCCATAGGCCCAGCCTGCTTTGGGGGCCTTGGCGATGATCGCGGAGCACGCCGCAATCGCCGTCGCCGGCGGCAGCATTACATTCGCGCATTTCGCCGTGGCATCTTGCAATGCCTTCCTCTCGGTCCTCGCCTGATAGTTCATAAAGAGGATAAGCGCCAAACAGCCGGTGGCTACCGTGATCAAGATGCGGGCGCGGTTGGTCGGTGAAAGTCGGGGCATGGAAGTCTCCTGTCTGGATCGGACGTGCCCAATGCACATCTGCCATTAGGTCGCTTCGCTGTCTCGGCCCGTTCGGCGAATTCCGGCGGTGTTTACCTGCGTTTACATCGGGTTCACACGCCATTTGCGCATGCAGGCAATGCTTCAAACACAACAAACCTCGGCCGAAGCCGAGGTTTGTTGCTGTCTGATCGACAAGGTGCTCGAGGCCCCATGTCGGCCTTAGCGATTCAGCTTCAGCGCCTGGAGCTTAAGCTGGGCGGGAGTGGCCAGCGCGGCTTCCTTGGAGCAGGTATCCTGGAACAGCAAGCTGCCGTCGTCGAGATATCGCTTGGTCAGGCAAGTACAGGTCGGTTGGGCTGGGTGCGGCGCCTGCGACGCCGGGGCGGGCGCGGTATCGAAGCCGACCGCCGGGACCTCGCTATCCGCGACAACGACCGGAACATCGACGACACCCGGGCCAAAGTTCGGGCCCGTCACTGGCTTATTGTGGTTCGGATCCTGGATCGGGTTGGGCGGCGTCACAGGCTTCGGAAGCTGCGAGATGACGGTGGTGGTCGGAATGTTGCTGTGACCGCTGGCATTGGCGGCCCCGCCGGTGCCGGTGGCGGGCACGACCGGCTTGCGAGCGATCATCGAAGAGCGCCCGATGTGCGAGGCGCCCAGTATGCGAGCGATCGAGGTTGAGCGCGCGATGCCGGCCGCCACTGGAAAGTGCGCGTAACTCGCGGGGCCGAAGCTGTGGCCGACGGAGCCCGAGAAGCTGCCTGCGAAGCCGCCACCACCGTGACCGCCACCGCCACCACCGCCGCCGTGAGCGGATGCTCCGGTGGAAGCGAACGAGGCGGCCGCGATCGCGGCAAGTGTAACAACAGCGAATTTGGAAGTGCGGGTCATGGAAGTCTCCTGTCTGGTTTCGATGTGCACCATGCACATCCGCCCATGGGTCGGTCGCTCGGCCGGCAAGAGTTCGCGAATTTCTGCTGCGTTTACAGTTGTTTACGGCCGGTTCACAGCTCATTTACCGCCGCGGTCGCCGTCGCCCGGCACGTTTGATTTGGGATGGTCAGGCACGCCGCAAAATGAAAAACGCACAGGATTCGTGCAGCGTCTGTTGGCGGAATGGGCTGGTATGATGTCGGGGCCGACTTCAGAGGTCTGGCGGGCACGTCATCTGTTCGACAACCGAGCGATCAGCCTGCCTTCGCGTGATTTGCCGAGTACGACTTCGTCAAGGTGCTCCGCCAATATCTCTCGCGCCTCTGCCTCTTCGAGCCCGGACTCGACCGCCAGCCGTTCGACCGTGCGCCAGCTGAAGCGGTCGTTCTGCATGGCCTCGACCATCCGCTTGTACGCTGCGGTGCGCCGCTCCGCCTGGGGAGCCGGTTGCGAGGCCGGAGCGCTCGTCTGCGGCGTTGCCGCGGCGGTCTGCTGCGATGCCGGGCGATTATTCCAGGCGACCCATCCCAGGGCGGCCGCCAGGATGACCACGGCGGGGATCAATGCTCGCAGCACGCGCGTCGATCGCGATGATTTTCCGAGCACGATTTCTCGGGCCTCGGCCGGTAAAGCCTGCGCCATCTCGCTGCGTACTTCGTTGGTTACGGGAAGTACCGCGGCTGCGACAGCCGGCGCGGCGGTTGCCGCATCGGTCGCGCTAGCCTGCGGCCTGGCGGTGAACTTGTAGCCCTCGCCAGGCATGGTCACGATCATGCGCGGCGCTTTGGGGTCCGGCTCGATCTTGCGGCGAAGCCGCGATATCAGCACGTCGACGCTGCGATCGTCGGGCTCCGCGCCGCGGCCAGCGATGACACGGGTGAGCTCATCGCGTGAGAGAACCCGGCCCGGTTGCCGCGCAAACGCCAGCAACAGCGAAAACTCCGCTCGCGTCAGCGTCACTTCCTGCCCCTTGGGGTCGAGCAGGCTGCGAGCTTCGGCGTCGAGCGTGTAGCCCTCGAAGCGAAGGAATTGCGGACCGCTCTCCACTGCGACAGCCGTCGTGTCTTCCAATTCCGATCTGACTCGATCGAGCAGATCTTGCTCGCTGCAAGGCCAGGACAGCGAGCTCGACTGAACCGGCGATTCCGAGCTCACGTCGCCTTCTTTCCTGGGCTGGGTGATAAAAACCACGCGCTTGATCCGCTCGGTGATCTGGCGTGATAGTTCGGCATCGGCGGCAGTCAGGTGCCGATCCATCAATGCGAGATTGAGGTTTTCGTTGGCGATCACCTCACTGGCCCGCCGCGGACTCTCCGCCAATTCCACCGCGTAACCGGCCCCCAGCAGCCATCGGGCAAGCATCGCCCGCTGCGAAGCGTCGTCGCTGAAGATCAAAATGCGCGATTTCGCCATTGGTAGGAGGCCTCCTTGCTCCCTCAGATTCTGGTTCGTATAAGGCCGGGACAGTTTAGCCGAAACAGACGCCAAATCTATTCCGTAACCTTGTGACCAGCTGTCGCAAGCGCAATGGCTCTCACCAGCGCAGCGCGACTTTCATCATCCTCTCCGCCAGCGGCTTCAGGCTCCAGGCCGAAAACCATGCCCCGAAAATCAGCATGAATATCGCCATCAAGACGAACGTCTGACCGATTGGGCTGGATTCGATTTTCGCATGCGATTGCAATACACCGCAGAAAAACACGATGCCGAACACCAGCAGCAGAAAGCCGGTGTTTCGCAGAAAGTATAGCCAGCCAAATCTCGTCTTCGCATGCTCCTCTTTCAGCGCCGCAAGTTGCGCCTTCAGATATTCCAGTTCGTTCTCGACTTCGGCTTCGGTCATGATCCTGCTCCAGTTGGTTCGGATGTGCCTCGCACACCTGCCAATAGGTCGCGTCCGATCCCCCAAGGCGTTTTGCCGAATTCGGCTCATTTTCCGGCGTTTACGGCCCGTTTACGACCCATTCACAAAAATCAAGTGGGCCAGACCCAACCATGAGACCGATGCCGGTATTGGCGCATGACCAGGGGTCGATGCGGTTCGTTACTCCTTCATCGTGATGGACTTGCATCATCTACTCCTTGCGGTCTCCCGGTCTACCCCAGCTAACGGACATCGTCAGCCCGGCCTCTCAGGTCAGAAAAGTGCCAACGTGCGACATTCGCAAACTGGGGACCTAAATCCGGCACGCCCATGTTGGCTAACGTCCGCTCCACGAAGCTGGGCCGTGTATCGGTCACAATGCGCAGGCTACTGTTGCTCCTGATTGACGCTACTTCAGACACAAAAAACCTCGGCCGAGGCCGAGGTTTGTTGCAGTTTGATTGACGAGCTTCTGCTTAACGCGACAGCGCGGTTTCCCCGGTGCAGATATCCTTGAAGAGTACCCTGCCGTTGGGGAGATACCGTCTGATTAGACAGTTTTCCGCGCCGACATCGACCGATGCGAAGCCTCCGACGCCACCCCATCCCCAACCCGGCTTCTTATTGTTGCCAGGCGGGGGCGGCGGCGTTGGCCCCTTTGGGAACTGAGAGATCAGGGTCTGCGTCGGAATGCGACGAGTGATCTTGGCAGACCCGACCAGGCGAGGAACGACCGAAGAACGTCCGAAGCTGCCGACCGCAACGGGAGCGTGGGCATAACCGCCGGCTGCGCCCGCGAAGCCACCTCCGAAGGAGTAACCACCGCCACCACCGTGACCACCGCCACCACCACCACCGCCGCCGCCATGAGCGAATGCTCCGGAAGAGGCGAGTGATACAGCTGCGATCGCGGCAAGAGTAGCCGCAGCGAATGTAGAAATACGAGTCATAGTAAGTCTCCTGTTTGGTTTTTGACGTGCACCATGCACATCTGCCCATCGGTCGCCTCGCGCCCCTGCAGGAGTTCGGTGAATTCGGGTGTGTTTACAGCTGTTAACGGTCGGTTCACGGCGCGTTTACAATGCGCAGGAATACACGCCCGAGTCCGATCGAGGGGTTGCTGTAAGGCTTTGGTGACAGGACCGGAGTTGTGAAGGAGGTGGTGAAGGAAAATGGTTCAGGGTCCGACGTCTCGGGCTCTTGGATAGTCCACCGCCGCACAGGTAACCTGCGAGCCGTGCAGCTCTTGCTCGGCCATACCAAAATCGAGAGTACTGTTCGATATCTGGGAATTGAGGTCGACGACGGGCTCGCGATAGCGGAACAAGTTGACGTCTGAACTTTCCGGGCAGAGCGGACATGCTCTGCCCATCCGTTATGAGCGGCCATCGGCCATGAACAGACATCCGCTCAATAGCCTAGGGCCAATGCGGCCCTGCATGCCGCTCGACATATAGCCGCAACTACCTCAGACGCCGGCGCCGAGCTGAGCCAGCAACTCTTCGGTCACCTTGCGCTCTTTGGCATCACGCGTCACCGCCAGCGCGCTGCGATAGTCCGCGATCGCAAGGTCGTACCGCCGAATCATTCGATAGGTCAGAGCGCGGTTGCGCAGAAAGACGGGATTCGCGGAATTGATCGCGATCGCCTGCGTGAAGTCGGCGATGGCAAGGTCGTATTTGCGCAAGGCATGATAGAGCAGGCCGCGGTTGCTCAGCGCGCCGGCGTGTCGCGGGGCGATCTGCAACACCTTGTCGTAGCCCGCAATGGCAAGCTGTTCGAAACGTCCCTCATTGACGAAGGCGTCGAAATCGGAGTTGGCCTTCCACTGCAACGTCAGCGCCCGGCCGAAAAGGGCATTGACCCAGTTTGGATTGATCGCGATCGCAGCGTCGTAGTCCTGCAGCGCGCGGTCGTAATGGCCTTCGTCCCGGTAGGCGTCACCGCGGTTGGTGAAGACAATGGGATCGTGGGGATCGAGCCGGATCGCGGCATCGAACTCCGTAATGGCTCGATCGATCTGCTTCTGGCGCCGAAACACAAGACCGCGACTGTTGGACGGACCGTGGAAGGTCGGGTCGACCTTCGTGGCCGCGTCGAAGTCCGCCAGCGCACGGTCGTAGACGGCCTGATCCAGATAGACGTTGCCGCGGATGAGATAGACGAGGGCGAGCTCTCTCGCCGCCGGGGGCGGTGCATTCGTAATGACGAAGGAACAGGCCTCAATCTTCTGGTCCCGCGGGGTGTTCCGGTCCTGGCAGATCCTGAGTTCGGGCGGCGCATCGGCCCGTGCGCCAAGTGGCGCCGTGATGGCCGTGAAGGCGGCCAGAACCACACTGGCAAGAACGCGCATTGCTCGCTCCGTGTTTCCTGATTGTCGCATTGCCATCACGTGTGTCCTGGCGAGCGCGGGTTGGTACCGGACGCCGTCTGGGGCGCGGACCTGGCAAGCGCTTCGTCTTGCAGACGGCGGTTGGTATCTGCGTTGCGGCGAACGAGCGTACCCAGTGCCTGCGCGATCTCGGCATCGGGCCGGCCGAGCACGCAGCCACCCATCGCGAGCGCTCCATAATCGGTCACTCCGTGATGCTTCGGGTCGGTCGTTTCAACGAGGAGGTGGGGGACTACGTAGCCGGCCTGCCTCAGGCTCTGCACCATCGGGGTCTGCTCGGCGGCTGTCGGCACCTGCTGGTCATGCGGGTCGCTGATCACCATCATGCGCAAGGCGCGGTTCTGCGCGAGCGATTGCAGCCTGCCCGATACGTCGAAATAGGTCTTTCCGGGATCACCGGATCGCGAGGAAACCATCCGCGTCGCGATCTGTCCCGAACCGGAAATCAGGCACCCGACGTCGGGTCGCATCTCGGCCAGGCCGAACACCAGACGGCCCCCGCCGGACTCCCCGAACAGATGAAAGCGCTCGAACCCGTAGCGTTGCCGCAGCGCCTCGAGCGCCTTGTTCATCAGGCCCAGTTCGACGAGGGTCTTGCGTGACAGATGGGAGCCAGAAGTGCCTTCGACGCCGATACGTCCAATATAGATCGCCGTGGTCCTGGCCAGTTTCGAAAACTGATCCGCGGTAGCCACGAGCTGGTCGGTGTCGATATCCGTTGCCTTGGAGGGATCGACCCAGGTCCAATGCGTGACATCGACTGGACCGTTGTAGTCGCCATTCAGAATAACGACCGGGTGCGAGCCCTGGCCCCCGGCCGTGGAGAGATAGTAACGGACGCAGAAATCCTGGCCATAGACGTTCAGCCACAGCGTTTGCGGTTTGGCGGCGCACTCTTCGCGCGTCATCGTGATCCCGCGAAGCGTGTCCTCTTTTTTGATGATCTCCGCGCCGGCTGGGGTGGCCGCGAACCCAGCACTGGCCGACAGCATCACTGCAAGCCAGAAGCGCACGGCATTCGACCAGCAGGCATATCTTGAGAGAGTCATGACGATACCTCGGTTCAGGTCTCTTCCTGTTCGAGGGTTTGTCGCTTGAGGGAGATCGAAGGATTGTGAGGAAAGTCACAATAGGCCTCGCTGAGCGCTGTCGTTGAATGCCACCGCGGTGCCTGAATTCGGTAACCGGAGGCTTGCACGCAAGCCTGCGCGGCACAGCGAAATGTCCGGGGATCAAAACCCGTCCGCCGGGCCGAGCTGCTCGAAGTTCACCCGGTCGATAAACAAGCGCACGTCGTTACAACGCCAGTTTGCGCCGACGCCAAGGCGCAAGCGTTCGGCTGGCTCCGGCGCTGGCCCATTGGTTCGATCACCAGACCCACCACCGCGGTCACGTTCATGCCCTGTTGACGGGCCTGGTCGGCGAGGCGCCGGAACTCGACCTGCTGTATTTCCAGCGGTTGTCGGCAAAATCCGCCGCTTGACGGCACGAAACCTTCATTTTTGCGCGCAAGGCTTGCGGCAAATAGCGTTGTCCACACCGGAAACGAATGCAGAAAAACACGCTATAAGGTGTCATGGATAACCCGTAATATGTTGAAGAAGCGCATTTTATTTAGGCCAAGGCGAATTCCACTCGGCCTCAAAACGCGCTACCACATCGGGCCAGGGAACAAGCGTGGCGCCGGCGGAACTCGGCCGGCAGCCGTCGTCGTGAGATCGCAATTCGAGGTGGAGATGCTGGAAGCAATACGCAGGGCGATGTCGTTTCTGCGCCAGAAGCAAATCCTGCACAAGCTGGGTGTTGCGGTCAGCGTCACGGTCATCGGGATCGCGTGCTACGTGCTCTACCATATGCTGCGGGGCATCGAGACCAACGAGGTCGTCGAGGCCATCAGGACCACGGAACCGCGCCAGATCGCGCTGGCGGCGCTGTTCGTTGCGGCGGGTTATTTCACGCTGACATTTTATGACCTGTTCGCGGTGCGCGCGATTGGCCGCTGCGATATTCCCTACCGCGTCAACGCGCTCGCGGCCTTCTCCTCCTATTCGATCGGACACAATGTCGGCGCCAGCGTCTTTACCGGGGGGGCGGTGCGCTATCGCATTTATTCGGGATATGGACTGAATGCGATCGACGTCGCGAAGATCTGTTTCCTGGCCGGCCTGACGTTCTGGCTCGGCAATGCCGCGGTGCTGGGGCTCGGTATCGCCTATCATCCGGAAGCGGCGTCTTCGATCGATCAACTGCCGCCCTGGCTGAACCGGATCGCCGCGTTCGCCATCATCACGGCGCTGGTGGCCTATGTGATTTGGGTCTGGGTGCAGCCGAGGCGGGTCGGCCGCGGCCCCTGGACCGTGGTGTTGCCGGGCGGTCCGCTAACGCTGTTGCAGATCATGATCGGCATTGTCGATCTCGGGTTTTGCGCGCTGGCGATGTATGTGCTGGTTCCGGACGAGCCCAACCTTGGTTTTGTCGTCGTCGCGGTCATCTTTGTGTCGGCTACATTGCTGGGCTTCGCCAGCCATTCCCCTGGCGGCCTCGGCGTGTTCGACGCCGCCATGCTGGTCGGCCTCTGGCAGATGGACCGGGAGGACCTGCTGGCGGGCATGCTGTTATTCCGCCTGCTATATTATATTGCTCCCTTTGTCATATCTGTAATCTTGCTGACGTTTCGGGAGGTTATCATCGGTGCGCGGCAAAAGCGCCTGCGTCGGGCGAACCCCGATCCGAAGCCGCGTCATGAAGCCGTATATGTGAGGGAGCGCGGAGACACCGGCGCCTGACGATACGGACCGAACAGGACGAGAACCGGACCGATGGCAATTGACGATTCTTCTCCCTTCTATTCGCCATGGCCGGACCGGCTGAGGCATTCGGCCATCATCCTGCTCGTTGCCGGCCTTTCCCTGAGCGTGCTC
>Ga0209006_10003603_pt1 | contig 14071 bp, 8 predicted proteins | sample JacPin_JW_Ref_O2_FD_188567 | JGI IMG/M metagenome (GOLD analysis project Ga0209006, IMG submission 188567) | Forest soil microbial communities from Algoma, Ontario, Canada - Jack Pine, Ontario site 1_JW_Ref_O2 (SPAdes) (version 2) | ecosystem: Environmental > Terrestrial > Soil > Boreal... | reverse complement strand
GCGCGATCTTCAACCCGGCGAAACACTGCGCGTTCATCCCGGCCACGTCGGCGCGTTTCAAACCAGCGTCTCATTCCAGATCACGACTGTTCCCGGCATTAAAAATATGATTTTCGGCGGCGACGGAATCTTTTTGGCGCAGCTGACCGGACCGGGAAGAATCTGGCTGCAGACGCTTCCGATCGCCAGACTCGCTCACGCGCTCGAAAAATATTTGCCACAGGAAGGCCGCCGCGAAGCTGTGCAGGGTGGAGTCGTCGGAGGAATCGTCGGCTCGATTCTCGACAACATGAAGTAACGAGATTCGAATTCTAAAAGCATCGCGAAATCCATCAGGCAAGGAAATTCCATGAAGGTGTTTCTGCGTTTCTTGATCGCTGCGGCGATTTTCGTTCCGTTTTTCGTGGTTGCTCAGGGCGCTCCCAAATACACGGTAACCGAAGGCGACTACATCGCACATGATTTCAAGTTCCGCTCCGGGGAGCTCTTACCCGAATTGCGCCTCCACTACAGAACTCTGGGACAGCCCGCGCGCGACGCCAAAGGCCAGGTGACGAACGCGGTGCTGCTGCTCCATGGGACTGGCGGAACCGGTCAACAATTCCTCGCGCCCTACTTCGCTGACAAATTGTTTGGACCGGGACAACTGCTGGACACGAATCACTATTTCATCATCGCGCTGGATAGCATCGGCCACGGTAAATCGTCGAAGCCCAGCGACGGCATGCACGCGCATTTCCCGCAGTATGATTACGACGACATGGTGCAGGCACAGCATCTCCTTTTGACAGAAAAGCTGAACGTGAAGCACCTGCGTCTGATTTTCGGTACTTCCATGGGTTGCATGCATTCGTTCGTATGGGGCGAAACGTATCCGGATTTCATGGATGCGCTGATGCCGATGGCCTGCTATCCCGTGCAGATCGCGGGACGCAACCGCGTGTGGCGCGACATGGTGATGACCGCGATCCGCAATGATCCCGCATGGAAAAACGGCGAATACAAAGAAGAACCGATCGAGGGCTTGCGAACCGCCGAGGACCTGCTCGCGATCGCCGGCAGCGCACCCGTGCAGATGCAGAAAACTCTTCCAACCAGAGATGACGCAGACAAGTATGTTGTCGATTCTGTGGAAGCGCGAATCGCTGCTCTGGACGCGAACGATTTGCTGTATCAGGTGAACTCATCGCGCAACTACGATCCCTCACCGAATCTTGAAAAGATCGTTGCTCCGGTGATGTGGATCAATTCCGCCGACGACTTTATCAACCCGCCCGAACTCGGCATCGCTGACAAAGAAAGCAAACGGCTGAAGAATGGGACGTTTGTGCTTCTTCCACTCAGCGATAAGACGCACGGCCACGGCACGCATACATTCGCTGAGGCGTGGGATCAATATCTGGAAGAAATCTTGAAAAAATCGGCGCATTAATCGCGCGAAGAACGGCGAGCAGGCGAAATTGAAGATCGTACGTTGGTAACTGGAAGCTACTCTGGAATGGGCCTTGGTCTCAGGTAAACTAACGGAGGGATTCAAGCCTTATCGCACGATTGCAAAGGTCCCCGGCATTCGGAATGCTCTGATGATCAACGGCAAACGCATCGCGGTGGTCATGCCCGCCTACAACGCAGAGAAGACCCTGGGCGTCACCGTAGGTGAAGTGCCGGATCTGGTCGACGTCTGCATCCTGGTCGACGATCACAGCCGCGACCGCACCGTTGAAGTTGCAACCCAGTTGGGCCTGCGCGTCTTCCAGCACGATCGCAACTACGGCTACGGCCGCAATCAGATGACTTGTTATCGCGAAGCCCTGGCCGCCGGCGCCGATGTCGTGATCATGCTGCATCCCGACTATCAATACACGCCGCTGCTGGTTACGGCCATGGCGAGCATGATCGCCTACGGCGTGTATGACGTGGTGCTGGGTTCGCGCATTATCGGCGGTCGCGCTCTGCGCGGCGGCATGCCGATTTATAAGTACATCGCCAATCGCCTGCTGACTGCCTTCGAAAATCTTTTCCTCGGCGTGAAGCTTTCTGAATATCACACTGGCTATCGCGCTTTCAGCCGCAAGGTGCTGACCGAGTTGCCGCTGGCGGAAAACTCCGACGACTTCGTCTTCGACAACCAGATGCTGGCGCAATGCGTGCACTTCGGTTTCCGCATCGGTGAAGTCTCGTGCCCGACGAAGTATTTTGAAGAGGCTTCGTCGATCAACTTCCGCCGCAGCGTGGAGTATGGCTTCGGTGTACTCGCCACGACTTTGCAGTTTGCCCTGCAGCGGTTCGGGCTGATGCACCTGCCGCGCTTCAGCGACCGGGGACGCAAACTCGAATCGGGCTCCGACGCCTACTACGTCGGCCACAACCAGCCAGCGCGCCCGGTTTAATGGAATCGCCCAACCAAAACTCAGTCCTAAAAAATCTGCTTGGGCTTGCTCTTCTAACGATTCTTGCCTTCCTGATCATGGGCTACCATCCCGGGCTCGAGGATGACGCCTTTTATCTTGCTGCAATCAAGCACAATCTAAATCCCAATCTGTTTCCTCACGACGCCGATTTTTTTCGCGTGCAATTCCAGGCCACCATCTTCGACAAACTCATTGCCTGGTCTGTGCGCCTGTCTCACATACCGTTGGCTTGGGGGGCGCTGTTCTGGCAATTGGGCGCGATCTTCCTTCTGCTGCATGGCTCCTGGCAGATTGCCCGGCGCTGCTTCGTGGAGCCTGGCGCGCAATGGAGTGCCGTGAGCCTGGTCGCCGCGCTGCTGACCTTGCCCGTTTCCGGCACCGGAATCACGCTCGCCGATCAATACCTTCATCCGCGCACCCTGGCCACCGCCGCCATTCTCGCCGCGATCGTTGCGGTAATCGACCGGCGCTTCTGGATTGCCGCTCTGCTGCTAGCCGTCGCATTCGCCATTCACGCAATCATGGCCAGCTTCGGGATTTCCTTCTGTGCTTTCCTTGCATGGACTCTGCACTCGGGCTATGTGCGGAGCCGGACTGCTCGCCCCATAGCAGCCGTAATGCTTCTGCCTGTGGGGGCGTTCGCTTTCGTGAAGGGGCATTTCCACGGGCCTTTCAGCTGGATCTTCGAGCCCTCTTCCGATGCCTGGCGTCGAGCCGCCGCGACTCGCAGCTTTTATTTCCTGACCCGCTGGGAATGGTATGAATGGCTGGGAATCTTCGCACCGCTGGTGCTGCTGGTCTCGCTGAGATATTTCGGATTGAGCGAGTTTTTTCAGCGCTATGCGAGATCGGAAAGCGGCATTCCTCCGCGCAGCAATTCGGCGGATCATCATTCGACGGCGCTTGTGCCCCTTCTCTCAGCTCTGATCTACTACGGCGTCTTTCAAACCGTCGTCGGACTGCTCGTGATGCTTCCGCCCAGCCTGGAACGCCTGCGTCCGTTTGAACCGATGCGCTATCTGCACCTGCTCTACCTTGTGATGTTTCTGAGCTTCGGCGGTTTAATCGGTGGATGGTTTGCAAGAAAGGTGTCCCAATCGCCCAGCGCATTTTTTCGCCGGCCCATGATCCCCGTCCTCTTGTTCTTCGTCCCTGTCGCCGCAGGAATGTCTTACGCGCAGTTGCAGATGTTCCCCGCAACCTCGCACCTGGAGTTGCCCGGCGTCGCCCCAGGCAACGCATGGGTGCAGGCCTTCGGCTGGATCCGGCAGAATACGCCGGTCGATTCGCTCTTCGCGCTCGATCCCCACTACGTTGAATTGCCGGGGGAGGACTACCACGGATTCCGTGCGCTCGCCGAGCGCAGCGCTCTGGCCGACTATGTAAAGGACGGCGGCATGGCGGCCCGCGTCCCGCGGCTGGCGCCGCGCTGGCTCAAAGAAGTGGAGGCTCAAAGCGGCTGGCCGAATTTTCAGGCGGCCGATTTTGCGCGCCTGAAAAAGGAGTTCGGGGTCAACTGGGTCATTATTTCGGATTCCGCTGCGGCCCAGCGACTGGAATCGATGGGGATGACCTGCATTTACCAGAATTCACGAGTCCAGGTCTGCCGTCTGCAATAGTAGAAGACCGCTTGCGACTCGATCCGAAGCCGTTTTACGCGCAAAACAAAACGCCCCAGACTCAGTTTGAGTCTTGGGACGTCTGTTGATCAGCCCTCCCCCAAGTGCTGCTCAAGAGCTACTTTACGACTGACCCCAATTCCGGTAAATGGCTCTGCCGTGCCATGTATGGCACGAAAGTGGGGGGTGGGAGGCGCGGGCCGGAATTCTCTTAAAAATGGCCGTATTTCAGCAGAAAAACTCCGCGTCCCCAACGAATATTTACAAATTTTCGTTCGTTTCCGGGGTATCCCGTGCGAATATGTCTGCCACCAAGAATCGCGGTCTTCATCACAGAGACTACGGAATTCATCGAACCGGCGGATAGCCAGGTTCCGGAAGGATTCGCATCATGGTTCTAGGCATGTCCCTCTCAACATTCACAATGATTCACGTTCTGATCAGCCTGATTGGCATCGGTTCAGGCGTAGTGGTGGCTTATGGTCTGATGGTTGGAAAGCCGCTTCCTGGCCTGACCGCAATCTTCATTACATTCACGGCCCTGACCAGCCTCACCGGATTTCTATTTCCGATTGAGCACCTCACGCCGGGGATCATACTCGGCATTTTGTCGCTGATAGTGCTGGCGGGCGCGATCGTCGGTCGCTACGCTCTTCATCTCGCCGGTATTGGACGAGGCCTCTACGTGGTCTGCGCGACGATCGCTTTCTATTTTAATTTCTTCGTTCTGGTGGCGCAGTCGTTCATGAAAGTCCCCGCCTTGCATGCGCTCGCCCCGACGCAGAAAGAGCCGCCGTTCGCTATCACGCAGGGCGTTGTTCTCGTGATCTTCGTGGTGATTGGAATATTCGGGATGAAGAATTTCCACGTCGCGCCGCAACGCGAAAGCCTGAAGCGCGCCGCCTAAAATCGCCAGTGCGGATTGAGAACGGCGCAGGCGCGGACTTGTGCGCCCCAAAAACTTCTCAAGCCGAATGCCCGATGTCTCGCCGTTCTTGCGAGACATTGGGCACTCTCCATCTATCACTAGCGCCGCAACACGCTTAGAACACCAATCGCAAAGCGAACTGCATAAACCGCGGCGTCGTCAGCGTCGTCAGGTATCTGCCGAACTCTGACGGATCGTAAGAGAGCGACGGTTGAGCCGCGCGCACGTCGTATCGCACCGAGTTGGTCGCGTTAAACGCCTGCCAGCTGAATTCCAGACGCCTCTGCTCACCTAGCGAAAAATCCTTGCTTACACCGGTGTCGATATTGAACAAACCGTCGCCGACGACATTGTTGCGCACGCCTGATTCGCCCGGCCACTCCGGACGGAAGGCCGCCTCCGCCGCCACCGGATTCTTGAAAATATCCGGCCCGATATCGTTACCATTCACGATCACATGTTTAGAATTGGTCACGACGGGAGCCGGACCGTTCGGTTCGGCATCACCCTCGATGTTCCAGTTCGTGGCCCAGGTGAATCCGTTATCGATCGTGATCGGAAATCCGCTCGTCCAGCGAAAAATACCGGAAACGTGCCATCCGCCGATCACCTCATTGACCAGCCGGCTCGCATTCCCGGCAAAGGCCTGGCCCTTGCCGAAGGGCAGACGGTAGACCAGGTTCGCGTTGAGTTGGTGGGTTGCGTTGAAATCCGACGGCCCGCGCAGGGCCAACGGATCCCACGAGTTGATCACAATACCGCCGCCATTCAAGTCGCTGCCCGTTCCTCCGGTTCCTTCATACGGACCGATTCGCGCCGCGGACGAAGCCTCGTCGATCGATCTCGAATACGTGTAGTTGAACTGCCCCTGCAGGTTCGCTCCCCAGCGCGCGTTGTAGGTCACTTGCAGCGAGTTGTAGTTGGAGTTTCCGATGTTTCGCCAAGCGAATAGTGAGCTGAACTGATCGTGATAGTAAGCGTAGGGGCCGAACTTGCTGTTTGGCAGAGCCTGTGGAGTGAACTGATTGATGCTATTGGGGAGATCCAAAAATTTCAAAGTTAAAGTTTCGTTATGCGGGGAGCAAGTCCAGATTTCGTAGATGTTCTGCGTCGCCGACGGATTCGCGGGCAAGTTGGTCGGATTTTGGCAAGCTACGCCATCTGCGACCAAAGCGTTTTGCGTGGCGCTTCCGGCCCAGGCCGGAAACAGATTTTCGAAATACGGGATAGGTTTTACCGCATTTACATCGGTTCCGGAAGTCCCGACATTAGCCAGCTTCGAGAGCATGGTGCCAGCTTGGAAATATTTCACGCCACTGGCCGGGTCCGTCAAGTTGGTTGGCATGCCCATATCGACCTGCATCGAAAGACGCCGGCCGATACTGCCCACGTAGGCAACTTGTAGTGAAGACTTCGAGCTGATTTGCCGTGAAAGTGAAAAGTTAAAGACCTGTGTGTAAGGTGTCTTTACAGTTTGATCGAGCCCCCAGTTGATGGCGAAGGCGCTATTGCTTGGTGTTACCGGGAAAGCGCCCGACGGAGCAGGGCCGAATAAGCAGCCCGCGTTGTTGAGATTCGGGCACGCCGGGGGCAAGCACGACTGGCCAGCAGTTCCGGGAGTCAGACACGTAAATCGAGGAGCATTTGCCGCGGTCACCGAACCAGCAGAGTTTCCGAGATCGGTCGATAGCCCGAACGATCCGTTCTGATCAAAGCTGTTCACGATCGGAATGCCGAAGTGGTCATAGGTGATGCTGTAGCCGGCTCGGATCGCGAACTGGTCTTTCTTTCCCAGAATTTTCGACGCCCATCCCTCTCCGGTGTCTGGGGCCCAGGCGATGGCGACGCGCGGTGAAAAATCTTTCTTGTCCCAGTTCCACAGGCCCGGCCCATGATTTTTCGGTCCGCCCAGCACGAAAGTGATCTCTCCAGCTTCGTTGGCCGGCATGCCCGCTGCGGCCAGGTTCGCCGACTTATTGAACCAATCGGCGACATTTTGATTGGTGCAGCCGCCGCCGGCAGCTTCAATGCAAGGCGCGACCTGATATCCGTTGGTCTCATAAGGCGGAGCGTCGAGAATCCAGCGAAGGCCATACGTGAGGGTGATCCGCGGCGTCGCTCGCCACGTGTCCTGCCCATAAAACTCGTAATCGTTGATGGCGAAGCGGCGGTTGATCGGCGTGCCCTGAGCCAGCGCGCCGCCGTTGCGGGAGAAGTTATATTTGCCGTCGCCCTCCGCGAAAATGCCCAAGAGGGTCGCCGCCGCGTTGTCGTAGTTTGGACCGAAATTCAGGTCCACCTGCGGATAGGGGTTGCCGGTAGCCGGATTTATATTCTGGTTCGGGTCCAGAGGGCTGTTGTCGTTGGCGATCCCGCCCGTGTTGAGGTAGACCACATTGGTAGAAACATCAGAGAACGAGTTGGCATTGCTGGTGTGGTTATTGCGGATCAGAAATACATCGGTACCAAATTCAAAGGTGTGATTTTTTTGCGTCCAGTTCAGACTGTCGCTGAACTGGTTGACGGGAACGATGGCGATGGTAGAGCGCGAAAAGGGAACCAGGTTGTCGACGCCACTGAGGAACACTGCCGGATACGGGGAATTGCCGCCGCTACTGCCCGCCTGGCGGACGTATCCCCAGTGAAAATCGTTGATCAGTCTGGGGGAGATCAGCGAAGTGAGTCCGACGGTGGAACCCTTGCTGCTGTCAAATATGGCCGTGGCGGCGGACTGGCCGGGAAACTGTTGCAGTCCGGGCTCGTTGAAGTTTTGCGATTGCCCGCGCCAGAACAGGGTTTCCGAGCCGTTGGAGGTGATGTGCCAATCCGTCTTGAAGATATAGGTATCGAATTTAGAGTCGGCGTTTGACGAGAAACGATAGCCGAGTGTGTTCTGACCATCACCCGCGTTTTCATTCGCGCTCGGATACTGACTCAGAATGTTCTGAACCGCGGCATTCGGTCCGATCCCGAGCGGGTCGAATCCCTTGATTTGCGAGGCATTGACCGCGTAGTAACCGGGTGACACGTTTACGCCATTGACGTTGCCGCCGGGGCAATCTGCTGTATCGAGGCTGCCGTCCGGGTTGGTCTGGCACAGATACACGAGATTGCCGGCGCGCAGGCTGGCGCTGGGCACGGTCCGCAATACGCTTTTGCCCTCTGCATCGCGCCGCCCTTCATAGTTGGCGAAGAAGAAGAGGCGGTTTTTGATGATCGGTCCGCCAGCCGTCGCTCCAAACACATTGCGGAGAAGTTTTGGAGCCGTGTTGGATTGACCGCTCTCGAGTTGCGACTCTTTCAGAAATGGATCGTTGGCGCTGAAAATAGTATTGCGGTTGTACTCATAAGCCGAGCCGTGAAAATTGTTCGTGCCGCTCTTGGTCACAAGCGAGACCTGAGCGCCGCCGGAATAGCCTGAATCCGCGTTGGAATTGGCGGTCGTGACCCGAAATTCTTCCACCGAGTCGGGTGGAACATTCAGCACGCTGCTGAAAGCATAACCGTTATTTTGATCGTTGACGCCGATGTCATCGAGGGTGACGTTCGACTGATCGCTGCGCAGGCCATTCACTGCGCCGCTTCGCGTGTCGAGGGTTGGATCGATCGCAGTTCCAAGGAACGCTACTCCAGCCTGCAAACTCAGTAACTGGACCACGTTGCGATCGGCAATGGGCAGTTCGTCGATTTGATCTTCCTCCACAACATTGCCGAGCGAGGCGTCAGAGCGATTGATGAGCGGCGCTTGTCCCTCCACCGTTACGGTCTGGGTCCCACCCGCGACGTGGAGCTGGATGCGCACGGTAGCCGGTATTTTGACAACAAGCGTTACCTTCTCAACCAGGTACATGGCAAATCCGTTCGCTGACGCCTGCAGCTTGTAGTCACCGGGCGGCAGATCAAGAAATTGATAAAGGCCTCCGCTGTTGCTCGTAGTCGTACGCTGCAATCCGGTGGAGGGCTCGGTCAAAGTAATCGACGCGCTGGCAACCGTGGCGCCGGACGAGTCGGTGACGCTGCCGTTTAGCTGACTGGTCGCTTGCCCTGCCGCCAGAGCGGTCAGCAACGCCAACATTGCGAACGCCGAAATTGTGCGCCCTGCCGCTTCCAGAAATAAAAACCGGAACCACCCCACCCGCTGCCCACTGCTAGTTTGCTGATGGATTCGCGTCATCGACAGAGCTCCCATGAAAAGGAAACGCGAGGCGAGACAGATGAGAAAAAATCCTGCGGATTCTTCTCTTTGCGCCCACCCAGCGCCTTTTCAATTCTTGTGCGTGCGTTCCAGGTCTGATCCGAACATTCCCGCCCAGAGTTGCGCGGGATTATAACCGAAGAAGGGAAGGCTGCGTATTCAGAAATCCGATGGCTCAGATGACGTTTCTTGGCTTTCGCTCTCGCAAGGGATGAAGATGTCAAATATCGAGGCAGAATGCGATGAAATGGTGTCGAACGATGTTTTCACTTCGGGAATGACCAGCGAAATCTCATCCCTTGACCGCTGATCGAATCTTCGGCGTACCCGCGACGGCTGTTTTCAACGCTTCGTCGCTGGCGATCAGGTCCAGCACTTTTCGTGTCATCTCCTCGTCGATGTCCGGCGCCTTCCGAATCTCGACCGGATATCGGACCAGCAATTCCAGTCCTGTATCCGCGAATTGCAGGCGCGCCTCCGGCCGGGGCACCTGCAGTTGAATGTCGACCCGGCGCTCGATCTGGGCGTGCTGATTTTCAATCTCGCCCCGATATTGAGAATAGACATTGTTAACCGCAGCGACGAGTTTCTCCTGTGCCGCCTTATGATTTCCGCCGGGCGCGATGATGACCACGACTTCATGCCACGAGTACTCAGTTCCCGGAATCTGCTTGAACAGCGGCGTGCCCGTCTGGAAAAGAACAGAGTTCGAGAACACAACAATGCGTCCCGTCGGATAAAGATCCAACCCGCTCCCCCCCAGTTCCATCAGATAGAGCCGCACCAGCCCGATATCGACAACATCGCCGGTGATTCCGGCAATGCTGATGCGGTCGCCGACGCGTATGCCATAGCGCCCGATAATGAAGAAGTATGCAGCTACAGAAAGCAAGACGGCCTGCAGACCGACGGCAATGCCCGCAGTGATGAATCCCGCAAATGTCGCCAGGGAGCTGAACTCGCTCACGAAGCCCAAAACCAGCACGATCACAATCAAAAAGCCGATCACCACCCGTCGCATGACCAGAAACTGCCGCCGTCGCCGCGGATCGCCCACATAACGGAATGTGATCCGCCGCCAGATTTCCGATAGAACCAGAATCACCGCCAGCGCGATGACAATTCCGACCACCCGCAGCAGCACAGATCGAAGAACGTACTTCGATTCCCGCGCGATCGAATTGCGCCATTCGTCAAGGTTGGTCTTGCTGTCGTTCAGCACGACGACTTCCTGGCTGATCGGGAGAAGCGCATCGGAAAGTTGCTTGAAACGGTCGGTGAGTTTCTGAAAGTCCTGTCGCTCGGTCTGCAGTTGCTGAGGGTCAGTCGACGGCGCCTGGCTGGCCAGTGTCTGGCCTTGCTGAATCGTTGCCCGCAACGCATCTCGCAGCGGCGTGCGCAGGTGATCTGCCAGATTGCGCGTGTAGTCGGTTTCTTTCACGACTCCGTCGATCTGGTGCATCGCGGTCATGCAGTCGTACAAAGTCATCGCCTCGCTGATCAGGCCGCCCGAGTTGGCGAGAGAAGAGCCTGAAGCCGTAGGAGTGGAGGTCGCGGCCGGCTTCGGAGCGTTTGGGCTGGTGCCCAGAACCTCGGGAATCGATCGCGCCAGCTGATTGATTCCTCCCTGAAGCCCGCTCGATATTTCGCCGTTGTTCTCCATGAACGAAGACATTTTTTGCACGGCGTCGAGCAACGCTTTCTGCAGATCCAACTGGCTCTGCAGTGCGGCTCGCTGTGAAATCAGGTTGTCTCGCTGCGCCGACGATGCTTTGTTGATCCGCGAATTGAGATCCTCGATCTGCGCTTGCAATTGATCGATCTGCGCGGAAGTCTTTGTTTTCATTGCGGCCAGATTCTGTTGCTGCGACGTTTCCGATCCTGGTACTCCGCCGCTGGCTTTCTGTTGGGTTGTGATCAGCGTGTTCTCCGCCTTTGCCGACTGAAACGCCAGCTGTACGACCTGAGCGGCCAGCTGTTGGCCGTTGTTCTGGTAGATCGAGTCGCTGGGGACGCCAAGAGAGTGAATGCCGGTGGTCGCGTGCCGGTACCACGTGATCACTTGGTTCAAATGTGCAAGCGCGGCGGAGCTATCCAGTGGAACGGGAGGCAGGCTGGGCGGCGCCGAAGTCTGCGGGCCCTGCTGCGTAGCTGCCGCCGACGCCTGAGCAGGTTTCGCATCTTGCGGTTTAGCATCCTGCGCCCATACAGGGACGACGCACACAGCAACCAACACTGCAGCGCGCTTGATGCCGCGCCGCAGCATCAAACGTGTCGCACCACTGAAAAAGCGAGAGATAAAGTTCATTGTGATTCGTTTCGTTCCTGCGCCTGAATCGTTTCCTGATTGAATTACCTATAGATGCAGTTGTAGTGCTCTCGTGTTTCAGTCTCCGGGAAAGGATTGTAATCCCCGGAAATCGCGATAGGACTCAACCATTTCGCCCGAATCATCATCAAAATTGACCGCACAGTGCGGGCAATTTCCCAGCATCCGGAGATCCATGATGAAAAGCCGCTGCATCTCACGCTCGCGGATTTTAATGTTCGTACTTTGTTTGGGGATCGCGTTTTCATTCGCCGTCGCCGCGGACACTCCGGCCATTGTTGGCAGCTGGGAGGGCACGCTTGATCCCGGAGTCCAGGCGAAAAAGCGCATTGTCGTTCACATCTCAGTCGACGAAGAGGGAACCCTCAGCGGCACCATCGACTATCCCGACCAGCAGGTTTCCGGCGTTCAGCTGAATATCATTACCTATAAAGAACATGCTCTGCATTTCGAAAGCACCGGCATCCCCGGTTCTTACGACGGCACGATGAGTAAAGACAACACGCAGATCAACGGAACCCTGAACCAGGGCGGAACGCCCCTCAGCCTGATTCTCAAGAAAACTCCGTAGGAGTTCCGCCCAAAAATTCAGCCCAATGCCGGCGCCGTTGAGAGCGTCCAGACTGCCGCGATACGGTCGCGTCGACGGTCACGATCATCAACCTGCCCACCTCTCAAGTACACTAATCGCCGAGCGCGATCGCCGGAGAGACCGCCGCTCAACGCCAGGCGATTTTTTTCGACGCTTGGCCCGGGGGCCGGGATATGACACCAATACAACAGGAACTTCTCGCAGACTTCCAGAATTTCGCAAGGACCGCCCCATCCGCGGAATCTCTCATGGAGCGCATCTCTCAGGGCCTCCACGAAAAAATGACTCGCTACAACTGGGTCGGCTTCTATCTTGTCGATCCCGCAGATGCGAATATGTTGTTGGTTGGGCCGTTTGTTGGCAGCTTCACGCCCCACGGCCGCATCTCGCTGAGCATGGGACTCTGCGGGGCCGCCGCCAAGACTGGTCAGACAGTCCTCGTCCACGACGTCGCCACCGATCCCCGCTATCTCGCCGGATCTCCGATGGTGAAGTGTGAAATTGTTGTTCCCATCTTCGCCCGGAACCAACTTGTAGCCGAACTCGACATCGAAAGCTATTTCACCAGCACATTCACCAAGCCTGACCAGGACTTCATCGAAGCCTGCGCCCAAATGGTCGGGGCATACTACAGCAAGCGATAGCCAGCTGGAAGTTCGTGCCCTCGGCAGGTGCTCTAACGAAATAAGTCGCGGAGCAGGACGCAAGAATTCCTGTCTCCGGAAATCTTGCGCAGTGATCCCAAAGAATATCCGGTTTAAATCCCTTCTTAAGAGCGAAGTCTTTGCGCAGCTTACAAGAAGGCCGGCCCACCTAAAGGAGGACACATGATCGAAGCCGTCGTTTTCATCTCACGTCAGCGGGCAGTCTGCCGAGAAGAGTGCGATTCGCCCATTTCACCAAACGAATGCGGACTCGGAACTCACCGAATTGCGCAAGCGTATCAACGCGACCAAGTGGCCGGACCGCGAGACCGTCTCCGATGCAACCCAGGGCGTGCAGCTTCAGACCATGCAGGCTCTCGCAAGCTACTGGGGGTCGGAATATGACTGGCGAAAAGTTGAAGCCAGATTGAACGCCCTGCCACAATTCATTACCGAGATCCATGGGCTGGACATTCATTTCATTCATGTCCGGTCAAAGCATGAAAATGCGCTGCCGATGATCGTGACGCACGGCTGGCCCGGCTCGATCATCGAGCAGATGAAAATCATTGATCCGCTGACCAATCCCACTGCACACGGTGGAAATTCTTTGGATGCGTTCCATCTGGTGATCCCGTCAATTCCAGGCTATGGATACTCGGGCAAACCCGCAACTACAGGATGGGATGTTGCCCACATTGCGCGCGCCTGGGACGTGCTGATGAAGCGCCTCGGATATACGCAATATGTGGCGCAGGGCGGCGACTGGGGTGCGCTCATCACCGAACAAATGGGCGTGCAGGCGCCTCCGGGATTGCTCGGCATCCACACCAACATGCCTGGCATTTTTCCGGCAGAGATAGACGCGGCGGCCTTTTCCGGTAAACCGGCGCCAGCAGATCTCTCAGAGGAAGAGAGACTTGCTTACGATCGTTTGCAATTCGTCTATCAGAAGGGAATCGCCTACGGCTTTCAGATGGGTCTGCGACCGCAAACACTCTATGGAATCGCCGACTCACCCATCGGCCTGGCAGCCTATTTCCTGGATCATGACGCGCGCAGCTACGAGCTGATCGCGCGCGTTTTTGCGGGAAAGTCAGAGGGTCTCACCCGCGACGACATTCTCGATAACATCACGATCACATGGCTGACGAATACCGCGCTTTCCGGCGCCCGGCTCTATTGGGAGAATTGGGGGAAATTTGGATATTTCAACGTGAAAGGTGTCTCCGTCCCCGTTGCCGTCAGCGTCTTTCCCGACGAACTCTATCCTGCCCCGCGAAGCTGGACGGAGCAGGCGTATCCGAAGCTCATCCATTACAACAAGCTCCCCAAGAGCGGGCACTTTGCCGC
>Ga0209006_10003602_pt1 | contig 14074 bp, 9 predicted proteins | sample JacPin_JW_Ref_O2_FD_188567 | JGI IMG/M metagenome (GOLD analysis project Ga0209006, IMG submission 188567) | Forest soil microbial communities from Algoma, Ontario, Canada - Jack Pine, Ontario site 1_JW_Ref_O2 (SPAdes) (version 2) | ecosystem: Environmental > Terrestrial > Soil > Boreal... | reverse complement strand
GCGCAGCATTTCCGGCGGTGAAAGCTCCGGGCGGAACTCCGGATCGAATTTGCGCCCCGTGGGTGCCGCGAGAACATATCGATAGCCCCGTTGCATCCGATCATTGACGATGACGGTTCGCTGCTTCATCGCGTCAGCTCTCGTTGTTCTGCGACGGCTTTCGTCCCGGAGAACCGTCAGAGCTGTTTTGTCGTACAAAATGAATGTCTGCAACCCGTTCGCAAGCACGCGCGAATTCTGCCAATATGTCGCCAGTTCCGGGAGCAGGCGGAGAATTGGAGATGGCAGGCAAGAATTGGGACAGGGTGCCGATCGACGCGCAAAGCGTCGACGCTCCGTTATCGCGGGCGGCGGTCTTTCTGGTGGTCACGGTCGCGAACGAACAGAGTGCGCTTGCGAAGGTTTGTTCGGTGCTCGGCGGGCTTGATGATCTCGTCAAGACGGTCGGATTCCGTGATCTTTCCGGCCGCCTGTCGTGCATCGCCGGGATCGGCCGCGATCTCTGGGATCGTCTGCATGCAGACAGGCGACCGAAAGAACTGAGATCGTTTGCGCCGATCAGGGGGACGGTTCATGCGGCGCCGTCAACGCCTGGCGATCTTCTGTTCCACATCCGATCCGAGCGTTCCGATTTTTGCTTTGAGTATGAACGGATTCTGCTCGACAATCTCGGCTCAGGGGTGACCGTCGTCGATGAAGTCTGGGGCTTTCGATATTTCGATGCGCGTGACCTTCTTGGCTTTGTCGACGGCACGGCCAACCCGACCGGCCTCGATCTGCCCGCATCGGCGCTCGTCGGCAACGAAGATGCCGACTTCGCCGGAGGCAGCTATGTCGTGGTTCAGAAGTATCTGCATGATCTCGACGCGTGGACGCGGCTTCCAACGCCTCTCCAGGAGGAGATCATCGGTCGCACGAAAATAGACAATATCGAGATCGACGATGACGATGCTCCGCGCAAATCGCACAAGTCGCTGGCCACCATCGTGGATGCCGATGGCAACGAGTATGACATACTGCGCGACAACATGCCCTTCGGCCAACCGGGACGAAAGGAATTTGGAACTTTTTTTATCGGCTATTCCAAGTATCTTTGGGTGATCGAGAAGATGCTGCAACGAATGTATATCGGCGATCCGCCGGGAGCTTACGACCGCCTGCTCGATTTCTCGACGCCGCATACCGGCACGACGTTCTTCGCTCCAACCCGTCCCACGCTGCAAACGCTCGTTCAAGCCGCGCAGGAGAAGCTGGCTCGGTCCTAGAAAATCGGTTAGCATTGCAGCCGTCAGAAAGGGGGCCGCGATGGCGACGTCAACCCCTCAGGCGCTAAAGAGGGAGATCGAAATGCCAGCTTTCAAGAGCTATGTTCCGCACGGGGTCATTCCCGCGGTGCTGTTGCCGTTTCATGATGATCTTTCCATCGATGAGCAGAGCTTTCGCAGCCATCTTCGCGATGTCGCCGCGGTGGAGGGGCTCTCGGCGCTGACGATCAACGCGCACTCCACCGAGGTTGCGTCGTGTACGCCGCAGGAACAGGCCCGCGTGCTGGAAATCGCTGCTGAGGAGGTGGGAGGCAAGCTGCCGATCATCCATGGCGTCTGGGCCGACGGCAGCCTGGAGGCGGCCAGGATCGCGAAGCGGGCGCAGGCCGGCGGCTCCTCCGCGCTATTGGTTTTTCCGCCGGCGCCGTTCGCGATGGGGCAGAATGTCGACATGGCGCTGGCGCACTTCAAGACCATTGCATCCGCAAGCGACCTGCCGTTGATCGTGTTCCAGTATCCGCTCGCAACCGGCCAGGGATATCCGGCCGAGACCCTGGCAAGGCTATTCGATGAAGTGCCGACGATCCGCGCCATCAAGGACTGGACGCCGAACGTTCAGCAGCATGAAACGCAGGTGAGGACGCTGCAGTCACGTCCGCGGCCGATCAACGTGCTGTCGACCAACAGCGCCTGGCTATTGAGTTCGCTCGTCGTCGGTTGCAATGGGCTGCTGTCGGGCAGCGGCAGCGTCATCGCCGATCTGCAGGCGAGGCTGTTCCGGGCCGTTCAGGCGAACGATCTGGCGGAGGCGCGCCGGCTCAACGACCGGATCAACCCGCTGGCCTCCGTGTTCTACGCCGATCCCTTCGTCGACATGCACAACCGCATGAAGGAAGCGCTTGTTCTGCTCGGCCGCCTGCCGCGCGCGGTGGTTCGGCCTCCCTTGGTCAAGATCAAGGAGCCGGAGATCGCCCGCATCCGCAACGCATTGATCGAGGCGGGCCTGCTGGACATTTCGGGCGAACGCCGCGACGCCGCATAGCCCAACCGGGACCATCGGGCGTCTGCGGAATCTTTAGTCGCAGCCACTGTCCGATAGGATCGTCGTCTTTGCGGCGGCCGTACGTTATTTTCGCCAGCCGTCGCGGCCTCTGTGACGCAGCTCACATCCTGCCGTCGAGAACTCGCCTCTACAAGACCATAGACAAGGATCGTCGATCACCCGTTTCTCGTTGGATTCGAGATAGGTCCGCAACGCATTGGAGCTTGGAGATGCCAACGACCATAACCTGGGCTCCCAAGAACAACAGCAACAGCTGGAACACCACGACGAATTGGAGCCTGGGACGGCTTCCCGAGAGTACGGACAATGTCGTCGTCGCGGGCTCTCCGGTGATCGCCGGCAGCGGCTATGCGGATAATCTGGAGATCAATTCCGGGACGGTCAGCGTTGGCGGGAGCGTCGCCAATCAGCAGAGCTCGTTGATTGTCGATGGCAGCATCACCAACAAGGGGCAAATTTCGATAAACCCGGGTGCGACCAAGTATTCCAGCACTCTTGAATTCGATCTGCCGGGGATGCTGGCACAATCCATCCTCAGCGGTGGCGGCACGATCTTACTGTCGGACAGTCCGCTGAATTTTATCGAGTCCGGCCCCAACGGCGTAAAGCTTGTCAACGAGGACAATACCATCAAGGGAGCCGGGCAGTTCGGCAATGGCGGCCCGATCAAGCTCGACAACCAGGCGCAGGGTTTGATTGAGGCGACGCAGCCGACCAATCAACTCACAATCAGCATGTCGCAGACGGCGACCAATGAGGGCACCATCGAGGCGCTGGCTTCCTCCAAAGGGCTGACCATCTATCGAACCACGATAGACAGTTCGGGCGGTGGTACGGTCAGCGCAGCCGGCAGCAATGTATATTTGTCGGGCGCCACTTTGATCGGTGGCACGATGGACACTTCGGGTAACGGCGTATTCCAGACGGTGGGCTCCGGTAATGTCATCAATGCCGTCGACAATACCGGTACCATCGACGTGCCTGACGCCACGTCGTTGACGCTGAAAGGCGTCATCACCAATAACGGTAACATCAACGTACAGGCGGGAGACGATCAGACATACCTGAATGTCGACGCGACGGGTGCGACGCTTAATGGTCCCGGCTTCGTCACGCTGAGCGACAGCTCGCACAACGTCATCTTCGGAAGCGGCAACCCCTCGACGCTGAACAATGTAGCCAACCTCATTTCGGGCGCCGGTACGATCGGCGGCAACGGCCTGGTGGTCAACAATGCCGGCGTGATAACGGCCACCGGTGTCAACAACCCGCTTGTTATCGCGACGGGAGGCGTATTCACCAATAACGGCATACTGTCGGCAACCGGGCCCGCCGGTTTGCAGATCCAGAATACGACCGTCAACGGCGCCCTCGGCGGCCAAATCATCGCCAACGCGCCGAACGCTGTTGTCGAGCTGATCGCCGCGCATCTGACTGGAGGAACGCTGAGCACCACCGGCTTGGGCGCCGCGATCGAGGCGATTGGGCAAAACAGCATTCTCGACGGCACGCTCACCAACGTGACCAATAATGGAACTGTGCAGGTCGGTGCCGGCGCGACGCTTCAGGTCTGGGGAACCATCAAGAACACCGGAAACTTCGCCATCAACGGAGCCTCGCTCGGCGAGGCAGACCTGACTGCCGGGTTGGTGGGGGCAACGCTGACCGGTGGCGGAACGGTAACTCTGAGCGCATCGTCCAACAGTTCCATCAGCGGCGAGGGATCGAGCGACTTCACCAATCAGAACAATACGATCTCGGGCGCCGGCAGCATCACCGATATGACGCTCACCAACGGCGGGACGATCGATGCCACGAGCGCCTCGACCGCGTTGCAGATTCACACCACAAACGCCGTTACCAACAACGGCATTCTTGAAGCCAATGCCGGTACGCTCGATGTCCTCGACGCCGTCACGGGCAGCGGGACCGCGCTGATTACCCGCGGCGGCACGATGTCCTTCAGCGCCGCGTTTGGAGAGAACGTCGCGTTTCAGGGGCCGGGAAACCTGGTTTTGTCGGCGGCTTACGCAGGCACCATCTCCGGCCTCGCCGTTGGCGATAGCGTCGATCTCGCAGACCTCAGCTACAAGTCGAACTACATCCCGGTCTGGTCGTCGTCCGGTACGCTCTCGATCGAAGATAGCTCCAACGGCGATGTCGTTGTCGCAAGCCTCAAGCTATCGGGCGGCTATGTCAGCGGCGACTTTTCGCTGTCAAATGACAACGGCGAAACCCTGATCAAGGTTGTGTCTCCCGCCGTCAGTTCGGACTTCAACGGCGACGGCACCTCGGACATCCTCTACCGCAATAACGGAAACGGCGACACCGGGTTCTATCAGATCAACAACGGCGCCAACCTCGGCTGGAGCGACGTCGGCGCCTCCTCGACTGCCTACAATATCGTCGGCACGGGCGACTTCTACGGCAACGGCTCGACCGACATCCTCTATCGCGACAACGCGACCGGTCACACCGGCTTTTACCAGATCAATAACGGCGCCAATCTCGGCTGGCATGATATCGGCGCGTCCTCGACTGCTTACAGCGTGGTCGGGGTCGGGGATTTCACCGGTAGCGGCACCGACGACATCCTGTATCGTAACGACACCACCGGCGACACCGGCTTCTACCAGATGGTCAACGGCATAAATGTCGGCTGGCATGATGTCGGCGCGTCCTCGACCGCCTACAGCGTGGTCGGTGTCGGCGACTTCCTCGGCACTGGCACCGACGACATCCTGTATCGCAACATCACCAGCGGCGACACCGGGTTCTACGCCATCAGCAATGGCGTCAACACCGGCTGGCACGATATCGGCGCGTCCTCGACCGCCTACAGCGTGGTCGGAGTAGGGGACTTCATGGGCACCGGTACCGATGATATCCTGTATCGCAGCAATGCCACCGGCGACACCGGGTTCTATGCCATCAGCAATGGCGTCAACACCGGCTGGCACGATATCGGTGCATCGTCGACTGCCTACTCGGTCGTCGGCGTCGGCGACTATCTCGGCAACGGCAGTTCGGACATCCTGTACCGCAACAATACCACCGGCGATACCGGCTTCTATGCCATCGTCAATGGCGTCAATACCGGCTGGCACGATGTCGGCGTGTCGCCCAGCGCCTACCATGTCGTGAGTTGAGGGCGCGCACGCGCGTATCCTCGCGACCCGGCGGCTTTCGGACTGGCTGGACGCTGCAGTTCAAGGCATGATAATGAAATCGGCCGGCCCCCTTCAGCCCTCGGATGATTTGTCGCTCTTGTGACTGGAATTGTTCCACCGGGTTTTGCTTCCTCCGCAGAAGCTCATTCTGAGTTAGCAAATATCCTCGACCATCGTGGCGACTGGCAGGCTGCGCTCGATCAGTTACGTCTCGCGCATGCGGCGACCCCGCAGGTGCCGCAGGCACGCCTCAATCTGGCGCTGGCGCTGCTTCGAATTGGCGATTACCGGGGGGGCCTGCCGCTTTACGAAGCGCGCATCGACAAGCCTGCCTGGTCCGGGTTCGCGACCATCGATAGCCGCGCGGCCGCGCGCCAGCTCCTGCTGCGCCCCGGCGATCCCGTTGAAGGCCGCAGGATCGTGGTGCTGGCCGAACAGGGGCTCGGCGACTGCATCATGTTTGCGCGTTACATTCCAATGCTCGCGGCGCGCGGCGCGCGGATTGCGCTCGCCTGCAACCCGACACTGCGGCCGTTCTATGCAAGAATTCCCGGAATCCAGACATTGCTGGCCCCGCCGGCGGACCAACCGTTGGCGCAGATCAATCTGGCGGCGCTTCCGTTCGATGCCTGGGTGCCGCTATTGAGCCTTCCCTATTTTTTCGGCACGGATCTCGCGAGCATACCGGCGGAGATTCCGTACTGGCGCCCCGACGAGTCGCGCGTCGCCGCGTGGCGGGATCGTCTCAACGAGTCTGGCCGCCGGGGTGCGCCCAAGGTGGGGCTGGTATTCCAGGCCAATCCGGCTGCCGCCAATCATGGCGATCGGTCGATGACGGTGAGCGACCTCCTGCCGCTGCTCGCGCGACAGGAGATCGATTTCGTAAACCTGCAGCACGGACCGGCCGGGCGCGAGCTTGCCAGCGCGGCGCCGGCGATCATCGATCCGTTGGATGCCGAGGTGCCGCTCGATGAGTTCGGCGCGGTCCTGGCCGCAACCGATCTCCTGATCACCGTGGATACGATGGCGGTACATCTTGCCGGGGCCATGGGCCATCCGCTCTGGCTTGCCGCTCCATTCTCGGCGCAGTGGTTCTGGGGCCTCGATCAGGTGACCACGCCGTGGTATCCGACCGCCCGCATTTTCAGGCAGCATGCGCTGCGCGACTGGTCGGCTCTGGCGGGACGTTTGAACGAGGCGCTCGCCTCGACGGATATCGCGATTCCGTCGCGTGCCCGGTTCGCTGCCCCGGTTCAAGCACCTCGCGATCACAGAGCCGATTCCCTTGATGGCGGCGACGCTACCCGCCTCGAACTCGGCATCGCGCAATTGCGACGCGGCGAATTCGAGGCGGGTTTTGCCAACTACGAGTCGCGCATCGGCGCATCAGCCTGGAGCGAACGGGTTTTGCCGTTGCGCGAGAGTCTGGCCGCGATCCGCGAGCGCAGGTTGCGGCCGGGCGATCCCGTGCGCGGGCGGCACATCCTGGTGTTCACCGAGCAGGGATTGAGCGACACATTTTTTGGCGCGCGTTTCCTGGCGCCGCTCGCCGAGCGTGGCGCAACCATCACCGTGATCTGTGGCCCCGCGATGTACCCGTTATTCGCGCGACTGCCGTTTCTCGATGCGATCCTGTCTCCGCCCAAAGAGACGCCGCATGCGAGGGTTGATCTGCGACGGCTTTCGTTCGACGCGTTCTGCCCGCTGCTCAGCTTGCCGCATGTGCTCGGCCTTGCGCGCGAGCTACCCTTGCCGGCTGCCCCTTATTTGAGTGCGGATCCGCTGCAGGTCGCGGCATGGCGCGCGCGCTACGCGCGGCAGGGCCGTCCCGGGCATCGCAAGGTCGGGCTTGTCTGGCAGGACAATCCCGCCGATGTCGCGCTGTCGCCGAGCCTCATGCGCGCGCAAGAGCTCGCACCTCTTGCCCAACTGGAGGGGATCGATCTCGTCAATCTTCAGCAAGGCCCAGCGGAGCGTGAACTGGCGCGCATAGCGCCGCAGGCGATCGATCCGATGCAGACGCCGCTGGCGCTTGATGAGTTCGTGGCGGCGCTGGCGGCGACCGATCTCGTGGTGAGCGCCGATACCATGGCAGCACACTGCGCCGGCGCGCTCGGGCTTGACGCGTACGTCATGCTGCCCGAGCAACCTGCCTGGTACTGGGGAGGAGAGCCCAACAGTTGCGCCTGGTACCCGAGCGCGTGCCTGTTCCGGCGCAGCGCTGGATCGGACTGGTCCAGTACATTGTCGGCGGTCGCGAGAGCATTGCGGTGCGAATGACAGTTCGCCATGCTGAACGCGATGCTTATTGCGGTTGATGCCAGCGGGGGACGCCCACATTGGCCAGGAGCGAAACGAGATCGGACTGTCTCTTCGTGCCAGTTTTGGCAAAAACCGCCTTGACTTGGGTCCTGATCGTTTCGCGCGACAGACTGAAGCTGCTCGCGATGTCATCGACGGTCTTTCCCTCGAGCAGTCCGTTCGCGGCGCGAATTTCGGCAGGCGACAGGTCGAACAGGCCATTGAGCAGATCATCCGGCAGCGCCTGCGACGATCCGAGCGGCGTGACCATCAGGATGGCCATCGCTGGTCCGAAAACGTCGTGAGCGGAACGGCGGACCGGTATCAGATGGAGAATAATGGCTTCATTTTCGTCGTCCGATGGAACGGCGATCGACCTTGCTCCGAACTGGAATTGATCCGAGTTTAGATTTTCGATGGCTTTTGTCAGAAGCTCATTGGCACCGGAGTGCGTCAATGCAATCCGGCCAAAAGCGCGAAAGACAATTTGGCCGCCGAGCTTCTCGAACAACGGGCCCGCCGCGATGACTTTGCCGTCGCCGAGCAAAACGGCCGACGGAAGTCCCATCATCGTCAGCGACTCGGCCATTCCGTGAGCGCGTTCCATGCGAAGCCGTGCCGACATCATGGCGGCGCGTGCAAGGTGGGGCCGAAGCGCATTCAAATCGGCAATGATGCCGTCGCCCATCGGACCGTCGGCGAAGCGGCGCTCGATACTGAAGGCGAGCGTATCGTCGCTGGGCACCTGTACCACGCTGCCGGCAGCCCAACCGAACCCTCGTGGACGCAGCAATTCCTGGAATGTCGGATCGCCGTCCATCTCGGCGGTCGTGAACAAGTCGATCTCCCGCAGAAAACCTTCATTCTTGCGCTGGACCAGCCTTTCCATTCTGGGATTGCGCAGATGCCAGCCACCGGACAGGAAATCGAGCCCCAGTTGCCTCACGGATTCCGAGGAAGTCCAGCGAAAGTTGTGCGGGTCGGTGGTGATCAAAAATGTCCCGACGCCGCCGGCCAGGCTCGCCAGCCGATCCAGAACGGCTGGCCACATCTCGGGAACCGCGGCAGCCTCGTAAATCAAGTCCAGCAACGGGCTGTCTTCTTCGAGTTCCATCTTGTCGTCCAATCCCCACGGTCCGGCAAAAATCGGCGTCAGGCGCAAGCCGATAACCGATTTTGGGGCCGTCCGGATGTTCCCGGCCCCGCGACAGTAGCCTGTTCACCCGAACGGGTGAAGCCACCCGCGCCGTCGAGTGTCATTGATCGAACGTTCAGTTAATCGGAATCGCAGCATACCTTGCGGCGCGATACTGAGGCCATTTGGCGCCGTCTAGGCGGGAAGGTCTTGAAGATGGGGTATTCTGCTTACGGTTCAGAAAAAACGCTTGCCACCGGCGGTCATGAAATCGCTCTTGCCGGTGTTGCGGGTTCCGATGGTGACTATGCGTTTCTGTGGCCTCAGGCGTCGGTTAACGGTTCCCCGCCGACAGGCGAGATCTATACGCAGAACGGAAACTTCGTAGGCTTCATTTCCGTCCCAAATATCGACGACACGGCTATTACGGCCACGGCGAGCGGACTGTTCGTCATCGCCGACAATTCCTCTCCAGTCACGGTTGGCTCGCCCGACGATCTGACCTTGTTCATTCAGTCGCCGACGGCGCCAGGCACAAGTACAAGTCAGGTTGTATTAGGCACAATGGATTTTCTCTCGGGCGTGGCCGTGACCGCGTCTCAAGCCGGAGCGGCGAATCCGGGCAGTGTTGCCGGGGCAATCTCTTACTACGATACGTCGGGCTCAACGACGGTCAAATTGACGATTACCAATGGGACTGCGCCCGTTAGTACGTTTACCGTTGCGACGCCGCCCGGCCTTTCACCTTTGACACCTTTGCCCGTCGAATTGGGCTCATCGGGGTTACCAACGCAAATCGTCCAGCTCACTTCGGGCAATTATGCCGTCGAATGGTCGGCTAAGGACACATCCTCTGGTACGGATTACCAGGTGGTCAGTGTGGTCAATAGCGCAGGCACCACCATCACGGGTATCGAATTTCCGGGAACTGGATATGTGGCGGGATCGCTGAGCCTGGTCGCCGCTCCGAACGATGAACTCGGCGCCGCGTATTCCGTTTACGGCGATATCTATTTCGCTTTGTTGGACGGCTCAAACGCCGAAACCGTCAGTGGATTTGCGCCTGGGCTTGTTAGTCCCGGTCCCGACTCCGGTGATGTCGACCCGCAGGTTACGTTGCTGAGTAACGGTGACTTTGCCGTCGCCTGGTATAACGGCACAACCGATATCATCGACGCGCAGATCCTGGACTCGTCCGGTAACAACATCGGATCGATGCTGAATGTCAGCCAGTCAGGCGAAAACCTCTCTTCGGAATTGGGAATTGCGAGCCTCCCAAATGGACGTTTCGTGGTGGCGTGGGAAGACACCGATGGATCCATGCATAGTCAAGTCATGAGTCCAACTCCAGAGGCGCCAACCCCCGCTGACTTCAACGGTGACCGCACCTCCGACATCCTGTTCCGCAACGATTCAGGCGGCGACACGGGATTTTACCAGATCACCAATGGCGCCAACGCCGGCTGGAACGATGTCGGCGCGTCATCGACCGCCTACGGCATCGTCGGAACCGGCGACTTCTACGGTACCGGCACGACCGACGTCCTCTATCGCAACAACGCGACCGGCGACACCGGCTTTTATCAGATTGTTAACGGCGCCAACACTGGCTGGCATGATATCGGCGCGTCCTCGACCGCCTACAGCGTTGTGGGTGTCGGCGATTTCATCGGCAACGGCACCGACGATGTGCTCTACCGCAACAACACCACTGGCGACACCGGGTTCTATGAGATCGTCAATGGTGCCAACACCGGCTGGCAGGATATCGGCGCGTCATCGACCGCCTACAGCGTAGTCGGGGTCGGTGATTTCACCGGCGATGGTACCGACGACATCCTCTACCGCAACAATACGACCGGCGACACCGGGTTCTACGAGATCGCCAACGGCGTCAACACCGGTTGGCAAGACGTCGGTGCGTCATCGACCGCCTATAGTGTGGTCGGCGTCGGCGACTTCCTGGGCAACGGTACCGACGACATCCTCTATCGCAACAACACCACCGGCGACACCGGCTTCTATGCCATCAGCAACGGCGTCAACACCGGCTGGCACGATATCGGTGCGTCTTCGACGGCCTACTCGGTCGTGGCCGTGGGTGACTATATGGGGAACGGGACCGACGACATCCTGTTCCGTAACAACACCACCGGCGACACCGGCTTCTATGCCATCAGCAACGGCGTCAATGCCGGCTGGCACGATGTCGGCGTATCGTCTACCGCCTATCATGTCATTGCTTGAGCCGATCTAGACAATCCCGAGATCGGCCGGTTGGACCGACGCGAATATCCGCTGCAGGCTTGCCGGCTGCAGGCCGTACATGCGCTGGAACAGGCCGGCAAACAGGCTGCGATAGTCGGTCATCACGGGATAATCGCGGTTCTGGAACAGCTTTGATTGCTCGACCTTGACCTGCTCGCCGAGGATGCGACCGCCGTTGATGCCGCCGCCCATCACCCAATAGACGCTGCCGTGGCCGTGATCGGTGCCGCGGTCGCCGTTTTCCCTGAAGGTGCGTCCGAACTCCGAGATCGTCACCACGACGGTGTCGCGCCATGCCGGTCCGATCTCCTCCGAAAAGCCGGCAAGGGCACGGCCCAGTTCTCCGAGCCGATCACCGAGATAGCCTGTCGCCGCGCCCTGATTGACGTGGGTATCCCAGCCGCCGACGTCGACGAAACCGAGATTGTACTGCTCGCGCATCAGGCGACCGATCCGGCGGGCCGATAGCTCGAAGCCGCGCGGCGACACCGCGCCGCGATTGGCCGCGTTCATCTCCTCCGAAATCGATCGATAGACGTCGTCGCGAACCTTGAAGCCCTCATCGACCGCCGCAGCGAGATCGCTATGCGCATACATCTCCTTGATCAGTCTGGCCTGCCGATCGTCGATCCCGGGCTTGCCGACGGCGTTGAGGCCGATGTTGGGTATCTGCGCCTGGCCGCGAAACGTCAGCGGAAGCTGATCGGTAAAGGCGATCGGCTTGACCCGGGTCAGTTCCGCCGCGAGCCGGCTCATGAAGCCCGAGCGATAGTCCCGCGATCCGCCGACGGCCTGGCCGAGTTCGATGGTATCCTGCGTCTCGAAATGGCTGCGGCTGAGGTCGTCGGATGACCCCGCAAACGGGATGAATGCGATCTCCCGCTTGGCCCATAGCGGATAGATCGTCTCGCGCAGCGCGGGGTGCAGCGCCCATTCGGAATTCAGGCTCAGCGCCGCATTGGGATTACCCACATCGGGCTTGGCAATGGCAAGCGTCGGCCGTGAGGCATAATAGAAGTCGCTCGACACCGGCACCACGACATTGGCCGCGTCATAAGCGCCGCGCAAAAATACCACCAGCAGCCGCGCATCGGTCGACGGCGCCGCCCACACCCGCCCTGCCACAGTCAGCGGTGCGAGCGCGGCAAAAGCCTTGATCAGATCACGACGGTTCATAGCCAAAGCTCCGTATCCAACTCATTGCATGAACTCGGGCGACGACAAAAACAGCGTATTCCAGTCCTGCGGCGACACCGCCTGGTCGAGCGCGGCCAGCGTCGTCGGGCTCAGCGTCTGTCGCAGGCTCTCGAAAAACAGCGCGTTCTGGATCAGCGGGAACGCCGGCTGATCGGTGGCGTTCGGAACATCCGGCTTGAACAGCCCTGCGGATCCCGAGCCGATTTGGCGAGCGATTTCGAACCGGACCATCATCTGGCCCGGGCCGATCCAGGTCGCCGACGTCAGCGGATAGCCGTCGGGCGTTTGATGGTTGAACAGGCCCTCGGCCAAGCGGTTGAGCCAGTTCTGGATTGGATTGGTATTGAGGATGATCTTGTTGTCGTAGGCCATGCGCACGGCCGACATCACATATTGCACGGAATCCTTGAACTTTGCCGGCGATTTCAGTGAGGCCGTAAATTCCGGCGCGTGAACCATGGTCGACAAGACCGCGGTCAGGTCGCCATCGGTTTTCTGGAACCTCTCGGCCATGCGCTGGACGAGGGCGGCGGGCGGCGTATCGCTGACAAAGTACGTCGCTAGTTTTTGCGAAATATGCGCAGCGGTCGCGGGCTGACGGCACAGGATGTCGAGCGCCTCGTCGATCTCCGCCAGCCCGCGTCCTTTGATGACATGACCGAGGAAAATCTTGTCGCCGTAATCGTGGCGCGCGGGATTGAATTCGAACGCGCCTTCGCGAACCAGTTGGCCTTGCAGTTCCGGTTTCAGCTTCGGGTCCTCCGGCCTGGTGTCGATGCCGACACCGGTCAGGATGCGCGCCAGCTCCTCGACGTCGGATTGGGTGTATCCCGAACCGACGCCCATGGTGTGCAGCTCCATGATCTCGCGCGCGTAATTTTCATTGAGATGGCCGGCCGCGTTGTCGGCATTGTCGAGGTAACGCAGCATCGCCGGATGATGCAGCGTCGCCGACAACAGCTCGCGAAAGCGTCCCATCGCGTACGGCCTGATCGCGCGATCCACGTAATCGCCGACGAGAACGCGGATGTTGGCCTTGTATTGATGGACGTTGAAATGGTTGAACCAGAACCAGACCATCCGCTCGCGCAATTGATCCGGCGCGTAGAGCGCACGCAGGATGGTGCGCGCCGCGGCCTGCCGGGCGCGATCGTTCATGGCCTGCTCCTCCGCTCGGTCCGCCGATGTTGCGCGGCGGACGTAAGGGGAGGGCAAGTCCGAACCGACTAGAACTCGCGGCCGAGCAGGGCGGTCACGTTGAGGCGCGTGCCGGCCAGGGTCGGGCCGACGTTCTTGGCCGCTTGGCGGATGCCGACCGGATAGGCCTCGCCGCCGCCGGCGATTTCCTCGGCCAGGGTTTCCACGACCTCGATCGCGCGGATCAGGTCCTGGGCGTGGACGCGGGCATGGCCCGCCGCCTCGTCGCGCAGGCGCTTCATCTTGTCGGCGATGGATTCAACGTGGTTCAACTTGAAAGCAGTGACGGACATCTGACGAACTCCAGTGGCGGTCCGCCCCAAGGTTCCCCAAGAGGGGGGGTTTCCCAAGGCGGGACGTTTCGTCAGCGTGCGTGCCAAACTCGTGCCGCAGGCGAGTTCAGATCTCGGCCATATCGAACTGCGCCTTGGACATGGTGCAGTCGGGACACACCCAATCATCGGGTATGTCGGCCCAG
>Ga0209006_10003601_pt1 | contig 14075 bp, 23 predicted proteins | sample JacPin_JW_Ref_O2_FD_188567 | JGI IMG/M metagenome (GOLD analysis project Ga0209006, IMG submission 188567) | Forest soil microbial communities from Algoma, Ontario, Canada - Jack Pine, Ontario site 1_JW_Ref_O2 (SPAdes) (version 2) | ecosystem: Environmental > Terrestrial > Soil > Boreal... | reverse complement strand
CAAGGTGATATCTCCCGCGGCTACAGACGCACTCAGCCACGGAATCGCCTGTCTTTGGTCACGCAATGATGTTCGAGAATGCATGAGTTGAGATTGAGTCAAAGAATGAATGGAACCGGATTGTCTCTTGCGTGACATGATATTCAAAGACGTCAAGCCGAATTCGCTAAATGAGGCACTCAGTGGATCCCTGAGTAGGACGCTGGCCTTCTCGATTCGAATAGATAGCAGTTTGAAGAGGACATTAGCGTTTTCCGGTTGTTGCTGAACGGATCTAGCCCTCCAGTTGGGAAACAGGATGTTCAATATAGCCGCATCAGCGACACTGGAAGCATCTGCATCCAAGGACAGACTCATCATCTTTACTGCATCTTCAACGGCAGTTTCCACGTCGAGTTTCTTGGATTCGGACCAAGCCCCACGCTCAGGTCCTTTCATGTGCCACAGACAATTACGAAGATGGAACAAGAACCTAAAGGTAGCATCGGTGCGTAATCTGTGGGGCAAACCGCTTTGTACGAGATACGAGGGTTGAATTGTCGACAGTGGGTCAACAATGGCCTTTGATTTCGAGGAGGTGATTACATTGTACACCATGTTTTGCCGCTTCGTCATTGCATGGTGGGTAAATGTCTTGTATACGTGGAATAACTGACGTGTGCTTTCGGCAAGCGCTACATTGGCGGTCATGATCAAATCGGGGCAAATGTGGTCGAGTTCCGTGGAGATAGTTTCGCATGTCATTTCGAGGTTACCTGGCTCGTATTTACTTTGGAAGAGACGAACGTCTGCACGAACAACATTGCGAGTGCCACGGCGAGCCGAAGAGTTGTCCGATGGCGTATCTAGCGACGCCGATAAACTGTCCAGTGAAGTGAACAAAGTCCATTTCAAACATGCTGTTGATTCCCGATCCAAACTGGCACCGATTAGGTGCCAGCCATCGAATAGGATATTAACTGTCATCATAACACCACGGAGGTCAGGATTAAGATCCTTGATGGCTGGCATGAGAGACTGAGACTCGTTCATTAGGGCCGGGACTTGATGGAGGATGCAGATGCGGGCTGAAGACACCACAACGTCAAATTTGATGAGGCGCGTGGATTCCGTCATTGTATTGAAGCTGTAGAGGTAACTCGACAGAATGTTATCTATCTCCCGTTCTGGGCTGAGGACCTAGTTGACAAGGGCGTTATTTTAACAAACATGGAAGGTCGTGGTGAAGCTTGCGCTCACTTTCGCTTCAATCGCTTCAACGAGGTGGGACACAGCAGGTAAAACCAGAGGTAAAACCCTAACATCGAGTCCTTGACGACATTCGAAACGAAAGACAACGGAAGGCGGCTTGGTGGAACCACAATTTGTCAGACGCTTTTCACGTAGGGATCCTGTGATCGGGTGTCGGAGTGTCGGGGCCAAAGGTCCTAGATCCTGTTCTGGCATTAAATTAAGGGAACGAAGTGAACTGGAGGTCCTAACATACACGAGTGAGGTGGAAAGGAGATCCTTCCCAAAGCGAAGGGGTTTTGAGGAGCGGCGCCGAATAATGGCGTGTCAAGCGATCATACGTTGTCAAGAACGAGAGGTTGGGATTCTCCGATGCATCTGGCGCACAATTCGGTCATAATTCTTGGTCAAGTCTTCTGACACTCACCATTCATGAACTCGGACCATTCGCTGCCTGAACTGTCAGCGTCCGTCAAGTCCTCATCATCAGATTCATCCCCGCTGGACATGCTCTCGTTTTCGTCGTCTGTAGGTGACAAGAGAGCTGGTGTGATCGAACGGATCGTACTGGAAGGTTGTGAGTTTCGAGACGCCATTACGAAGCGAAGATCTTCCTTACGCCAAGCGTCCATCACGATCCGTTTCCAGAAGTTCTTCTCCTTCCGATTCTGTCAAGTGAGACAATACAGACCCGCGACGTGGCTTGATGGCTGGCAGTTCTGTTCCACCCCCGTGTCTCCTTGTCCGCAAATGCAAAGCGCGCTGGCCTAAGTGATTCGACGATCGCGGCTGTGGAAGGTACAGACCATTTTTGTGTAAAATACGATCTGGGATATCGAGTTCAGGCAGGTAACTCGCAGTAGAACTTGTATTAGATATTCACGGGGCAGTGCGTCATCTGTATTGAATGCTTCAAACATATGCATTGACCGACCGGTTGGTTCAGATTGTGTATGGACGAATTCAGCCTGTGCGCGTGCCTTCTCTACCCAACCCGGAGGAGAATAGTAGACGTCAAGGTAAGTGTCTGTGGTAAACTCAGCAGCTTCTAACCAAGTCTGACGCCGGCTTGCCGCAGTAAGGTAGATTTTCATCGATAGGTGAGGTAACCGAAGAGAAGCGAGCTTGCGGTGCGACTTGCCACCTATATCATTGGTCTCATAGCGTAGGCCTTGGGGAACTGATATTTCCAAAGCTGCCTGCCCGGCTAGCCAAGTAACATCAAGGGCTTCCAGTGAGACGTTCACAAATGTGACTTCATAATAACTTGGGTGAGAACATGGATTCTGCGCTAAATATTATGGACCCACCATCGGGATCGAGTGGAAGAATATAGTCAGCCGCGGGAGCATTTGATAGATCTACAAAGTTTAGTCGAAAGGCATTGCCGGCCGCCCGAAGGATGTCTCCGTCTAACGCTGATAGAAGGGATTTGATGCGACCAAAATGAATTGTCCATACACACACGAAGGTTGCCGTGCGCGGTTGAGGTCCGAATAATCGGTTGGCGGTGATATCAATACCTGGTCTCAAGTTATATTAGCCCGGGGTGAGATACTAGTTGTCTCCTTACCATCAATCAGGAAAGCTTCCTTTGCCTTCGGGTCCATACACATCGTGTCCACTTTCTCCGGGCAGTCTCCTCCGATACAACCGGATAAAGAATCAATATTGAATGACATCTCTGATTATCTTGATCAGTGGACTCGAGTGTGGGATTAAGTAGCGCATGTTCGTTACCCATGTAGTAATCGTGAAGTCGTAAATGAACTTGAAGTTCGGGGAAGGTCATCATAACACAGGGGCCGATGTTGTCATCAGCTCTTGAATCGTCGGATGTCTCATAACCAGGTAGTCCCGCAGGCGCAACTACTAGGGCATTCGTAAGGGAAACTCCGAGCTCCAAATGAAAGACATTCGACTGACGGGCAATAAGAGTTAGCTGTTCGGGACGAACGATCTTTGAACTTACTCGGTTGGGGCGATACTTTTGCATTATGGGATCACCCACTGGTAGCCCTCTCCTCCGCTTGTCCAGATATTCATTCAAAGTTGAGAAATGAGTAAACGAACCAAAATAGTTCTCCCGGAGGACCATGAAGTACCTGATGGACCATCCAAGCGCTTTCAATGCAATATCGCGAGTCTGACGAGGTATAAAATAAAATAAATCAATATCTGAAACAAGCCGGAGCAGGCAGAATGACGCACCGTAAGGTTTAGTGAAAGACGGTCGATATATTCTTCGCGGACTTCAGCGAAATAGTGGTAAGAAGCGTCCAAACGGAAGAATGGTGCTTTGCCTAGGTTATTTCCCTGCCTGGGGGCGTGCAATGCGTGGGTGTTCCATCGTGGTAAGGACAAATTGAATGAAAGGTTGGGTGCATCAACGAAAAAGGGAATGGTAGTCGACTCCGGGCGAAATATGTTTGCAGGAATGCGGGCTTCATGGGAAAGCCGGGCTCCAAGAAAGGTAAGTAAGGCTAAAGGTCGAGAAAAGGGTTGTTCGTTAGTTGGGTCGACTCTCCTGCGATAGATATTTTACCATTTTCATCTTCGACTAGAGGTTTATCAATGATGTTGTGGTCGTTGGCGTATAGATTGAACCGGAAATGATGCATCTCGAGCTGAAAAACATAAAGAGTGGGGACGAATAGGGCATGATCGATGGGAGGGCCCGACGTCCAGTCCTTCCCAAGGTCAATACACATGTTAATGTGGTCACGGATAAGATAAAGGACAGGTCGTTGGAGCGAAACTGCAAATGTCCACGTGCGTTCATTGTTCCATTTCAGAGGAGAAGGGAGATCGCAGTGTAGCTGTGCGTTGAAAACAAGAGGATGAGGATGAGATTGCCAATATACGAGTAACATACTCTGCAAGACTCGGCCGTCAACAACCGGATGTCGTTCAAACTGGATGTGACCGAGACAGTGTTAAGATGTACCTCCAGAACAGGTTCATAACCCCGTGCACCTGCTACCATGTCCATGGTATGGCTGATCGAAGACCTGTCACCGGCCGTAATGTGAATGGAAACAGGTTCCCGCTTTCGGGCAGGTGGAATGTCAGCTTTGCCGTCCCATTGCCAATTCTGATACACCAGTCAATGGTTAAAGGGTGACGACAGAAGATGACTGACTTTGGATGCTTCTCGAAACGGGATGTATAACGTCGTGTCGTCTCGAAGCTCGATGAATGTTTTGAATGATGTCCATACTCTCTTATCCCCCGGATTGAGGTGTCCGTGTGGTCGGACATCTCGGTACGGTGGAGGAAAGAATGATCTATGCAGCTCCGCCCTGATTTGGCATCAGTTAACTCAACAAGAGAAACAATGGAGGTTGGTCACCGTTGACGGTCAGCCCACGGTCCGTAGCGTAAAATTCCCCCCCAAATAACGACCTCAACTCCCCATTCAGGTGAAACATCACCGTTGCCGATGTCGAAAGGTTCCAATGTAGACGAAGTTTGGCTGGTCTGTGGCACGTCACCTACGATGTCCACATAGTACGAAAGGTCTAGCATGGGAGCCTCCAACAGTTTGGGTTCGACGGCATATTCAAGCGATGCGATGTCCGTGTCGACTGGAGCTTGATCAGTCTTTTGGGACCTCTGCGGCGCATCATTCGAGTGTAGCGCACTATGGTCGTGATTCTTCAGTGAGAGATTTCCGAACCGTCTCCATAACTTTGCGAAAGCTTGAAATGAGGTAAATGTTGGCTGTTCGAGACTTGGTCTAGTAGAATGCAACTCCTAGTTAGAGACAGACAAAAATGAGTGTCAAGTAACGAACGGGATTGTCGTTATAAGGTCTTCGACTTCTGCGCCCGTCGTAGCCATGAGACACTTGTAGTCGTCGTTGCGTACATAACGTGCAAGAACATGTTGAATCTTCAAACCCAGGACCTGTTTGCACAGATCATGCTTGGACCTAGTCTACAACATGGGAAGGCTCGTGTTCAAGTAGACATGCCTATAAAGTGAAGTGGCAAACCTGAACGACGCCGTAGGTACCTTCGGCCCTCTGAAACTCGATAGCAAGCAAGTTGTGGGTGGACGGATTGCCATAAATCAGGGCACCCTTGACCAATTCGATGCCGACGGGAAAAAAGTCCGTGCGACTCACGCTAGGCAATTGACGCTTGAACCAAGATATGAGACGCAGAATTACGATGGGAGCCCTGATGTATCGAATGAGGTAAGGAGGCCGAAGCGACGACTTTGAATCTGGTAGCACGTTAATGATGTAGTAACTCGGAAGATGGGTTTTGTCTGCACCTAATTGGGGATCCGGCGAATGGGAAGCCTGAAGCGGGTCATGTTCACCACGTTTCTGATGGTTAGGGTCGTTGTGTTTATCTTCGAGATGGATGAAGCTGTCATATAACGAGGTCCTGTTGTATATGAAGTATTCGACGCCTTGCAACGATACATGGATACGACAGGGATGGGCGCCTAAAGCGGATTGTTTTAAAGAACGTCAAACACGATCAGCGGTGGTTCACGGAAATGTAAAACATACGAGCATCGCTCCCAACGCGTGTTTGGCTAACGTCTTCTTCAGTCGTCGGCTTCCGAACCCAGTATCGCCATGTTATTTGCCCTTTGACCACCTTTAGTGTCTCGTTACTGGTATAGTATTTGAGGTCCTTGATGATGATTCTGCCAGCCAATAGCGAGAAGTGGATTGAACCTGGTATTCAGTGAACAGAAGCCCGCGAATATAGTATCGCGTACATACCAATGTCCACCCATTGACTCCCTGAGTCGTTGTTCCAATACACCAAACGCAGAACAACACCAATGATGTACGCGATAAAACGATTCCAGTAGAAGAGGTAAAGAACTAGAGCAATAACGATCCCTATACAAGCAACAAGTAAAATGAAATTCAGCATTGGAAGAAATTCAGCATCGGAATGATTCTTTGAGCGGCCGTCAGGAGCGTGGCCAGAACGTGACTTGCATTGACGCTCAAAATGGACCGCTCACATTGGAGAAGTTCCTCTGTTTCTTGGTTCGAGAGTTATAAGTCTCTTATTTCCAGCGACCATGACGACAAGAAGTGCTAGTGAGGGCATGTCATTGTCGGCGTCTTCGTTGCCTCTCCGTACGGCGTAATTATTCGATTCAGTGAATTCTGCTGCACACGGAATCAATACGCATATACGGCGAGGCAGCCACAGGTCCCCACGATAAAGATAGAAGATTAGCATAGCATAGGTCCGTTTCTGCACTCTCTAGTGATGACCCCCGTCTCATTGTACGGCTTGTTCATATTGATCGTCCTCGCCGTCTGGTTCATAAAAAGTCGCAAAATTTCAAATCTCCCCCCTGGTCCTCCTGCAGATCCGATAATCGGCCATCTTCGTGTTATTCCCACCACCCATCAAGCGGATGTCTTTCATGGCTGGGCCAAAATATATGGTACATGAATTGCATCGGTATGCTGCAGTGCTAAACTATGATTTAATCCAGGAGATGTCATGTATTTGCATTGTCTCGGGAAATCCATGGTAGTTTTGGATAGCGTTCAAGCAGCGACAGACTTACTTGATAAGAGGGGCCAGGTATACAGCGACCGACCCTACTTCATTGTGTACAAGTTGTATGTACTCCCCACCTCCTGCCATTTTCATTTTTTCAGCCTCCCTCCGAGCAGATTGGGCTGGGCTAATTCTGTAGCCCATCTTAACTATGGGAAACAGTTTCAAAAGCATCGCAAATTACTGCAACAATACCTCAATCAGAAAGCATGCTTGGCGTTTCGTTCCATGCTGACAGAGGAGGCACGTACATTAGTTACTAATCTCATACATAATGCTGGCGATCATGATCATCTTCTGTCTCGGTACGTCATTTCTAGTATATATATGTATATCGATTGACGAGTTATCTTTTGTCTCCAGTTTCTCTACTGCGATTGTAATGAGGGTTGCATATGGTCACCGAGTTGTCTCGGACGATGACGAATTCATCCGATTAGCGAATGACCATAACTACGCTCTACTGAACTCAGGCACTCCCGGGTCGACCCCAATCGATTTTTTCCCTTTCTGTAAGCATCATCTTCTTATCACCAGTTCACGATACCTAAATAATGGCTCGATCGTTGGGATAAAAGTGAGGCACATGCCACGTTGGTTTCCAGGAACCTATTACGCAAATTTTGCCAGAGACTGGAGGCCCGCAATTGAAAAGATGCATAACGTTCCATTTGAAATTGCCCAAAAGCAGATGGTTCGTTGTTTTACCTTCTCGATTATTTACCAGCGTAACTAAAAAGCAAGGGAAGGCTGCTGGAACTGCCGAGCCGTCGTTCACAACCTTCCACCTCAATAAGAAAGCAACTCTGGATGAACTGGAAGACATCAAAGCCGCTGCAGCAGCTATTTATGGAGCTGGTGCGGAGACAGTGAGTACAAGTGACATCAGATTTCAGCTTGTGTTTACTTGGGTATTGATCTAGACGTGGTCGACTCTCAGCGTGTTCCTACTTGCGATGCTTCTCTACCCTGACTGCCAGAAACGGGCACATGAAGAGATAGTTGCCGTCATAGGCCGGAATCGGCTTCCAGAACTAAGTGATCGCGAATCCCTTCCATATGTAGAATCAATTATGCAAGAAACCCTCAGGTCTGTCGAAGTATTGTTTTTATGATAACTGACAAGACCGTGTTGATTTATCAGATGGCATCCCGTTGTTCCACTTGGTGGGTCAATCACACATCAACTGCTTTGCTATGCTTACGGCCATGGATAGGGGTACCCCATTGTACATCGGAAGATGACATGTATAAAGGAATGTTCATCCCTGCGGGCTCAATGGTGCTTGCAAATGTCCAGTGCGTGCCCTTGGGCTTCCGTTGACGATTTATATAATCCGTTCCGATCAGGGGGATGGCACATGAGGAGAAGGTTTATCAGAATCCTGATAACTTCGATCCTACACGATTCCTTCCTAAACCTTCCGGAAACGGAGAACCTCATTTAAGTACTGCGTTTGGGTTTGGTCGCAGGTTAGTGATGCACTCACATTTACGCATGAGTTATAAAAACTGGACTATACTCTCTGCATAGAATTTGTCCTGGAATGCACCTGGCCGATAGCAGTGTCTGGATCGCGATTGCGTCGATATTAGCCACGCTTCATATATCTAAAGCAGTTGGTGACGATGGAAAGGAAATCATGCCTAGATTAGGTTTCGAAGATGGGTTAACGAGGTATTTGAGATTCTTCTCTTGCCAATGTCGCCGTTTTACTATCATCCACCCAGTCATCCTAGCCATTATCAGTGTCTCATTCGGTCCAGGTCTGAGCAGGTGGAAGCACTGCTTTCACGATCCTGAGCATCGTCCTCCCTCATCTTCCTTTTCTTGGCAGGCGATACGCATATGCACTTGGGCGGGCCTGTTCGTTTCAATATGTATATGTACTAATATAAGTCCTTGATAGTCCCTAACATGGAGATTGCCGTCAATTGATCCAGAGACGCGTCTACTATCCTACGAGGGTATTTGGTCACCGATGGGCCTTCTCATTTACCAAGACTGCACTCTTGGCCTCAAGAATCCGGATGAGATGTATGAAAGGCACTTTCCACACGCCGAGTTCGAACTCGTGGATGAGATCTACGACTAGCATTCAGAAAATATTGAATCCAGCTGCACAAAAAAGGAGATCTGTCATCTCTTTGATTCGAAGTCTCATAAACTTACAGTTGTTGCAACCAATATTTCCTCCTTTAGGAGATTCTCCACAGCCTCACTGTTCACTGCGTAGTTTCTCTCGTATATGATTTGGCGTGCAATCTGATCCTTTTTCTTCCTGGCATCGTTATCAACCCGAGGCGAGAAACTCGCTGCTTCATGTCGGGTGTCATCCCAAGGTTTTGCATACGACATTTGGGGATGAGACACCGCGGAAAAAGGCAATTGCCACGATTACATCGGTCTGGTGCGGATATGGCCGTACCTGGTGTAGGAATCGGAAGAGGAACATATCAACATCGAATAGAAGCCAGGCCTGCAACGATACTTGTTAGTATTCCATTATTTGTTATGCTAACCCACTATTACCAAGGCGGTTATTGTTGGACAGGCCAAGTAGATATCGAGCGTGTAGCAATCCCTCAAGGTTTTGCATTGACGTCCAATGAGGGTGTTTGGCCAATATTCCCGCTGCCAAGGGATTATTCTTGTTCCTCGTTTTGTGGACAGCAAGAGTCATGAAGGACTCTGGCAAGTAACCCGCGTGTTGGAAATCAATAATATAGACATTATCTTCCTTATCGAGCATGAAGTTGTCCAGATTGAAATCGGAGAAGGTGAAGAGGATCTTCTCGCTCTCGAGGTCAACCCGTGGTGGTTTCACCCCGTTTCTATAGTGTCCTTTCAGGAGGATCTACGAAAGCGTAGCTATAAATTGGAGCGCAAAAAATGTGTTTGTTGAAGCGTACCGAGTTGATTTGCTGCTCTAATGTCCGAACGGAATCGTATTCGACGGCAGAGACATTGTCTGCGAAGAAGAAGTGGTGAACCAGACCACCTCCAATTGGGCCAAGGTTGGGTAAGGTTGTGGGGGGGGTGATGTTTAGGAGTTGGTTTAGAGCGTCAGACAATTTATTGCAGACGCTGCGAGAATCTGCAGAACGCATGCAACGCCGAGTGGCGGTCTCTCCCTCGATGTACTCCATGATGATGTAAGTGACGCCTTCGCGTACGAAGAAACGGTAAACTTCTGGGATCCTCGCGACCCCACCATCCATCCTATTAATCCTCTTACAAGCATGATCCTGCGTCCGTGCCTCGGCAGGAGTGACATAGGGGCCATGTTTAATCCATAGTGTGTCGCCTCCGTCCAGTATGTAGGCTAGGCCATTGTTAGTGTGGCCGTTCGACCTGCAGAATTCGACAACGGCGTCATCATTAGGGAGCGTAAGAACGGACATGGCGGAAACTGGCAAATCACATAATGTAAACTCCGATCGTCTCGCACGGTACTTATGGTGGACTGTGTTCGTCGCAAATATCCCATCCAACGGCCTACTAACACATTCATGGGCTAGCTACGTCTAGAAGCGGTGAATCTGTTCTGTCTGCAATCCATGTGCATGGACCCTTGGCTCTCTGTCGACCTACATCATTGTACTCACTGATTTTACTTCGCTGATTTTCATTGATTGTCACTGATTCTCAGTGAGTGATTCACTAAAATATAGTGGGCTTGGTCACTAGTATTCATTGATTTTACTTCCCACAGTGAAGAATTGTCATTAGCACATCTTTCTTTTTCTTGTTCAAAACGCCTATGACTGTAACTGTTTGTCTCATAGCTTCGTACCAATCATCCCTCAATCCCGCCCAGATGTCTGCACCCAATACTAATGATGCGAGAACGGCCCAGCCTCGCTGGGGAGATCTGGCAGTCGGCCCCTTTATCCGCCTCGAAGTCGATGTCGTTGCCCTGACGGGAACGCTGTTCACGGACCAATCACGACGGGACAGGGGCAAGCACAAGAACCATTGGACCATCGTGGTCCCCCGCTACGCTTTCCCGGTGGGCCAGCCCGAGTTGTTCAAGATCTCGGTGGATCTCAATCTCCAGGATCTTCCCGAGTCCGATGAAACCCAATACGTCCCTAGCGACGCTGACGACGAGGGAATTACAGTTGCTGGCATTCTTACCGTCAAGCGGATCGCCTACACCACCAAATTGTATTCGAGTCTGATTGAATTTCGCTTCGCCACTCGTGATGACCATCTCACCCGACGTGATCTCATCCAGGTCGCTCTCGATAATAAAATGGACCTTTTCCACTTCGTTGTGTATCACTCGACCCATATGAGGTGTCGCCACTGAATGTGCGTATATTTCAACAAAATTCATTCTCATCACATGCTAACTTGGAACAGCTCAGAGTACTTGCTCAAACTTTTGGAGGTGGGATATATCAGGGAGCACTGCATGGATCACCCTGACAGGACATTCTCCTCCCTCCTGGCCAGGAAGCTCGAGTAGGGACCCTCACTACTACCAATGGCATAGTCAAGCACACCTTCCTCCCCATTGACTTAGGTGTTTTCCGGGAATCCAACAGCATTGGTACCATAGAAGCATGACATAAACTCTCACAGAATCGGTTGTAAAAGACCTTAGGTTAGTTAACGTTGATCATTATCACAACACAACCTCACATCCAGGGGGGTCATAACATGGATATTCTGTATGGTTTTCCCGCATAGCAATCTCCATCACAGCAAGATCGAGGAATGGCCATCACAGAAAATGGCCAGCCACAGCAAGATGTATAACCATGAAATTGCCTTTCTGTAGCATCTCCAGGTCCAAGCGAAACTGGGGGCTATGATCCCTCGCTTGTGCTTTGACAAGTGGGAAGATTTAGAAGAATGCGGTGGAGCGCAATATTGAGCAGAATCGGCTTGCATACCGCCAGCCGACACACCGCAGAAGCATCCGCTTTGAACATATTTGACATACGGTTTGTCGCAAACCTCCATCGTCAGAACGACCACAAGGGACTGACTGCATTGGGTGGAGATGGGTATTATCCTTGTCCTGTATTAGAATCGCATGTTATATGGGAATTTGATTAGCAGTAAACGGATATCTCGACTCGACTGAACCTCGCAGATGGAATCCCATGATTTCATAACCGCGTCATCGTAAATAACCAAAAAGGTCTTTCGTGCTTGACAATTCCATGGTCATGACTTGACATATCGGGAGTGGTAAAGAAATGGACAAATCGGTGAGATCTGGCGCTGATTCCTTGTTTTTTCTCTTCAGTACTCTTCAGTACTCTTCAGTACTCTTCAGTACTCTTCAGTACTCTTCAGTACTCTTCAGTACTCTTCAGTACTCTTCAGTACAGATTTCTCTCCCGCTTAATCGAAGATGGACTTCAAGCAAAGTTTGTGTGTACCTGGACGTAGTATTCGTGGATGTAAGTGGGAGCTTGCTGGTTGAAACTTGACATGAGCACGTAGTACAAGGGGTAGCCCCGTTTGGTGAACTTAACATTGCCACCAAAATCAGATTTGAATCTGGTCCATTTCCGCACTATGCTCAATGGGATTGCCTAGACGAGCACTAATATGTGAATATGGCAACATCTGTCCTACCCGTTATCCGAGGTGAATGGCCCTAGGTTTCACAATTCTTGCAACTGTTCGGAAAGACAGATTGTCACTTGAGCGTCCCGCTGCCGTCAGTCTGGAAGTCCCCGTATTTGTGGATATGAAGCAACCGCTGTGGTGGTCGGCGGAGACGTAAAAAGATGGAAAGGGAATGTAATTCATAGGTAGCCTGGTAACCTTTTTCGCAAGAAGGGAGTCTTCTAGATCCAGTGATCGTGGCAATGGGGTTCAATAATCATTAATGGACATCCTATAAAGAACGACATCCCGACTGGCTCCTCACTCATTCCCTTCCAACATCGAATACCTCCCACCAATTCTGACAATGGTTGATTGGCATTCTCCCCAAGAAATCGCTCAAGATGGAGGTTCGCATGTCTATTAAGCAATCCGAATCCTTCACTGACATAGTCCTGCATCTCCCACTCAGCGGCATTCGGAAAATTCATACACGTTCTGCTGGGATTGTACATGTGAGTTAGGACCGCGCAATCATTCCGTCCCAAGAGATCTGATACGCCATTCATTGCAGCTGGGAATGGGCCACTTCTCTCAATTTCGACTGGCAATTCATCACGGGTGCCAGGAAATTTCGTTGGCCGTTGGTATGTAATGGTTTCTTTCATTTCATCTTTTGTTTAGTCCAATGGGCCTGACCCTTACATTCAGATTTTTTATTTCTTAAATCGCTATTGCCTCCTCTTCTCTCTCGTTGGAATGTGAAATATTTCTTACCACTCAATCTGTACCCTCCATTAATATCTTATTTATTAGTGCCGTCGCTCTCAATGTCACCCAGTGAGCTAAATGATTCTACGCCGTTACTCCTCCCATTCACACAGATCCCTACCATCCAGAAGAATAAATTGTCAAACGTTGTATACATTCAACCAGGTGAGCGTGCTGGCATTCTGCCTTCGTAAGAGACAGCTGACGAGACACTTTCCAGTGTTTGGGCAACATGGCCGTCGGTCTCGCGAGCATCAACCTTTCCCTTCGAACGTGAGTGTCTCGATTCGACTTTCCGCAATGTATCTGTACCCAAGTATCGATTTGCAGCATGGCAGTGTGGTCTCAAAAATGGTACATCGTCGCCCCATTGATTGCGATCATCTTCGGTCATTGGTCGCTTCTTCTGCACGGTAAGCTTTCTTCCGCGTACAACCAAGGGTTTCTTAGAGCCTGACGGCTATCATTTAGGTGTGCTCTTGAAGGCAGTCTGGCTCGACGGCGAGGGATGCGTCATTACGGCAACTGATAACAACCTTCTCGCCATTACGTTTATCTATTCGATGGTCTTTGATTTTATCGTTCTTTTCCTAACGGGCTGGAAGCTTGCGTTCCCCGCTGGCGGCAAGTCGCACCTCGTCACACTCATCTTTGGAGATGGTCTGATCTTCTTTATTATTGCGTGAGTATTTTATGATCATAACCTTCAGCATGGATGACAGATGGGTGATGTTGATAACAGGTTCTTGGCCAATTTAATCGCAACTGTGAGTGCTCATGGTTCGGCTATTTACCTTCCACTAATGACCTGTTCTAGATCTTCATGGAGCTGAACTTGAACCCGGTTATGTCAATCATCGCCAATGTCCCTGCTGCCATTGCATCCTCCGTAAGTCCCAAGACCACTTGGTTATCCATAATTGTCAACGAGCCTCCCTATCCATGGTCAGATT
>Ga0209006_10003600_pt1 | contig 14078 bp, 20 predicted proteins | sample JacPin_JW_Ref_O2_FD_188567 | JGI IMG/M metagenome (GOLD analysis project Ga0209006, IMG submission 188567) | Forest soil microbial communities from Algoma, Ontario, Canada - Jack Pine, Ontario site 1_JW_Ref_O2 (SPAdes) (version 2) | ecosystem: Environmental > Terrestrial > Soil > Boreal... | reverse complement strand
TCTCCCTCTTCCTCCTCTTCCTCCTCCTCCTCCTCCTCTCCCTCTCCGAAAACCTTGGTCCCATCTGTACCCTCGCCCTCCGTCTCGTCAGTCCCCGCTCCGACTACATCACCGCTGACGTCTTGTTCACCAGGAGGTTGAGCTTCGTTTCGGAATCTGTCAGTTAAATGTCTTGTTGACTGATGACCAACACCACCACCAAGATACCGCATGTACATGTCACGGTCGACAAAGCTAGATACAATGTTAGTTATAATCATAATGCTTGATTGACTTCACGTACGGGTTTACATAGTAGAAAGTCCAGTCTTCGTCGTTTTCATGTGGTTGCCGAGCAATACTGGGATTTGGACCAAGAATATCTGATGTGCGACCATATGCGAAGGCGGGAATCAGGTGCACCCCGCGAATGACTTCATTGGGATCTAAGAATCCGAAGGCTCCTCGGTCTTCGGAAAGAAGAAAGCCTAGTCGATGAAGGCGTTTCGCCTTCCAACCGGCTTTATAGTTTAGGTCACGGCCAAACCACCGCACCCAAAGAAAGTCCATCCGCTGCTCGTCTGTGGACTGGGATCTTGGTCCGATGTGCGATACCTGTGCATGAAAGACGCCAATGATTCGAGCGTACCAGTAGGGGTGGGGATCTTCATCCTCGTCTTCGTGCGATAGAACCATGACATCAGCGTGTGTTCGAGGGTTTAATGAGTCTTGCGCACGGCGAATGTCGTAGGTGGTATAATTGATTCGGACAACTTTATGTCGGTAGATACGATTGTCGACGAAAGTAACGGTTTGCCGTTCTGAATCTGTGAACTCGCTCTCGTCACCTTGGTATTTCTGATTGAGAAGACGTGCTAACAAATGGTCTTTAAGATGTGGGAGAAAATCCTGAACAATTGAATCAGCAATTTACTATTGGAAAGTTTGAGATTAATGGATACCTTGATTGCTGGGTCACCAGCATTACGTCCAAGCCATGATGCGATGTTTTCGTGGTGTTTGGGAGACTGCGATATGTGGTAGTGTGTCGAAGGGTCCGTGTAAGGGAGTGGATCTGATTCCTGGAATGTCAGAGACGGGCGACTTGCAGTTGACAGCAAGGCGAGTGGTCGAGGAGACGGTCCCTCGGGTGCCAAATGAGATTCTTGATTGCGGTTTCGGATAGTGTGTAACAGACGTTCACGACGCTCCTGCTTGGTTATCTGGCGTTGGAATTTATTCTTGTTTGTGCGCCCGAAAAATTTCTTGACTCGTCTATGTGCTAACTCCCCCTGATACATATCATTTGAGTGAATCTAAGTCATGATCGTGAAACAGCACGTACAATTTGGGTCGAATAAGAGTCCGAAGTGCCGAAAAGTCGAATGTTCTTGACGTAGTCTCCAAGCGCATGCAACTTGAATGTACTTAGACTGAATACTTTCTCCTTGGGGTTTCTGGTGTGCAGAGCCTGCGGTTTTCCCACCGTTGATGTCATGGCATTTGCGGCTTTTTTGGCTACTCGTGCCGCTGTCCTCCGTCCACGGGCGGCTTCTTCCTGAGGTAGCTCCGTTGTTTTGAATGCAGTACATGTCACACGTACAAATTTCCGCAGCGAAGCGCCGAGCATTGTAGTTGTCTGCTCAAAAAGGGTGAGGGTCGTGTCGGTGTGTAAACGAAGCTTGGCGTGCGCGTGCCAAGTGGCAAGTACGAAGAGGGTGTCCAAGACAATATCATTGTGAGGTGGTGGAAGTAGACCCTCGAAGACAGGGATGGCGCACTGTTTTGAAAGACAATAAGCATTATTACATATCACATTTGTAGACCTCACCTGTAATAGATCCTCAAAATCTCGCCCAGCCATTTTTTTCATTGCTGATACATTATTACGGAATCGCCGGATAGTATCCCTCCCGAACGTAGGAACTTGACGGTACCTGCTTGGAGATATGTGAGAGGGGATTCAACAGAGGGATTACAGCAAACACACCGTAGATTCAATTCCTGGATGGTATTCTGCCCAACTGCATACAAAAGTCGTATCATATGTGTAAAGAATGCCTTCCAAACCCCGAGTTCGAACTCATGAAGTAAATCGGACACAAACATGGAAAAGAAATTGAAATTGAATGGAAGCAAGCGAGTAGAAAATGCATTCTGAGGAAGTCAAGATCAGTAAGGTGCTGTGGAAAAGAAAACTGATCGAGTACCCTAGTGGGGACCAGTGATTCTGGTGCCAATACACGCTCAACTGCAGCACTCTTTACACTGAGTCCCTTTTCAAATATCCACTTCCTTGTCATGTCTACCTTTTGTTGTCGAGACGGTGTGTCTATTCTCACATGTTCACGCCGTTGTCGATCCCACAATGTACCTAACTCGGATACTTGTGTCTTCTGAACTAGGCAGCCAGGGCACAGGCAGCGTGAGAGCGATCGAATAGTTGCGAGTAAGATTCTAGCCGATTGCCTAAGGTAGATATCAGAACGTATGAGATAATTATGGAATGTGCTTACTTTTCAGGATAATCGGCGGAATAAGTGAAAATGCGGGGATAAACTCGCCTTGCAATCCCATCCGCGAAAGTCAGTGTGATACCGTGTTCATATGCATACATGAACTCATCGTCAAGCAAGAGGTCCCAGACAGCATGCATCAACTCTCGCTTGCAGTGCGTTAGGACTTCGCTTGTTGCACTATCACCAAAAATCTTGCGGTAAGCGTCCTGAATGGTATCCGGAAGCTAAATTACAATGAGAATATGATGGTTTTCGTGGCCAATTATAGAAATAAGATATCACATACCTGAGGCAGATAGGCGAGATGGTGACAGGCGAGAGAAGTGGGCTTCGCTCGGTGATATTTTGACTGATTTCCAAAAAACATGTAAATCGGCCACAATGATGCATTCCCGAAGCTGGCGAGATGGGTTGAATCCGACCAAAGCATGATCGAGGCGATCACACGTTCCAATTTGCACCCGGGTTCACTGGGACTGGACTGGAGCTTTTCGTACTCCTCGATCATGACGTCTGATGAGTACAACTCACTATACAGACGCTGGGCTGGCTCATCCTTCGAAGGCTTCCAGAAGTGCTTGAATGGCGTGTAGTGATATGTGAGGGCCATGGTCTCTTGAAACGTGCCCTTGATTATTTCCACAATACTCCGATGATGAACTCCGGGGACCTCGAATTTGGGCGCCGTTGATTCATCCATGTTTGTAGCACGTCCAGGTGGTAAGCGAATTTTGACTGCCGACTCCCTCCAGCCCTGTGAGGATGAAATGACGTTGTTTGTGTCATTTGCGTATTGATCGAGCCGCTCAGCCTCCCGAGAACACTGGAAGCCATCAAGATGGCGTTGATCAAAATCCTTGTGTAACAAGACATCCCGGACGAGTCGATCAATGTCGGCAGCCGACTTTGTAGGATTTCCAGACCACCAGTTCATCAAGCGAAAAACAGTGGAGTTGAGGAATGGTGCAAAGGGGTTCATTGGTGTACTTGGAGTGAGTGATGGGAATTCGGATGCTTTGGGAAGCGTGGAGGATGGATGTGAGGGTGCGAATCCAGGTGCATCACAAACATCTACAAGAGGAATACCATCGTCGGGGTCAATGGATGGCGGTGTAGTGTAGGAGCGATAGAGGCCCATCCCATTTGGCTCCGTCTGTATAGCGGTTAGGACATGCGGTTGCTGCTCAGGAATTGTTGCGAGAGTAGTTTGCGGTGGGGGTCGTAGCTGTCGACGCTGTGTCGGAGTCGGGTTTGGAATGTGTGCGAGAGGGGTTGCAGAGGACGGTAAGTAATCCTCGTAGTGTTTTGGAATACGAATTTGACGGCGGGATCGGTTGGAGAATGACGGTCGAGGCTGTGGTTCTGATAGAATACCTTGGTGACCTGTTGATGGGTCACCATGCTGAAAATATATTACAATACCTGTAAGGACGCGAAAACAACAATGTATACTGAGCGAAGTTATTGCTTACCATGGAGACAACATTTGGCGGCATACTCCCTACATTTGTAGCTGTATGGAGATCCAAGCGAGCGAATTTTGCAGGTTCGGGTCTATCTTGTTGTCGGGTACGTTTGAGCAGGAGATTACGAGTCGTGGATGCGAAGCTTTTGCAGCTACGGTGATGGATTTCGAGTCCCTTGGAAGTGTCAAAGGGTCGTTGGCAGCCGAGGCATGCCAAAACCATGAGGATGGATAACGCCCACCTCATAGATAAGAACGTAGCATTCAGAATAAATTAGCCAGAAAAGGCATACCGCTGCTCATAGCATTCCATCTCTCCCAAGTGCTCTTGTCATTCTGGCGGAACACTTATAATACAAAAAATACAGGTAGTACGATACGGGATTACAACACTGAGATAACTTAGACCATCATGCATCATGGCCCAATTTCAGTTATGCATTTCCAGGCCTGTTTTTGAAATCAACACCTTGGGAACACTAGAAAACATCGCTCAAGGACTGACTAACATGTTCAATTCAAGTTATCCCATACCCAACTGGCAGGTCGGAGTGGCCTCTCGATGGGAGCCCGTGTTGCTGGTGCGAGTGTGACGTTGACGACAAACCATGCTGTACACCAGCAAGTTGCCGTCCCTCCGGGCATCAGCCTCCATGCGGTTGGCCTCACGCTGAGCCATTTGCAACCTACGGCAGCTGTGCAAGAGCTGCTCCCTACTGGCATACAATTGGTTCAGATCCTTCCGGTAGCGCTCTTGGGCCTGGATTTGTTCATTGTGCCGCAACTCCTCCAGGTCCAAGATGCGATGCATCTCATCTTGCAAGTCTTCAGTGGAGACTGAATAAGCTTCATCCTAAAAAACATTAGATCGAGCCAATGTGAGAAGGACATGCAACTCACTGAGGAACCGTCATAAGATTCGGACTGCACGTCGTGGTGAATTTGCTGGAGGTTTAAATTAGATGGGTGAGGTGGTGGAATGGCCGATATGCAGGGTACTGCTGTGGGGAGGGTACCGGAGCTTGTTTGATTGGACAAAGGTGGAGCTTGAGTGACGGGTTTGCGCCACAACTGAACATCTGGCAGCCAAGTGGGATGAAGAGGAGTGTTGGAGTGGAAATTTGACATTTCAAAAGGAGACCTCAAAGATAGTATAGAGTGAACGAAACAACTATGTACAGCGAATGAAGTATGTGATGTGGAAGTGGAAGAAACGTTCGTGGGAAGTGCGACATGATATAGCCTATTTGATTTTCACTGATCAATCATCACTCGACGAAATATACCCATTGCGTAACACACTAGGATAAGTCACCTGCACGTGGATAAAATATTGCTTCAAAGAAGTCCGAAGTGGACACATTCGGTCGCCTCTTGGGGTGATGATGTGCTGTAGACCATTAGATATAAATTCTCCTGAAGGACTATAACTCACCAATCTCTGCAGGGAGTGATTGTCGGTACTGATCGAAGAGAGGACCCGCCTCCTTTTGTGAGCTCAAAAAGGTGACGCTTTTTACACTTGGATTATAGATAGATCTCAATGCCAGGTTGTCCGAACTGATGTTGTCTTGCCTTTGGCGGATTCCTGTCGCGGCGTATTGTTTCAGGACAAGGCAAAACTGTTCAAACCCGTGTAGTATCATGAGACGTAGGATAGAAAATAAGTACTCACGAAAAATTGAGACGCGGCAAAACAAAGTGCTGGTATTTCCTGGATCCATTCCTGTCTGTTTCCAAGGGTGTAGTGCTCGCTGTAGAAGGTATTTGTGATCCAAGTCCTCACAGGAAGACCTTGATACATTAGCACATCCTGAGAGAGAATTCAGGCTAGGAGAAGTCAAATGGATAGCGGAACATACCTCTTTGGATGCATGGAGGAATTCCTGGTTGTGTAGAATATTTTGTGCGGCATCCCGTCGGTCGGTCGCTTCCATGTCTTCCTGTAACTGGCCTAAGTCCGCCTCGGAGGATTGAAACATAATTGAGTGTGCCTCCTTCTCAGCGAGGCGCCAGAAGTTGTCGATATGTGCTTGCACCTGACATAAAAGCTGAAATAAAGTATAGTGGCAAAGAAAACAGAATTCCTTACGAAGTCTACAAAGAATTCGGGGATGGCGACTGCTGGTGGTAAAGTGATTATCTGCCCATTCGAATTGGTGTATTCTGTAGGTGGTTTGAGACAAACTGGCAAAATGATGGAAATATTATTGTACGTACCTCTCTCCAGTTGCTGATAACTATCAATCTCCTTCATCAGGTGCCGCTGTATTGTGGCCATAGTCGGGAATAGGTCCACCTCCCCCATGTAAGCGATCGTGTCTAGCGTTCCCTCATCAATGACTGAAACCCACCCTGGGCATGCTTCAAGAAAATTGGCCATGATACAGGATGTGGTCGACTCAGGAAGCGGAGGAAGGATAGAAGAGGATGAAAAGATGATGGTATTTGGATGCAGACGTGTGTTTAATGATATGGCGGAGGAGGTAGAGGGAGGGGTAGAGAGATCTGACAAATGTTTGCTGCCAGATGCGACGGACTGTCCTCGAGTCTCTCTTGGTTGGGAAATTCGGGAGGAACTGCGTCCTCGGCGATACCTGCGTACCGGTGGGTTGATTAGAGTGAACGGGGGTTTAAATTCATATTCAGAATGAGAACGGGTAGAACGACTAGAACGCCGTGCAGACCGTGTTCCCTGAGGGACATGTTTGCCTCGCCTGTCACTGTCGTCCGATCGGTTCGTAACCACAGAGACTGAGGATGCGAAAGCTGGCGCATGGTCATTTTGTGTGGTAATGCTAGGTGATATGTTCGGAGGAGGAGGAATTGAATCCTCATGAGATGGTTAGTTTAACATTGTAAGCGAGTAATAACCTAAAAAACTCACTAGATATTGAGGATTTACCCACTCACCAAGTAGTACTTGCTCGCTCTGAGTCAATTCGATGTTGCCCGCGATAAGTTGTGGGAGTTGCGATGTCAAAAAAGACTCCGGAAGAGCAGCTAGCGGTATCCTCGTAGGTTGTGCAATTTCTTGGGGCTGGAGAAAAATGTCTGGTGGTGTGATATTAGGGTTAGATGAGGCATCGTCCAGGAAAATATGGGGAGGGTCAAAACCGGTGGGGTTGTCGTGGAAGTTGAACTCGAGGGCGGGGGAGTTGTCAATGCTGAAAAGCCATGGCTGTTCGCTTGGAACATTTTCATTGGAATCCGAACGGGGTGGCGGAGCGTCGCTGGTAGCTGAATGCCTTGACATTGTAAAGGTGGGCAGACCATGCAGGTATGGCGTGCATGTTGCCTGAGCATCTGATAGTCATACCAAAAGCGGCAATCGCTATATCAGGTATATCTGCTGTACGATCGATCAATCGACAGTGGCCTGCCGGGAGAATGAAAATTGACTATATTTCTACATACATTCAACGGTAGACTACTTATGCACAAGGCCAATTACATTCCGTTCTTCGATAACAACGAGGCCCGCACAAATAGAAGTCAAAATCTCATTGTCGGTAAATATCGTCAAGGTCAAGGTATGTCGTATCAAACATGACCGCCAGAGCATGTTGAAGCTCCTTGACAACTGGATGGATGAAGTGATAGGAGATATGGTCTGTAGGCTGAACATATCCTCCCTGTCCACACGGCTGATGTCGGAGAGGGGAGAGCTGATAGTGGGCCTCCACTCCAGAAAATTGAGTCGACCTCGGGGCCGCAAGTCATCATCCGGACATCCCTATCCACCTCCTCTTCTGGAATGACGTGTGAAGGTTCCGCAGGGCTATCCGGTATATGGGCGGAGGACATGTATAAAGTGCGCCTAATGCTGTCTGTTCGCGCTCCTCTTGTGTGACCTTTCTTCGCCTCGAAAGCGGAAATCAATGTCTATTGGAATATCAATTGCTGTCGAGTACACATCAGTCGTTTTCGAATTTAATATTAAAGCTATCTACTCACAGAGGGGATCGAACCAATCCATGACTTCTTCGAATAGCCCCTTCGCCTCGATCCAAGTTGCGTAGACTGTGCGCAGTATGTATGCCCTGTGTATCAGCGTGAAAAGAGAACACACAAAATTAATGTACAGCACAGATGTCGCAGTGGCTAAAAGCAAGCTGACATCTTCTGGGTCACCATCATAAACTGCCTTTTCAATGAGTCGAATCAACTCAAGTTGGCCTTCGGGAGCCCAAGTGACAGATTTCTTTTTTTTACCGAGCTAGATGGTAGCCGAAGGAATGTCAGAAGACGTAGGACAATGGGTGACTCCTTGCGTGCCTTCGCCATCGATTTCAGAGCTCCCTGAAAAGGATCAATCGAAGAGGGTTGCGCAACGTTGGGATTCCGTTCTGTCTTGGTTGGCGCAGCCGATGTTTTCTTGAAGTTGGGGAGTTTGGGCTTCGGTTTGGTGCCGAGAAAAATGACGAGTCCGACTTGGCATCCTTTACGGCGGTCGCTACGGGTTTCGCCTCCTTCTTTACCACTGGCCGCAAGGAAGCGGGAGAGCCAATTTTTTGATGGGTAGAACTCCTTTGGGCGGAGGGTCACTCATTTCCGTTTTGAGGTCTCTGGGATGGAATATCAGCCTCACAAGATATTCATTGCAGCGAACTGACGTGACCCACCCTCTGTCGCATTCGCATCGGGCAACTTTGTCCCTGCTTCTTGGTTCGAGACCATCTGTCGTCATCTACGTTCGACATCCGATGCCATATCCTTGATCGCTAAGGTGAAGGGGAGAGCAGAACGCAAAAACGTTAGATACATGTAATTAATCATGGTCTCAAGTTTTTGGTGAACAATCCGTCAACGTGATACAAATGAAAAATTAGACGTTCGCTCAAGTCATCTCGAGAGCGACCTCTTTCGCTTATGCCGGCGGACAAGTCTGGTATATTTCACAGAAGGAACCAACTCACCTGGAGTCGGGGCTCCTTTACTGATTTTACCACGAGCTTGCCCAGTTTCGAGCTCCTCAGTGATTCCACCATCAAAGGTAGTCGATCGATGATCTACGCAATGGGAGCGTTCTAAGAATGATATGAGGCACCAAGTCAGCGATAGGCTCGAGATCTCAGATATCACTTACATGTAGGGATGGCATGATGGCCTCTACTAACACATCATCAACCTTTGCCATGAAGGCGGATTTAAGCCATTCACGAGAAATGTCAATGGCGGTCACATTCTCAGACCATGCTCGGAAATAGTGGTTCCCAGCTTGATCCCTGATTATTTCTAGCCGAGTTGCAGCATCCACGTCCTGTGAGCCATATTCGTTTATCAGCGTGACTAAATTTTGCACAGCCTGCGCACCAGTGAAAGAAGTGGCGTGTAACATGGGTCTGATGGCAAGTTGGAGTTTTTCTTTACGTGTTTGAGGAGAAAGAATCTGGAATCCAGAGACTGGAGGGTGATAGATAGATGACGGTACGATATTAGACATCAAGGTGCTGCTTGACGAAGAGTGGAGGGTTTGAAGCGAGAGAGGGCCTTGTTGCGAAGATTGCTGCTGGGACGGGTAATAATGAGAAGAGTGAATGAATGAAGGGTTGATAGATAATGCTGAGGGATGCGAATGCTGTTGGAATGGGAACCGTGTACGTTGCTGTTGAGTCGACGAGGAGGGTTGATTATTGGGAGGAGAATATTGTTGTTGTATTCCATCAGAGTTCGATCCGTTCATGGTGGTCAACGCTGGACTATCAGGAAAACTTGAGCAAGACGTCAGGATTTGACCTGCCGAGGTAACGACCGAAGCACCTCCAGCAACAGCGCCCGAGTTGTATCATCCTCGCGACATTCGTCCAAAGCGTCGACGACGATGAAAACCTTTGAACGCATGTGGATCTCTGATATTAAAACATCTGTGAGCTGGTCTGGTGTTGGGCGGGATGTTTGACGCCGATGATGCTCGAAGAATGATTTGACATCATCGGAGATTGCACGACGACCTTGGACTATCTGCCTCAGCAGACTCGCAATAAGGTTGGAAACCATCTGCTTGACTTGTTCCTTATGATTACAGAAAATGAATGTTGTCGCCAGCGAGTCGTTTTCCTCGGAGAGTGTCTGCAGGTGGTTCATGACAATCGATCTTGAGTGTATACCTACGATCAGCCACGATACCACATGTAACTCGATGAAACTCTTACGCAAGGATAGTCTTCCCGGCACCGGCACCGGCTGCCCATTACTTAGTAACCAGTGAGGAGGGCGATTGAGTGACAAAGATAATCTTACCATCCCCTGGGCACCATAACATTTCAGATGTTCCGTCACGCCACTCCTTGAATTCCCGAGATTCGAGGAACCACTCTTCAGTCCCCTTTCTTCGTTTTGTATGAATTCGTCTTGAGAGGTTTGGAAGTTGAGAGAGGAGAGCCAGCTTGCGATTACTTGTTAGTTTAGATCACGTGAGAAGCATCAGTCCGGACTGATGCTTCGTCACATGATCATAAAGTGCAAATAAACAAAAACGGTACAACCTCAGAGGCGCTCAGAGGTAAGATGAGCTGTGGGACATCGTAATTGGTAATGTCAACGCAGGAAGCCTTAGTTGTCTGTGACAAAAGAGAAGAAAAGGGGAATATAATTGGATGTACAAAAGCAGTATGTACAAAAGCAATCAATTCCGAACCGAAAAAAAAAACACCGTCTAAGTAATATCCTTGCAACTCAACTCAGATAGGCCCTTGCAGTCATGGTATTCATAGGTCCCACTTGTCATGTACCTGCGGCAGACATGACACCTGACAATGAGAGCCAAGAATTGGTCCTCGGAGAGACCGGCCCCGCTGAAGCAGTCAAGTTGCAGCAACAGGTACGTTTCTGATTGTGGTGAGGGAACTGAAAGTGGCTGAAAGGTCGGAACAGTTGCAGGATTGATCTCTGCAACAGGATTTCGAACGTCAGAAGGGAATGGACATCCCATTCTTCGAAAGAAGTACGCACCATTTTTTTCAGACCTTTCAAAGGAATGGACAGCAGGACTGTCTGTGACAGAGAGCACAGTAGCTGAAGGCTCTGCATGCAGGTTAGCATAAGGGTGCAAATCAAAACTAAGATGTACTCACTGGATTCAGGAAGAGAGCCAATAGGGACTATACCCAAGTCACCGGGATTTTCCTCAACCTTTATATTGACAGGGTCCCCAGCAACATACAAAAGCGGCCTATCCGGAGCGTCAGCAATCTCTGCGACCTCACTTTTCCATTCTGCGTCAGAACTCGTGTCACCGGCATGGGACCCAGAATCGTGAATGGTCTGATCGAAGGATAATCCATACTGGAGGGTCGTCTGTTGAGGAAAAATCATGCTTGGATCTCTTCGCAGAGCTCGGGACATCTCGACACGAAGTGTGGGCGACTCTGGTGTGTTTGGGTGTGTTACATCTGAGACAGAGGTTGATTGAATGCGAGTCCGACGTGGAGTCTTGGGAAAGGAGTTGCAGGATCGTATGGCAGGCATTGTAGAACTTTCACAAGGGGAGTTCGATTATTTGAATGGTATCTCCCTAAGCTCATCTTTTATAAAATATCAGTAATTACCAGAAAAAGCAATTACAGATTTGCGTTTACTGGGAGAGGCTAACAACTACGATTTTCCTGATTACCTTTTGAGGTACGCGATAGCTTTTTGAGGTACGCGATAGCACGGCAATATTTAATTACTGAGAAAGGTATATGAAGCGGCATATATATGCATGTTAGTTAACTTGACGGCGCCCACCTGAGGTTCAACGTTCAACAGTCACCCACATCTATGTCAGCTGCTCCAACTCCAGTTGGTGGTGCAGAGGGCGATGATTCTGACCCAGCAAGCCAAGCAAGTACTCGCAAACGAGTATTTGACCTTCTTTCGCAAAGTCTCAGTCAAACTGGTCGGAAGAAGAAACACAAAAAGTATCCCTACCTGCATCCTATTGAATCCATTAACATTGCACACATTTATAGGGATGACATACTTCTGCCATATGTGCGCGCGGGACGCTGGATTCCACGGGCTTTCAGCCCTTTCCTCAATATTACCAGCATGTTTTGGATCGGAATGTCAGCCGGCGATCACGAGGAGACCGAAAACGCATTCATCTCGCAATTGTTCGTCCGAATTTGCATGTGCCTGCCAAAGCTGACAAGATCATTACATTTCAGTTCTGACAAAGAGCGGAATCATCTTGTGAATATCCACAACAGCGTTCTGGATATGATTCCGGGATTTCGCAACCAAATGCCCAACTTTGGAACGGATCCTGAGGCCCTCGACCATGTCATTGATGTGGTATGTATTCACCCTTTTTCTTTGATGGTTTACAATGGTCTTTCAGATGACAGATGCCGCGAAGGGTGCACGCTCGGACGATACGGGGGGGTTGAAGATGAAAGCCGTGTATTATATGCCCCGGAATCCAAAGCAAGATGCATGTATACCTCCGATCACCAACGATAAGTCGAAGTCGGACCGGGGATTCAACCATCCCCTGACATCACGTCTTCTGTGTCCCCAAAAACTGATAAAGGACTATGACACAGACTCTGAGTAAGTGAATCTATATTATACCGTACTGGTCTGATATGGGACAGCGCTATGCGGGCAAAATTTCTAGATGGTTCTATCCAGGTCACCGCCAACGATTGGCCCAACTTCTTGTATGAAGAAGACGTATATGATCCCGACGAGCTCGATAAAGGACTTCTACAAGGATACTTCCTTCTTCGCGTATGTCCTTTTTCCCCATGTTTTTCACTTGCTAAATGTATGATTAGGTATACCGGCACCTCTTCACTTCACCCTCCTCTGCACTTAAGGAAACACCTGGATCAAATGCGACGCGCTCTGGAAACGCTAAGCTACACAAAATGGTCAAAGTGACGCCTGCTACTATCGCCTACGCAGCCGTCCAGGTTTGTTTCTATGCTTCTGTCACCCTTTTAACATGTTAAATCGAGGTTAGGCTCGTTTCGCATTGAGCACCTCGGAGGTATGGGGACCCGAGGACGGCACTTTCGATTTAGAATGTTTTCACTCAGCAATCATGGAACTATTTGAACCCGAACCCGATAACAAATGGGCAGATGAAACGCTAGCTTGGTGGGACCGGTAAAATTTTTATTCATTCCGACTTATTTAAATAATGCTAGATACTGAGAATTTATCATTTCAGGGCTGTGTTCGGGACCAACGCGACACCTTCGGAAGTCCCGATAGTTACCCCTTCCCCCCCTACCAATCACCCGAATGACCGTGCGCTTCTTCTTGCCCAACGCGCAGCCCGCCGCGCTCGCCGTGTCAACCCTTAAACATTCCTGTATCAGTCGTTCTTCATGTAAATGGTTGTAACCTCACCTTGCCTGATGTCCCAATACCATGTTGTTACCTTTCTCACCTGTGGTCCAATCGTGCCAGATTGCAGAATATTGTAAGACCTATCGCGATGCTGAGCATTGTCAGCGTGACGAATACTGTATGGCTTTTCCAGGCTGCCAACCGCTGGTCAGGATGCCGAGTCATACCTGGGTGTGGAAAGCTGGAAGAGCAGGCGTCAGAGTGTCGAATATTATATGGCGACGCCATGCTGCCGAAGCATGTCAGGATGCTGAGCGGTGCCAGGGTGCAGGAATTTGTAATAGTCAGCAGTACGGTGAGTACCGCCAAGGTGTCGAATATTGTACAGCAACGCCAGGCTGCCAATGCAAGGTCAGGATGCCGAGCGATGCCAGGAGGCGGGAAATTGTAATAGTCGGCAGGATGGTGAGTATCACCGAGGTTTTGCATATTCTACGGCGACACCAGACTACCAAAGCAATATCAGGATGCGGGAAATTTGAAGGGACGCCAGGATGCTAAACAAAGGTATATTTTTCAGCCAGCATAGGTCAGTTACTATGCTATACAAGCAACTCAATCAGGCTGGTATTTTTGGTATATATTTTCCTTCGTATAAGACGTTTCAAGACCTTATTTAGCTTTGTCTAAACTACGAACTTTTGCTGATGTAGGGTATGAAGGACCAAACCGGTCAATAATCACTGATTCAGCTCAAAAAAGTCATGCACACTTCTGCACATCTCTGTGCAGAAGTGTGCACATTTGTACATCTCTGTGCACCTCTGTAC
>Ga0209006_10003599_pt1 | contig 14078 bp, 12 predicted proteins | sample JacPin_JW_Ref_O2_FD_188567 | JGI IMG/M metagenome (GOLD analysis project Ga0209006, IMG submission 188567) | Forest soil microbial communities from Algoma, Ontario, Canada - Jack Pine, Ontario site 1_JW_Ref_O2 (SPAdes) (version 2) | ecosystem: Environmental > Terrestrial > Soil > Boreal... | reverse complement strand
CGGACCCGGCGGATGCCTGCCATTGTGTGCTCATGTCGAGTAGGTTGACGAAAAAGTCGTTCGTCAGCGTCTCGGGCCGCTTGGTGAAGACGCCGTGTTTGGACTGCCCGGCATTTGCGTCCAGGACGCGCAGACCGCCGACGAGAACCGTCATTTCCGGAGCAGTCAGCGTCAGCAATTGCGCCCGATCCACCAACAGTTCCTCAGCGGACAATCGCTGCTTGCCGCGGAGATAATTGCGGAAGCCGTCAGCGGCCGGTTCGAGCGGCGCGAAGGATTCGACGTCGGTTTGCTGCTGCGACGCGTCCATGCGCCCCGGCGTGAAAGGAACCTTCACGTCGTGCCCGGCGCCCTTCGCGGCTTTCTCGATCGCCGTGCAGCCGCCGAGGACGATCAGGTCAGCAAGCGAAACTTTCTTGCCGCCGGACTGCGAAGCGTTGAACTCTTTTTGGATCGCTTCGAGCGCCTGCAACACCTTCGCCAGCTGAGCGGGCTGGTTGGCGTCCCAGTCCTTTTGCGGCGCGAGGCGAATGCGCGCGCCGTTCGCTCCGCCGCGCTTGTCAGAGCCGCGGAACGCCGACGCCGACGCCCAAGCGGTCGAGACCAGCTGGGAAACGGACAGGCCAGAGGCGAGGATTTTCGTCTTTAGGGCAGCAATGTCCGGCTCCCCGATCAGCGGATGATCAACAGCCGGGATCGGGTCTTGCCACGGCAGCTGTTCCTTCGGAACGAGCGCGCCGAGATAACGCACGATCGGACCCATATCGCGGTGCGTCAGCTTGAACCACGCTCGGGCAAACGCGTCTGCGAGCTGATCCGGATTCTCGTAGAAGCGCCTTGAAATCTTTTCGTAAGCAGGGTCGAACCGCAAGGCAAGGTCGGTGGTCAGCATGGACGGCGCGTGACGCTTTGACGGGTCGTACGCATCCGGCACCGTACCGGCGCCTGCGCCATTCTTCGGTTTCCACTGATACGCGCCGGCCGGGCTCTTGGTCAGCTCCCATTCGTAGCCGAACAGGTTCGAGAAGAAATTGTTGCTCCACTTGGTGGGCGTCTGGCTCCAAGTGACTTCCGGACCGCCCGTGATCGCGTCAACCCCTTTGCCCGTGCCAAATTTGCTCTTCCAGCCGAGACCTTGCTCCTCGATGCCGGCCGCTTCCGGCTCAGGGCCCACCAGTGTCGGATCGCCAGCGCCGTGGGTTTTGCCGAAGGTGTGACCGCCGGCGATGAGCGCGACGGTTTCCTCGTCATTCATCGCCATGCGCCGGAACGTCTCGCGGATATCCCGCGCCGCACCGACCGGATCCGGCTTGCCATTCGGCCCTTCCGGATTCACGTAGATCAGACCCATTTGCACGGCGGCGAGAGGATTCTGCAGATCACGGTCGCCGGTATAGCGCTCGTCCGCCAGCCACTTGCCTTCGGGGCCCCAATAGACGTCCTCTTCGGGTTCCCAGACATCCGCGCGCCCGCCGCCGAAACCGAACGTCTTGAATCCCATCGACTCGAGGGCGACGTTGCCCGCCAGAATCATAAGGTCGGCCCAGGAGATTTTCCGGCCGTATTTTTGCTTGATCGGCCACAGCAGCCGGCGCGCCTTGTCGAGGCTTGCGTTGTCCGGCCAGCTATTGAGCGGCGCGAAGCGTTGCTGGCCGGCTCCGGCGCCGCCCCGGCCGTCGTCGATGCGGTAGGTTCCTGCGCTGTGCCACGCCATGCGAATGAACAGCCCCCCGTAGTGACCGAAATCCGCAGGCCACCACTCCTGCGAGTCGGTCATCAAGGCATTAAGGTCCTTAATCACGGCGTTCAGGTCGAGGCTCTTGAATTCCTTGGCATAGTCAAAGGCCTCGCCCATCGGATTGGACAGGGCGGAGTGCTGGTGGAGAACCTGAAGGTTCAGCTGGTTCGGCCACCAGTCCCGGTTGACCCTAGCAGTCGTGTGCACGACCGGGCACTTACCCGCGGTGTTGTCTTCAGTCTTTGCGTCCATGTTACTCTCCGATCGCGTTCTGCGCTTTTTCCCGTTCCGTATATAAGCATCATCAATCCTTGGAAAGTGATCCAGCTTCATGGCCAGCGACGCATCGCGCCATCGCTCACGTTGCGCGTGACCCGTGCTTGCGGTCGCGACGTCGGCATCGAGATGGATCAAGGAGATGAATCCGCGCGTCCCACTCCGGTCAGACCCGATAAAACTCAAATTAAATCATGATAGGTCCGCTTTCGGGTGCATAGCAACCAAGAGGGCCTGCGGCAGAGGCCTGTTGTGACAGACTGCCCGTGATCCCAGCCGCTAAGCCGAAGGACGCGAATCATGTGCTGCGAACTCACCAACCCATGCATGGCTGCCATGAAGCTGATGAAGCCCGGCGGTGTCGCCGGCTAGTTGGCCCTGAATATCTCGGCTGCGAGCGCGCGCGTCGGGGCGCGCCTTTGACGCAACGCTTCGTTGTCGAGGGCGATTACCGCAGCCCGGGCGGCGGCGAAGGACCGCTCGATGCGTGTAGCGATAAAGGCAACAACGCTTTCGTCCAGCATGAGCTGGCGGTCCGCCGCGAGCTTGACGATCACCGCCCGCAGCATCGCGTCATCGGGCGTCTGCAGCGTCAGCACCGGCAGCGCTCGCAACCGCGATATCAGGTCCGGGATCACAGCCGGCCAGGTCGCCGGCGCACTGCGCGCAGTTAGGAGCAGAAAGGCGTTCTCCTCGCGCGCAAGATTGATGAGGTGAAACAATGCACGGTCGTCTGCGCCCGCCGCGGCATCTTCGACGACCAAAGCCCCGGTGGCGAGCGCCGACGGAAGCTCGGCTTCGCGAAGCGCCCGCGCGGAAATGACCCGCGCCCCCGCGACCGCCGCCCAGATCATCGCCAGATGGGTCTTGCCGGATCCTTCAGGGCCGATCAAAGCAAGGGCGTTTGCGGGCCATTCCGGCCAATCGTCGATGAGCTGGAGCGGGCCCCGGTTACATGGTCCGGACAGAAAATCCTCGCGGGCGTAGCTTTCCGCGTGATCGAGCGCGAGCGCTAGCTGACGCGGGCGAATGGACATCAGGTCGGTGGTTTTCCGGTGTAGATCTGGCTTGCCCGGTAGCGCTCGAGCGCGAACCGCGTCAACACGCCGGCCGCGGCCGCCAGCGGCACCGCCAGCACAAGGCCAACGAAGCCGAACAGGTAGCCGAAGGCGAGCAGCGCAAAGATCAGCCAAACCGGATGCAGGCCGACACTCTCGCCGACAAGCTTCGGCGACAACACGTTTCCTTCGAGGAACTGACCGACAAGAACGATAACGACGACGATGATGATCCGCGTCCAGTCCGGAGAAAATTGCGCCAGCGCCACGCCCAACGAGATCACAAGCGCGGTCAACGAACCGACATACGGTACGAAAGTGAGAAGTCCGGAAACTGCGCCGATCAAGGCTCCGAAGCTTAGTCCCGCCAACGTCAAGCCGATCGCATAGTAAGCGCCGAGGATCGCGCAGACCAAAAGCTGGCCGTGCAAATAGCCCGACAGTGCCTTGTTGATGTCAGTGAACAAGCTCCGCACGGTGTCGCGGTACGGCAGCGGAATCAGACCGTCGAACGAGTTGACGACCCGGTCCCAGTCGGCGAGCAAATAGAAGGCCACCACGGGCGTGATGACGAGCAGCGAGAACACCGAGAGCAGCGCCGCGCCCTTGGTCCACAATGTCGGGAGCACATCGGTCAAATAGCCGATGGATTTGCTCATCAGCGCCGTCACAGACTTGTCGCCACCGTCGGCGGTGGTGCCTAGAATGCTTTTGAGCCATGGATGAACGGTGACCAAACCTTCCAAGCGGTGCACGTAAGCCGGAACGTTGTCGATGAAGGCTTCGAGCTGCGCTGCCAGTACCGGTACGATAAGAACAAACAAGCCGGCGAATATGATCACGAAGCCGGCCAGGATGATCAGCGCGGCAACCAAGCGGCTCATGCCGCGTCGCGTAAGCCGTTCGGCCAGAGGATCGAGCAAGTAAGCAAGTGCCGCCCCGACCACAAAGGGCAGCAGAACATGATGCAACAACCACAGAAGGCCGACGAAAACCAGGAAGGCGGCGACCCAGAATACGATATGCCGCTCAAACCACATGATGTCGCTCAAACCACATGGCACGCACCCATGGCCCGCACCTCAGTGCCCGGCCCCGACGGAGTTCATGTGACGGAGCCATTCGGCGAGATAGAAGGCGATCGACAGCAAGGTCAAGATGGCGACCAGCCCGACCACGATCGTTGACGCAAGGGCGGCGTCGAAGCCGAAGCCTCGCTCGGCCAGCACCAAGGTGGCGAGCAAAATCTGCGCGACCGTGTTCGCTTTCGAGACCGGCAGCGGCCGAATCGGCATCGGCTTTCCCACCACCCAGGACAGCATGAAGCCGGAGATAATCATGATATCGCGTGAAACGACGAGGATAACGAGCGAGATCGGCAGCGCACCGGCGATGCCAAGCGCAACGTAGATCGACACAATCAGCGCTTTGTCGGCCAGCGGATCGATCAGGGCGCCGAGCTCGCTGGTCATGTGAAAGCGCTTGGCCAGGAAACCGTCGACGGCGTCGCTGATCCCGGCCGCCACGAACAGAAAGAAGGCAGCACGCATCTCGCCGGACGTGATCGCCCAGACCACGATCGGCACCAAGATAATGCGCCCCAATGTGACGAGGTTAGGAATACTCAAACGCGTGCCCCGGCTCTGTCCACCAGTATATAGCCGCGCGGTGCCGCTTGCGCACCCGCCGATTCCGACGTAGGAGGCGCGCACAACAGCCCACCCGGCCAGGGATCGTTCGCCAAAAGGTTGAGTCCGTGAAAGAGGGACGCTACGCGGCCGCCGGCGTCGATATCGACGCGGGCAACCGTATGGTGGATTTGATCAAGCCGCTCCTGCGCCGGACGGCCCGCGCCGGCGCGGACGCCGAAATCGGCGGGTTCGGTGGCCTTTTCGATCTCAAGGCGGCCGGCTTTTCCGATCCAATCCTGGTCGCTGCAACCGACGGCGTTGGCACCAAAGTCAAGATCGCGGTCGAGACTTCGCGCCATGACACGATCGGCATCGACCTCGTCGCCATGTCGGTGAACGACCTTATCGTACAGGGCGCGGAGCCGTTATTCTTCCTCGACTACTTCGCCTGCGGCAAGCTCGATCCGCGGGTCGGGGCGGCGGTGGTGACCGGTATTGCCGCGGCATGCCGTGAGTCCGGCTGTGCGCTGATCGGCGGCGAGACTGCGGAAATGCCCGGCATCTATCAGCACGGCGACTACGACCTTGCCGGTTTCGCCGTCGGCGCGGTGTCGCGCGAGGCGCTCCTGCCGCGCAAAGACATTGCCGCGGGCGACGTGGTGATCGGCCTTGCTTCCTCGGGCGTTCATGCGAACGGATTTTCGCTCGTGCGCCGCATCGTTTCAGATGCTGGGCTGCCGTGGGACGCGCCGGCACCGTTCGATAATACGAAAAGCCTGGGCGAAGCCTTGCTTACGCCGACGCGCCTTTATGTGCGGTCATGCCTCGCGGCGATCCGCAAGACCAACGCGGTCAAGGCACTCGCCCACATAACCGGCGGCGGTTTCATCGAAAACATTCCACGGGTGTTGCGCAAGGGATTGTCGGTCGCAGTGGACTTGGATCGCGTCCCAGTCCTGCCAGTATTCAAGTGGCTCGCAGGGGCGGGCGACGTCGCCGAGCACGAAATGCTGCGCACGTTCAATTGCGGCGTCGGCATGGTCGTTGTTTTGGACGCAAACGCGGCGCAAGCGGCGATTGAGCAATTCGCCGCCAACGGCGAAACCGTCGTGCGGTTAGGCGACGTGATCAGCGGCGGCGGCGAAGCGCATGTCGATTTTCGCGGACGCCTCGATCTTTCCTCGTGACGCGCATGAAGAAACGCGTCGCTATTTTGATTTCCGGCCGCGGCTCGAACATGACGGCATTGATCGAGGCGGCCGAGGCCAAAGACTATCCGGCCGAAATCGCACTGGTGATTTCCAATCGGCCGGATGCGCCGGGCCTCGCCAGCGCGCGCGCTGCCGGTGTTGCGACCGCAATCGTCGATCACACGCGCTTTGGTGACGAACGCGAGGCGTTCGAGCACGCGCTTGACGGCGAATTGCGGAAAAGCCGGATCGATCTGGTATGCCTCGCCGGATTCATGCGGCTATTGACGCCGTGGTTTGTCACCCGCTGGAGCGGCCGGATGCTTAACATCCATCCGTCTTTGCTGCCGCAATTCAAGGGGCTTCAAACGCACCGCCGAGCGCTCGAAGCCGGGATGAAACGGCACGGCGCGACTGTGCATTTTGTCGTACCGGAAATGGATTCCGGGCCGATCGTGGCGCAAGATTCGGTCGCGGTGCGCGAAGGCGACACCGAAGAGACGCTGGCCGCGCGAGTGCTCGAGCTTGAGCACAAACTATATCCGCGCGCACTGCGTGCGGTCGCCGAAGGCCGGACGGAGTCCTAGCTTCCCCTGGCGAGATGCCAGCGCCCGCGCAAAATAGAAAACCCCCAGCAACAGACCGGGGGCTACACGATCAGGGAAAACCCGGCCCGCTTATGCGACCTTGAGATTCTCGGCGGACGTGCGGCCTCGATTGGTCACAAGTTCGTACTCGACATCTTGGCCCTCATTGAGCGTGCGCAAACCGGCGCGCTCGACGGCCGAAATGTGGACAAACACATCCTTGTCTCCGGTAGACGGCTTAATGAACCCATAGCCCTTGGTTGGATTGAACCATTTGACGGTGCCTTTCTGCATCGTCTGTCTCCTCAGCCAGTCCATATGCCATTAAAGACGCGGAACGGCTGCTACACGCCGCGTGCAGAACGCCCGAGATTTGGGAAAGTTCGAAACGATTGCGTCGCTAAAGACAGCCCCCGGCTCGAAAGCCAAAATCCGATTGCAGATGAAAAAAAACCGACAAATACGGCGCAAGCATGGCTGCAATGAGCAGCACGCTCAACGCATTCGCGAGCACGCGCTCCTTGGAGCGCGCAATCGCATAAGGTTGAATCGATTTGACGCTCTAAATTTTTCAGTGGAGCACGATCTTTTGGCGACCGGCTTACACCCGCGGATAAAATCCGCGGGCAAATTTTTTCAGGATCGTGCCTTTAACCGACGATTTCTTTGCCGGAAAAGAACTGCGCGATTTCCTTCTGCGCGGTGTCCGCGGCGTCAGAGCCGTGCACGGAGTTTTCGCTGATCGACTTGGCGAAGGCCTTGCGGATGGTTCCATCAGCCGCCTTGGCGGGATCGGTCGCGCCCATGAGATCGCGATACGCCGCGATTGCATTCTCGCCTTCGAGGACCTGAACAACGACGGGTCCCGAAATCATGAAGTCGACGAGTTCGCCAAAGAACGGCCGCTGCCGATGAACGGCGTAGAACGCTTCGGCCTGCGGGCGGCTGATCATCACCCGTTTCTGCGCGATGATGCGCAAGCCCGATTTCTCGATCATCGCGTTGATCGCGCCGGTCAGATTGCGGGCGGTTGCATCGGGTTTGAGGATCGAAAATGTACGCTCGATCGCCATCAAATCGTCCTTTTGCGAAATTTGCGGAAAGTTCGGCGGGAGTGCGCGGCTTATAGCGGTCACGCACCCGTCGGGCAAGCACCTCCCGCCGGGACCAAACAGTGACGGCGGTTTTCCCTACAATTGACGCAGGAAGGCGATCATGGCGGCGTTGACCTCGGCGGCGCGCTCCTGCTGGGTCCAATGCCCGCAGCCGGGCAGCATGACGGTGCCGCGCAACTGCGGCACGTAACGCGCCAGGTTGGCGATCGCCTTGTCCATGTTCCGAAACGCGACCACCAGGTCGCGGTCGCCGGCCATGTAGAGCGCGGGGACGTTCACGTTGGCGTCGGCAAACGGGGCCAAGAGCTCCCAGTTGCGGTCGATGTTGCGGTACCAGTTGAGGCCGCCGCGAAATCCAGTCCGCGCGAACTCGCCGGCATAGAAGTCCAGATCAACGTCGCTCAGCCACGCCGGCAGAACGCTGGGGCTCACCATCCGCGTGAGGAAGCCGCCGTCGCCCGACACCATGCCGACATCGCCACCCCCGCCCCGGTACGGCGCGGAACGTCGCCGGAGGCGGAGTACAACAGCTTGGCAATCGTCGCCCGTACGTCGTGTTCCAGTTCCGCCTCCGCCACACCGGGCGTCTGGAAATAAAGTTGGTAGAACATGGCATCGTCGCGCCGCGGCATCGCAGACGTGGGAACAACGGACGTTCGCGGGCGAAATGGCACACTCAGCCCGACCACGGCGCGGAAGCGGTCGGGGCGAAGGAGCGCTGCATGCCAGGCGACCGGCGCTCCCCAATCGTGGCCGGCAATCGCCGCTTGATCGACGCCAAGCGCATCAAGAAGACCGACCATGTCGCCGACGAGATGCAGCAGCGTGTATTGATCGATCGCGTCCGGCCGATCGGACTGGCCGTAGCCGCGCATGTCGGGCGCGATTGCGCGGAAGCCGGCCGCCGACAGCGCGGCAAGCTGATGCCGCCACGAGTACCAGGACTCGGGAAAGCCGTGGCACAGCACGACCACAGGCCCCTCGCCTTGCTCGGCGATGTGGAGACGAATTCCGTTAGCCTCGACAGTGCGATGCGTGATGGCGCTCGCGATCATGGAAGTCTCCCGATGATGATCCCCCTACTTCGCCGCCCGGCACGATAGCCGGGAGGACCGCGCCTCACGGCCCGGTCGTCGAGGCCGAATTTGCCCATTTTCGAATGGAGCGCCGATTACGACTTGTCGCCGGTTTTCGGCAGTTCGCTGGATTTGGCCGGTTTTTTCTTCGTTGTTTTCTTTTCTGGTGCCGGCGGCGGCACTTCCACGCGATCCATTTCCGCCAAACGCCCGTTGTTGAAGCGGTAGATGCCGGGCCGCGGACCAGCCTGGAAGGTCAAGACCGCGCTCCGCAATCCATTCGCGTTCCTGCCGAGGTTGACGGCGGTCGGTTGGCCCAACCGGGCGACGACGTCGCATTCGCTCATGCCGAGAGCGACGCCGCCGTTGAGCAGGGCGGAGGTATCCGGCGTGGCCGCTGGGCCCTCACCCGGATTTGCGGAAGCGCTCGGCGCCGGTGCGACGTAGTTCGGACAGGCGCCGTTCGCGTCGACCATATCATTTGCGGTGATCGGGCGGTCCTCCCTCGTTTCGCCGAGGGAGGAGTAGCTATAGCCGCGGTTGCCGTTGAACGGATTGAGCGGTTTCGCGAACCATTTCGTCGTATCGTCGGCGCAGCCGCCGATCGAAAGCGCTATTGTCAGCGCCGCGAGCGCGGCGGCGCAATTCGGTCGAGCCAACACCCTAGCCTCCCCCTTCCATGGCTATCAGCCGAACATTCAAGCATGCGCCGGTCCGTGGTGCGACCGTGGCGCAACCCGAGCGGCATTCCTTCCCCGGACCATTGCATGCCCTTAAATGAATAGGGTAAAGGTAAAAAAACGATGAGAAGACAGGCATTTGGGCCACACCATGGTCGCATTGGGTGGGCCCTCAAAATGTGACGTCCATCACAGACCCGTCTTTATGCCGGCACGAAACTAACCCCCGGCTCCAACGTGTGCCCACAAGCTAGTCACAAAACGCCTGGGGACTTGGTTCATGCAACTGCAATTCGTCGGCTGCGGCGATGCGTTCGGCTCGGGCGGACGATTCAATACCTGTTTTCATCTCGTCGGACGAAATATCAATGTCTTGATCGATTGCGGCGCGACGTCGCTTGTTGCGATGAACCGGCTGGCGATCAACCGCAACGACGTCAGCGCCATTTTCGTCACCCACTTCCACGAAGATCATGTCGGTGGCGTGCCGTTCTTTCTTTTGGAAGCCAATTATGTCCTCAAGCGCGACCGGGCGCTCACCATCGTCGGACCGCCCAGTCTCAAATCGCGCTATTCCGGCATCATGGAGGCTGGCTTTCCCGGCACCAAAGATCTGGATCTGCAGTTCCCGTTGCTCCTCCAAGAGCTGGAGATCGGCAAGCGGACCGAGGTGGGAGCACTGCAGGTCACGTCGTTTCATGTCGTGCATGACGACCGCGCCGGGCCTTGCCTCGGATTTCGCTTCGAAGCCGAAGGCAAGGTCATCGCGTTCTCCGGCGATACCGAATGGAACGACAGAGTCATCGATATCGGGCACGAGGCGGACCTTTTCATTTGCGAGGCCTATACACGCGACAAACCGATCGCCACGCATATGGCGCTGTCGTCGCTCGAACGTCACCTTGGCCAGATACGGCCGAAGCGCCTCATCCTCACGCACATGGGCAATGACATGCTGGCGCGCCGTGCCGAGCTTCCGTTCGAAACGGCCGAGGACGGAATGATCGTCGATCTGTAATTCCGGAGTGACAGCGCCGCGTCAGCGGGCAAAAGTCACACGCCAAGTGCCGCTTCGACAGCCGCCAGCGCCGCGTCTGCCTTAGATCCGTCGGGACCGCCGGCTTGCGCCATGTCTGGCCGGCCGCCGCCGCCTTTGCCACCGAGCGCCTCGGCACCTTTGCGCACGAGATCGACCGCGTTGAAACGCGCTACCAGATCGTTGGTGACGCCGACGACGATGCCGGCTTTGCCGTCCTCGGTAACACCGACAATAGCGACGACACCGGAGCCGACTTTCTTCTTGCCCTCATCGGCAAGGCTGCGGAGATCCTTCAGGTCGATGCCCTCGACTGCACGCGCCATGAGTTTGATGTCACCCACGACGCGCATCCCATCGGCGTCGTCGGCTTTACCGCTACCGCCCATGGCGAGCCGTTTCTTCGCCTCCGAAAGCTCGCGCTCCAACCGCTTGCGCTCATCAAGCAGCGCGGCGACGCGCGCCGGCGTTTCGTCGACCGGAACGCGCAACTCGGACGCGGCGGCTTTGGCAAGGCGGGCGAGATTGTTGGCATTGGCCCGCGCCGTTCGCGCGGTGAGCGCCTCAATGCGGCGGACGCCGGAGGCGACCGCGGATTCGCCGATCACGGAGATAATGCCGATGTCGCCGGTGCGGTTGACATGCGTGCCGCCGCACAGCTCGACCGACCAGCCCATGGCGTTGCCGCCGCCGGATGTTGCCGGATTCTGGCCCATGGCGACGACGCGCACCTCATCGCCATATTTCTCGCCAAACAATGCGCGCGCGCCGGAGGCGATGGCATCGTCGCGGCTGAGCAGCCGCGTGATCACCGGCGCATTCTGCAGCACGATATCGTTGGCGATATCCTCGACGCGCTCGATCTCGTCGGCGCTCAACGGCTTCGGGTGCAAAAAATCGAAGCGCAGCCGATCGGGCGCGACCAGCGAGCCCTTCTGCGCCACGTGATCGCCGAGCACCTGGCGCAGCGCCTCATGCAATAAGTGCGTCGCCGAATGATTTTGCCGAATGGCGCTGCGGCGCGCGTGATCGACCTGCAGGTCGAGCGCGGTTCCGGCTTTGAGCGTGCCCTGCTCGACTGTGCCGAAATGCACGAACAAATCTCCGGCACGCTTTTGCGTGTCGGTGACGGCAAAGCGCACGCCGTCACCGGTCAACGTGCCGGTGTCGCCGACTTGGCCGCCGGATTCGGCGTAGAACGGCGTCTGGTTGAGCACGACAGCGCCGCTCTCACCCTTTTGCAGCGTCGGCACTTCCTTGCCCTCGCGGAGCAGCGCGACAACCACGCCGGCGGCGGTTTCCGTCTCGTAGCCGAGGAAATCGGTACCGCCGAGTTTCTCGCGGAGCACAAACCACACCGCCTCTTCGGCCGCTTCACCCGAGCCCGTCCAGGAGGCGCGCGCCGTCTTGCGCTGGCGCTCCATCGCGTCGGTGAAAGACGCGATATCCACCCCAATGCCGCGCGGTTTGAGCGCGTCCTGGGTCAGGTCGAGCGGAAAGCCGTAAGTGTCGTAGAGGGTGAACGCTGTGACGCCGTCGAACATGTCGCCCTTTTTGAGCGACTTGCTCGCATCGTCGAGGATCGCCAGCCCGCGCTCCAGCGTCTTGCGAAAGCGCATCTCCTCGAGCTTGAGCGTCTCGGTGATCAACCCCTCGGCACGATGCAATTCCGCATAGGCCTGCCCCATCTCGCGGACAAGCGCGGGCACGAGCCGCCACATCAGCGGATCCTTGGCGCCAAGGAGCTCGGCATGCCGCATGGCGCGGCGCATGATGCGGCGCAGGACGTAACCGCGGCCTTCGTTCGACGGCAACACACCGTCGGCGATCAGAAACGAAGAGGCGCGCAAATGGTCGGCGATGACGCGGTGCGACGCTTTGCGCTCACCGTCTGGATCGACGCCGGTGAGATCGGCGATCGCCTCGATCAGCGCACCGAAGAGATCGATCTTATAATTGTCGTGCGTGCCCTGAAGCACCGCGGCAACGCGTTCGAGGCCCATGCCGGTATCGATCGAGGGTCGCGGCAGGTCGACGCGCCCGCCGCCTCCGGCGAGCTGCTCATACTGCATGAAGACGAGGTTCCAGATCTCGACAAAACGATCGCCGTCGGCCTCAGGGCTGCCCGGCGGCCCACCCCAAATATGCGGGCCGTGATCGTAGAAAATCTCCGAGCACGGCCCGCACGGCCCGGTGTCGCCCATGGCCCAGAAATTGTCCGACCCGGCGATGCGGCCGATTTTGCTGTCGGGCAGCCCGGCGATCTTCTTCCAAAGATCAAACGCTTCGTCGTCGTCGATATAGACCGTGACCAGCAGCCGTTCCGCCGGAATGCCGAACTCTTTGGTCAAGAGCTTCCAGGCGAGCTCGATAGCGCGTTCCTTGAAATAGTCGCCGAACGAGAAATTGCCGAGCATCTCGAAAAAGGTGTGATGGCGGGCGGTGTAACCGACATTGTCGAGGTCGTTATGCTTGCCGCCGGCGCGCACGCACTTCTGCGCCGTCGTCGCCCGCACATAGGGACGCTTTTCCAGGCCGGTGAAGACGTTCTTGAATTGCACCATCCCGGCATTGGTGAACATCAGCGTCGGATCATTGCGCGGCACCAGTGGGGAACTCGGCACGATTTCGTGGCCCTCGCGCGCGAAATAGGCGAGGAAGTTCGACCTGATATCGTTAACACCGCTCATGGGTGGCACTCTCTAGCGGTCGCGGTGTTGCCTGTCCAGAAAAGGCGCCGTTTGACCGCGCAATTGCAGTAAACCCGCAAAACATATAAGCGCTCTTCTCTGCGACGTCGCCTTAAGCGAGCTTGCGATGAATGACGGAATTGGCCCCTTCCCCCGCACCTTCGCCGAACGGCTGCGGGCCGGCCGCTTTGTGATGACTGCCGAAGTCGCCCCGCCCGTGTCCTTTGACGCGCAAGACCTGCTGCGCAAAGCCGCTCCGCTGCGCGGGCTCGCCGACGCGGTGAACATCACCGACGGCGCCGGCGCCCGCGCGCATATGGCCGCGCTCGCCGCTGCGGCGATCCTGATCGACGCCGGCATCGAGCCCATCCTGCAAATCACCTGCCGCGACAAGAACCGGATCGCGCTGCAAAGCGAATTGATGGGCGCGGCCGCGCTCGGCATCCGCAATGTCATGATCCTTACCGGCGACGATCCGAAGGCCGGCGATCAGCCTGACACCAAGCCGGTGTTCGACATCGACTCGAAGACGCTCATCGAAACCGCGCGACGGCTGCGCGACGAAGGCAAGTTGCCGACCGGACGCGAGGTCGCCGGAAAAGCGCCGTTCTTCCTCGGCGCCGCCGATATGCCGATCGATCCCCCCGCCGCTTGGCAGCCGAATGGGCTGGCGGCCAAAGTCGCCGCCGGCGCCCAGTTTGTACAGACGCAGTTCTGCATGGATGCGACGCTTCTGCGCCGCTATATCAGCGTGCTGGCCAATGCCGGGCTCACGCAAAAGCTCGCCATCCTTGTCGGCATCAATCCGCTGCGCTCGGCTAAATCGGCGCAATGGATGAAAAGCCACCTGTTCGGCACCGTCATCCCGGATGAATTCATCGCACGTATGGACAAGGCCGCGGACCCCGTGCGCGAAGGCATCCGCATCTGCGTCGACCTGATCGCTGAGCTTGCGACCATTCCCGGCGTCGCCGGTGTTCACATCATGGCACCGGGCAACG
>Ga0209006_10003598_pt1 | contig 14079 bp, 13 predicted proteins | sample JacPin_JW_Ref_O2_FD_188567 | JGI IMG/M metagenome (GOLD analysis project Ga0209006, IMG submission 188567) | Forest soil microbial communities from Algoma, Ontario, Canada - Jack Pine, Ontario site 1_JW_Ref_O2 (SPAdes) (version 2) | ecosystem: Environmental > Terrestrial > Soil > Boreal... | reverse complement strand
AATCAGGCGCAGATTGCACTCCATGAACTCGAGAGCACGGCGCAGACCTATCGCGCGTTGCACGATAATTTCCTGCAGCGTTACATGGAATCGGTCCAGCAACAGTCGTTTCCGATCACCGAGGCACGGGTGATTACGGAGGCGACACCGCCGCAGCACCCGAGCAATCCGCGAACGAGGCTCATCCTGGCGGCTGGGGCTGCCGGCGGTCTTGTGCTGGGCTTCGGCATGGGTCTTCTCCGCGAGATGTCGGACCGTGTGTTCCGTACGGCGGAGCAGGTCGAGCACACGCTGCAGACCGACTGCATCGCGGTGGTCCCGCGAATGAAGACGAGCGGCCCGAAGGATGCCTCGCGAACCCGCAGCGCCGGGCTCGACCGCCGCATCATCGATCGCGACCGAGGTCTGTTCTGGAACGTGGTCGATGCTCCATTCTCGCGGTTTGCCGAATCGATGCGCGCAATCAAGCTCGCGGCGGATGCGGCCGGAACATCCGGCTCGAGGGGGGTCATCGCTATCACCTCGTCACTGCCCAACGAAGGCAAATCGACGATGTCGATGGCGCTCGCTCAAAGCATCGCCAGTGGTGGCGCCCGCGTCATTCTGCTCGATGCCGACTTGAGAAATCCTGGCCTGTCCCGCAAACTTGCCGAGCATGCGAAAATCGGCCTGCTGGATGTCCTCGCCGGCAGGGTAGCGATTCAGGATGCGCTGTTGTTCGACCCCGCCACGAGATTGACATTTCTGCCAGCGGTCATGCACGAGCGCACGCCTCATAGCAGCCAGCTGCTTGCCTCCGAGCCGATGAGGTTGCTGATGGACCGACTGCGGCAATCGTACGATTACGTGATCGTCGATCTGTCGCCGCTCGCGCCAGTGGTCGACGTTCGGGCGATGACACACCTCGTGGACTGCTTCGTCCTCGTCGTGGAATGGGGGCGCACGAAAATCGACGTCGTCGAACGGGCGTTGAAGACGGCGCGCGGGGTCTCGGGAAACCTGCTCGGCGTTGTCCTCAATAAGACAAATCTCAGTGTATTGCGGCGGTACGGCGCCTACCGCGACAATTACTATTTCAATCGATACTACGCGCGCTACGGCTACACCGACTGACGTCTCGGTGCGGCACTCGCAACCGCCGGGAAAGCACAGGCCGTCTCGACGTGCTCGACAAACGGCCCATAGCATTGCTCCGGCGAGAAATGTCGAGCCAAGGCGTCGAGCCCGTGGTTCGCCAGCGAAATGCGCAGTTTTGCATCGTTCAGGAGTGACACCACGGCAGCAGCAAATGCCACCGTGTCGTCCGCACGATAGACGGCATCGGCCAACCTGTCGGCCACACCCTGCAGGGTAACCGAGGTAGCGACGACCGCCTTGCCCAATTCCAGAGCCTGCATCAGCTTGATCTTCAGCCCGGAACCGATTCGAAGCGGCGACACGACGACGCTAGCTCGATTGTAGAGCGGACCCAGATCGTGCACATGACCGAGGTACCGCACCCCTTCAGGCGGCGGGCCGAATGTTTGCGAGACGGTGCCGGCCACATGGAACAGCGCGGTTGGCCGTCGCGCCCGTATCAGCGGCCAGCACGTTTCGATGAACCAGCGGACACCGTCGACGTTGGGCGCTGCGCCACTTCCCACAAAAAGGACTGTATCGTCGTCGCCCGGGGCCGGTTCGGCCACCGGCCTCGCCGCCATTTGAACAACCATGACGTGATGACGCCGCAGGCGGGCCCTGACGACAGCGGCCTCGTCCGCCTGTACCGCCAAAATGCAATCCGCTGCGGCAAGCTTCTCGCATTCCTCGTCTTCGCTGAGGACGGCAACGGAGTCCTTCGACTTCAGAGCGTCGAACTGACTTGTTCGGCTTGAAAAGAGATCATGCATGACGGCGGCCGATTTTGCGTCAGGCCGTAACGCATAGGGTAAGGCTTCGGTGAGAAAGCAGTAATCCGCAATCAGGAAATCCGAGCAGCGGGGCGCATGCCGAGCGATGAAGAGCTGGTCCTCCCGCGTGAGTGGCTGGGCGATGGAGTAGGCCGCGGGGCGAGACATCGGGCGAGCGAGGATGCCCGAATTCACGAGGATCTTGTCCAGTATCGCGAGTGCGGCTCGGGCCGCACGGCGCGGATCTGTTGAAAGTAGATATCTGCCGAAACGCCAGGTGCCTCGCACTCTGTAGCTCTTGAAGACCGACAGCGCGTCGGAGCGCAGCAAATAAGGCCACCGGCCGAGCGTGGCTGGCGAAGGGGCCAAGAAGTGGACATCGAGACCCCGTCGGGCAAGGGCCCCCGCGAGCTCGAGCAGGTAAACCGAACTGCCGTTCGTTCGTCCGACGACGCGCTGACGAGAGATCACACAGACCTGTCTGTTCGATGTCGCGGACCCCGGTCGTCTTGTGAAGAGGCGTGAGAGCCTGGCCCCGATCGGGAACTTCAGCAGACGAAGCGTCCGCGGATGGCGTAAAACCGTCTGCAGGGCCGACACGTAATCCTTCCTGCGGAGGCCGTCGAGAAGCGTTTCAAATGCCGAGGCCGTATCGATCGAACGGAGCCGCGCCCGAACGACGCTCATGAGCCGCGGAGCCAGATAGGACCCGTCTTCAATTAGCGCCGTATCCGCGGATCGAAGTGCGAAGAGGACATCCTTGTCGAGCCGATGAGAGACCGACAAAGAATGCCTACGATAGAAATAATGGAGAAGTGGATGGACGCGATACCGTGCCCCGGCGAGGAGCAACCGCAAAATCAGATTGTAATCCTCTCCGATTTTCAGGCTTTCATCATAGCGAACGCCCTCGAGTAGCCGCGCGCGGATCATAGGCTTGAGGTATCCGAGCGATGGCCCGGATCCGTAAAGATGGTTCACGCGGATATAGGTCCGCACGTCGATCGAGAACGGCGCACGCGCCCACTTTCCATTGAGCAGCGTTTTGGGGTGGGCGACGTGATCGGAGTCGAATACGAGCAAGTCGTCGGCAATGATGTCCGCCCCATCCTGCTCGGCGAGGTCGACGAGCGTCTCCAACCGCGCCGGATGCATGATATCGTCACTGTCGAAGACGGCGATCCACTCGCCGCTGGCTGTGGCAAGAGCCGCGTTGCGCGCCGCGCCAGGACCTCGCCGGACGTCACTGGTGATCAAGCGGATTCGGTGGTCCTCTGCCATCAATCGTCTCACGATGGCGGGGCTGCCATCGGTTGACGCGTCGTCGGACACGATGATCTCGAGATCGGCCAGGGTTTGCGTGCGCGCCGATCTGAGGCAATCGCCGAGATAGGCCGCGCCGTTGTAATTAGCGACGATGACGCTGATCAGGGGCGGCCGCGGCGGGACGACGGGTTTCATTGCCACCCCAGAATGGTAGGGGTTGTAGAAAGCGGCAATCTCTTCCCTCGAAGCCGTATCATCCGTTGTGTTATAAAAGAACTCATCAAAGTAATCTATTTCGACGCGCTCATTCGCGACGCGAGTTTGGGCGTTTCGAACCGACGATTCCGAGCCGCCTTGTGATCGCGATCCCGCGCCAGCTTATTTTTTGACGGGAGGGCGCGCGATGAGTGCGTTCAGCAGGTCTTCGCGCCACGCCTGCGCCTCCGTGTCATATGCGCCGAAGCCTGCGTTGAATTCCCAATACGCCCAGCCGAAGCCGTGCCGTTCCGCTTCCTGGACCACCGCAGCGGTCCACCGTACGCGAGACTCGATGTCGGCGGCGCCGTATGCGCCGAACTCGCCGACATAAAGGGGCCGGCGATTTGCCCTCGCCCACTGCGCAGCTTCGTCGAAGTCGCTTTTCACGGCTTGCCGCTGATCTGCTGTCCCTGCCCAGACCGTCCCCTTCCAAAGTTCGCTGCCCTTCACCCAGGACGCCATTTGATGCGTGAAGCTCATGGGACGGTAATAGTGAAAGGTCGCGATCAGTCGCGTGTCCTCATCGGGAAGGCGCAGGTTGGCGAGGTGGTCGAGGCCATTCAAGTGGCCGGGACCGACGATCACCATGCGATCATGATTGGTCCGCCGAACGGTCCTGAGCAACTTCAGCATGACCTCCTGCCATACGTCGTCGGTCATTTCGCCCTGCGGCTCGTTCAGCAATTCGAAGAACACATCTTGGGAATAGTCGCGATAATGCGAAGCGATCTGATCCCACAGTGCGATCAGCCGTGGAAGCTCTCTCTGCGGATTCTGAAAGAGCTCCGCATAGTGGTGGTCGTCGATGACGACGTTCAAGCCCCGAGACAGCGCCCCTCGCACCACAAAATCAACGCGAGCGAAGAATTCGGGAGCTATCGCATAGGGGGCTTCCGCCTGCGCATGAGCGGACCACCGCACGGGGATACGAACCGAGGTGAACCCTGCGTCCTTGATTATATCGAAATATTCCGAACGGAGCGTCACGCCCCACGCGCCTTCCGCGGGAGCCTCCAGGGCGTTTCCCAGATTGATCCCTCGCGCCAGCCGTCGAACAGCCTCGGTCGCCGGATTTTCCGCCGCGACCGCGACAACTGTGCACACCGCGAGCAGAGCAAGGATCGACGCCAGTGTCCGGACCATGGTTGGACAGTTGCAAGCCGCGTTATTTGGCCTCACCGGTCGGTTCCATGTGACGACTGCGCCTGACCGGGGAGCTGAACGCGCAAGCGCTCAAGGACAGGTGCCGCGCGTTCGTCCTGCATCGTCATCAACGCACGTTGAATGACCAGAAAGTCCAGCAAAGACAACTTCATTGCAAACCCGGCGGGTGACAGCGGATCGCCGCCAGCCTCGCCGGGGATGCAATCACGCGCATCGCCAGCAATGCCGGGCGGCTGTGCGCCCGTCACCATCGCCATCACCAATGCTGGTGCCAACGAGATAGGGAAGTGCGTTCGCATGGGCCGTCCTCTGAACTGTGGCGCCGGCTGAATACTGATCTAAGTGGCCTGCCTTGAACGATCCAGGGCCGCAACCAGCCAAAGCCGTTCATTTCATCGTTTCTCATCGGGGCAGCCGCTTTCGACCGGGAAATTCCAGCCCCGTAAAGGCGCGCCACAGCCCGGCGAAGAAGCCGAAGGACCAGCCCGCCTGCATTGCGATTGCTGCCACGCCGGAGCTGGCGGCGCAAAGATCGTGGGAACGAACGCCCAAGAACAACCCATATCCGAGACACAGCAGCGCCCACAGCGCCGCCGGCACCGCGAGGATGGGGGCAATCGGGGCGAACGCGGCAAGGCAGATCGCGGGAGCGATGGCCGTGAGGACGAGATGCCGCGATTTCGTTCCTTTGCGATGCTTCACGAAGTTTCTGGCGCGCCCACGCCCAAAATTGAAATATTGGCGAAACAGTCCGGCGATCGAGGCCCGCGGGAAATACGTAACGTACGTGTCGCCGGTCAAGAAGATATGGAAGCCGCGTTTGATAAGTCGGGCATCCAACTCGGCGTCTTCATTGTGCGGAAACGTCTCGTCGTAACCGCCGACTGCGTTGAAGGCTTCGACGGTCATCAGAGCGTGATGTCCGTGCTCGACCCACTCGCCTGCACTCTCGTTGCGGTGCGACGAACCGCCGTTACCGAGGATCGAGTTTTGTGCGGCGGCCGCTGCCCTTTGGAAGCAGGCACTACCCTCGGCCCGCATGCTCACAACAACGGAATCGGCGTTTGTCCGAGCGCGCGTCTTTAGGAGCGTTTCGCAAAATCGCGCGGGGTAGTGCGCATGCGCATCGACCCGGATCAGGAAGCGGGCATCCTCTCCGTAGCTCCGCACCGCGCGGTTGATCGCCGCGGCCTGGATACGTTCGGGGTTCTCCATCATCGACACGCGGTCGCTGGTCGCCATTATCCGGCTGACGATGGCCTTGGTCCCGTCCGTGCTGCCGCCGTCCGCGACGACGAGCTTCAGATTGATGCGCCGTTGCTCGGCCAAAATCTTTTTGACGATGCTCTCGATGTAACGCTCTTCGTTGAGGCAAGGGATGATCACGAGCACATGCGCCGGGATACCCGTTGATTGCGGCGAGGAAGAACTGACTACGTCTGCTTGCGCCATATCGAACGGTTGCCGGACGGCTGTTGGAGACATCGGCTCATTACGAAACACTCTGTGACATCGCGCGGACCAGGTCACCGCAATCAGCCGTGGTGAAAACTAGGTCGCTGCGCTGCAGGCGGTCAACTCGCGCGGCCAGATCCAAATATTGCGCTTGCTTGAGAGTTTTGGCGAACGCCAGCAGGTGATGATCGATCGGTTCGTCGCACACAACGCCTACGCCGCGATCGGTGAGCCATCTGCTCGTCTCAACGCCGTCAACCGCTAGCGGAACGGCACCGTAGCAGCATCCCTCGTAGATCCGGTTTGGCAACAGCCACGCCGAATTTTTACCTCTCTCGTAGTAATCGATCGCCCAGCCAAAATGAACCTCCCCATAGATCGCGGACAGTTCATCGGGATTGCGGTAAGGACCGGCGTATTGAACGTGAGGACGGTTCGCGACGTCCGCTTCGAAGTCCACGAAGACCGCGCGAGATGGTTGCCCGCGGATGACGACTTCGAGCGCCCCTTCGGCCGCACGCGCGACGGAACTCAAGATTTCCAAGCTCCTCCGACAACGGATCACTCCAAACCAGCCCACACGCCAGGGCGGGCCCGGGGGGCGGCTCCGCAGGCTGACGGGCGCGTCATCATCAAAGCGCAGCACCTTGTTCTCGACGAGACGGATCGGGGCCGCGAAACCGCGCTGCTTAAAATAACGTTCGATAAACGCTGGCGAACTAGTTAGAAGCAGGTCAACATTTTGCCATAGTCGCGATTCCACCACACGCAGAGCGGAACCAATCGCTCCATCCGACAACAACATGCGGTGGATATCGAGGCACTCATACACCAGTGCGGCGCAAGGCGCGTAACGCTTGCGGGCCCGGCTCGCTAGAACCAGCATCTCGAGGTTGCGCGAGAGAATGATATCTGCCCCGCTCAGGTGTTCAGCGAGAATTCCGAGATTGCCGAATACCTGGGCGACCGTGAAGGCCCGTTTCGCAAGCATCCCGTCAACGGTTCGCCCGAGGTCGATCGCCTCGGTTCCTTGGACAGTGGCTATCGGCGCAGCGCTCCGCCGAAACCCCATCGTTGTTACAACGGCTCCCCCCTGAACGAGCATGCGTACCCGACGGTGGACCGCCGGATCCGCTAAGTCGTGGGCGAAGTAGCAAATCTTGGTCGGCATTCACCGCTCCGATCAACCCGCGGCTAACAAAATCTAATTTTCACCCGGCCTGCGAGTCGCTTTGGGGTCGGTGGGCCCCTGCCGCGCGCCGCGAAGTTGCCTTGGGCAATCTGGGCTGCACGAACAGCTTCTCTTCGCTCTCCGAAGGGGAAAGCGCCTGCGACTGATATCCCGCCGTGCTAAGAAAACGGTTCTTCAAGCCTGAACGGAGTACAGCGCGATGGCGGGTAAACGCGCCGTAGTGTTCGGCGGCGCTGGGTTCATAGGGTGCCACCTCCTGCGGCGGCTTCTCGCTGAAGGGCGCTACGATCAGCTCTACAGCGTCGATATCGCCGAAGCTCGCTTTACGGACTCCCGGATCGAGTACATCAAAGGCGACGTTCGAGAACCCATCGATCCGCGGCTCTGCGGAGCTGGACCACTCGACGTCTTCAACTTTGCGGCCGTGCACACGACGCCCGGGCATGAGGACTGGGAGTATTATTGGACGAACGTGCACGGCGCGACGAACGTTTGCAAATTCGCGAACGACGTCGGTGCCGACTATATGCTCTTTACCAGCACGATGATGGTCTACGGCCCGACCGAGACGCCCAAGGACGAGAATGCTGTTCTCGAGCCGGTGAACGCCTATGGACGATCGAAGATCCTGGCCGAGGGCATCCATCGGCTGTGGCAATCCGAGCGACCCGACTTGCGCCGCCTGACCATGGTGCGACCCGGCGTCATCTACGGTCTGGCTGAACGCGGCAACTTCACGCGACTCGCTCGCGCCCTGAAGGGACGCCGGTTCGTCTACCCAGCGCGGACCGACACGATAAAGGCATGCGGTTACATCGAAGACTTGGTGTCCTCGATGCTGCAGATGAACGAACGAAACGCCGGAGTCGCCCTCTACAACTTTTGTCACCCGCAGCGTTACACGAGCGGTGATATATGCGAGGCATTCTCGCAAGTCGCTGGCTATCCAGCGCCGCAGGTCGTCGTGCCGTTCTGGCTGCTTGGTCTCGCCGCGTTCGGGTTCGAAGTGTTGTCCGCATTCGGGTTCAGAAACGACATCAATCGTGCCCGCATACGCAAGCTCTATCAATCCACCAACATGATTCCGAGACGCCTGGAAGAGACAGGATTTCAGTATCGCTATGATCTGGTCGCCGGCCTCGCCGCCTGGAAGAGGTCGTCGCGGATTACGGACTTCGATTGACGGCGGCGAGATGCGCGGGTCGGATAAAGCTCAAGCCGGCCATCCGTCGCAACCGTATTTCGAAAAGGGAGACGCGTGTGTCGACGTGATCATCGCTGCGCGCGATCGATCCGACACCATCGAACGGGCCGTAAAGTCGGCGCTGTCGGAACCAAACGTCCGGACGGTCATCGTAGTCGACGACGGCTCCTTGGATGATACTGCAGCTGTCGCGTCGCGCTGCGGCCGAGATGACGACCGTCTGGTTGTCAGGGCGCTGCCTACGAACCGCGGTCCGTCCGCGGCACGCAATACCGCCCTCGACATATCGACAGCTCCCTGGATCTGCGTGCTCGATGGTGACGACTATTTGCTTCCCGGGCGCATCGCCACGCTGCTGGCGCGAGCAGCCAATTGGGATTTCGTTGCAGATGATCTTCTCCAAGTGAACGAGCAGAAAATCGGGTACGAAGCGCCCGTGCCGGTCCTGTTCGGTGGCTCGTTCGATCCGCGGCCGCTCAATCTCGAGGGCTTCGTCTGCGGCAATATTCGCCCACACGGCGTGCACAGGCGCGAATTGGGCTTTCTCAAACCACTCATTCGACGCGCCTTCATCGATCGGTATCGGCTGCGATATGACGAATCGCTGCGGCTCGGAGAAGACTATGAGTTCTATACGCGGGCGCTCGCGCTGGGAGCACGTTTTCTGGTCGTGCCCGCAGCGGGGTACGTGTCCGTCGTCCGTGCTGATTCGCTAAGCGCGAGGCACAACAGGCAGGACCTCGAGCGCTTGCGCGACAGCGACACGGTGCTGCTGGGACGGCCGCACCTGACCGTCGGGGAACGCCGCGCCTTGCGGGCGCACCGAGAGTCGGTCGATTGCCGCGTGCAATGGCTCGTCGTCATCGAGGCCGTCAAGTCGCGGGACTATTCGCGATTCGCGGGCGCATTCCTACGCTCCATGACTATATCGATTTACCTCGGGCGGCGGCTCTTCGAAGAAATCGGCAGCCGGATAGCTCCTGGGCGGCGTGCTCGGAGTACGAACGGAAACTGACGCTTGCGCCCCGCTGCCACTGGCTCCTGCTCAGCGGACCTGCCTTCTTTCGCCGAGATAGCGCGATGCGAAGTGGGTGTTCTTACGACGAAAAAATTCAGTGGTGCATGTGGCCCAATAAAAGAACATTCCGGCGAACAGTCGGGACATCATATGGGGTCTGCTCACCAGCAGCTCGGGAGCCGAACGCGGCGCGCGTCGAGAAGGGAGCAGAGCCTTTCGCAAATCCCAGTATAGATGCCTGAGCAATCGACCTTCCGAGAACATGTATTTTGCGTACAATGCCCCGTTCCCGATGAAGTAGCCGTCATATTGCTTGCGTGCGACATCGATCGATTTTCTGCCGTGAAAATGATAAACGCTCATATTTGGGACGTATATGACGGGCACCCCATGAAGGTGGGCACGAAAAAACAAGTCTGTTTCTTCGCTGGCCTTAAATGGCGCTCCAGCACCAAACCGCTCATCAAACAGGCCTATACGTCTGAACACATCCCGAGGTACTACCATATTGCAACCAAGTGCGATTGAACCCGGATGGACAGGATATCGGAGGACAGTTTCGAAATCATCGACCTTTATGCTCAAGGGCAAGTCACTCGGATCACCGAGCTCCACCCGTCCTCCACGTATGACCGGTACGTCATCATTTTGAAAGTGCGCGATCAAATCCCGCAAGTAGCGTGGGCCGAGCCGGCAGTCGTCATCAGTGAATGCAATCAACTTTCCATTCGCGTATCTGACTCCCGAGTTTCTGGCGACGCCCAATCCTGGACGCGGCTCATCGATCAGCCCGACGGGACAGGGCGCGGAGCAAGCCCAGGACGATATCACATCGCGTGTATGGTCCGTGGAACCGTTGTTCACTACAATGAGCTCCAGCCGAATATTTGAATTGTTCAAGATGGTTTGTGACAATGATTCCAGGCATCCGCGCAGCGCTTCGGCTCGGTCGCGAGTACAGATAATTATAGACAGATCGACTGATGGTCGTTCGCGCGCGAGTTCAAACACGCTGACCGAGTTGTCGGTCTCTCCAGCTGCCGGGGTGGTCAAGTTGGACGCCTCATTGCGTGCGATCAGACGATTGCCACGACGATTTGGAAGAGTAGCCACAGCAACAGGACGGCCCACCCGAGGCTGGCGACGGCGCCCAGTGCGATCATCGATGCCGGCAGCAGCCGCCCGAGAGCGGAAGCAATTTTTGCAGTCATCGCCGGCGCGAAAGCGAGATCACGCTGCGGCAAGCGCTCCGCCGCGAAGGCCAAGTCATGTTGAGGGGTCGACTCGAATGCTGAGGTCATTTGCTCCTCCGAAGGCTCAGGTTACGCGGCACTGCTTCGGGCACTGGGGTCGAACAGCGCAGAGTTTCGGGATACGTCAGGGTGACGGGAGGCGGCAGGGAATGGGAAACCCGGGTGCGCGGGCCGTGCGCGGCGGGCACGTTTGAAGCTTGCAAGAATGATCGTGGCGACGACCTGGCCATTTAGCAAGGCGTTCACCGCGATGCGGGATCGGCCTCGCGGGTGATGGACGTCGATACGAGTAATGCGCCCGTCCATGTAGTCGCAACGGAGCTTGATTGCGGTGATCTCGCCCCAGCGAATCCCACGGCGGCCACGCAGTGTCAGCGTCTCGGCCCCGATCGCGCGGGGCCATCCCAGGCTCAACATCCACAGAAGCCCGGTCCCTATCCCGAGTGTGATCGGTAGGAGAAGCCACATCCAAAGCCGATATCGTGGGGCGAGACACACTTTCATCTTTGTGGCTCCGTTCGGCGACGCCCCACCACCCATTATTATTAACGAGGCCATCGGAATTTGTGTCCACGATTTCTTCGCATCGCAGCATCGTGAATTATGCAAGCCTCATTTGTACAGCGCGATCCGACTGCAAGCGCGGTTTGCGACGCACAACTCGGCGTCTCTTGCAGGAAGTATTGCGATGTTTCGAGAGCGTCGCCGGCCCGAGGCTGTCGGCGGAGTTTGCAGCGAGATCGACGATCGGCGCTTCAATGCAAAGATTGCCAAGCGAAAAAGCGCTTTTGCCGCATCGGGTATCGCGTCCGCTATCGTTTTCGCACGCGGCCGATTCGAACGCGGACTACAACACGAAGTAGCCACCGGCCTCGATAATCAAGCAAGTCAACCGCCCGGTGGCGTAGGCACCGGTGTCGATATTGATCCGGTTGGAGCGGAAATCGGGCGCACGTACTGGACTATGCCCGTGGACCACGATCTTGGTGAAATTGTCTTCGCAAAGCAGGAAGTCTTCGCGGATCCACAGCAGGTCTTCCTCCCGTTGATGCGACAGTGGAACTCCAGGCTTGACGCCGGCGTGCGCGAACAGGAATTCGCCGCAGGTAAAACAGGGCACGAGATTGCAAAGGAATTGTCGATGTGAGGTCGGCAGTGCCGCAGCCAGGGCCCGCGCAAGTTCGACTCGTTCGCCGCGATGCGGATTGAGCGACGGATCGAGACCGTAAGATCTCAGGGTCTCCAGTCCACCGAATAGCCGCCAGGCGACCATTGCTTCAGGGTCCTGCAAGAATGCGTGGAAATAAGATTCGTGGTTTCCCTTCAAGCAGACGACGGCGTGGGTGCGAGCGCGGCTGATCAGCAAATCAAGCACGGTTCGCGAGTGCGGTCCGCGATCGACGTAATCGCCCAGGAATATTTGAAGAGGCCTGCAATTCGGGTAGCTGGCGAGATCGGCGTCGACCCGGGACAGCACTTGATGCAGCAGATCGGCGCGTCCGTGTACGTCCCCGACGGCGTAGATCCGCACGCCTTCGGGAACCCTAGGAAGGTGCCGCTTGGCCCTCGAGTCAGCTCCCACGCCCGGGCCTCCTGATCAATTCGATTGCGATACGCGAATTGGCGCTCGTACGATCGCCTTCGGCGGAAAACCTCGTCTGCCAAATGTGTGCCCACGCGGATGTCGACCGACCGTCCCATGAGAACGAGCCGGACGCCATGCGAAGTTCCGCGCGCAACAGTCGACCCGAATGTGCGATCTTGCGGCGATGCCGGCAACGCCTCGGCGCCCTGCGGCGCAGCTAGACGCCCGCTGGGGGATCCGGTTGTCCGGACGCCGTTATTCGATCGAGGTTCTCAGCGGGACAGAGCGGGAGTCTGTCCGCTCATCCGTGGTGTCGGCACGGCTGGCCGCACGCGCAGTTAAGCGCGGACGAGCAAATGCTCCGGCGAAAAAACCCGCCTGCAGAGCGACAAGCGTCAAGGAGATGGCACCCAAAGGCCGCCAAAGATCAGCGCCCTCGGCGAGGGCTGCAGCGACCACTGAAATCAAAATTAACACCATAGCCGGAACAAGGGCGAGCGCCTTGAAACGCAGCCCGAGCACGACACCAAATATGAAACTAACAATCGTAAGCGGTATCATAGGACTTGCTCCTCACGATACGCTACGTACCGCAACTTAACAAATTGTCGAGGTGTTAAGTTCAGACTGCGACAAAGCGATGCAAAATCTGATGGATACGCTGCGCCGCACCGGGAACCCGGCCTCGCGTGTCCAGCCTTCCGGTCCATGAGTTCGGAGATGAGTGCAATTTGCGGTGAGTCTCCCGAGAGCCGGTGTCAGACCCACGCGAGTGCCTCCCGCGTCGACAGCGGTGCGGTGAAGGGTGGAGCAATCTCCGCGTCGAAAACCTTCTGCTTCCCAGGGAACCGGATCTGACGTGCGGACGGGCGCGTTGGGGCAGTGGCGTGACGATTACCCCCAGCGTTTCGATACCGCCCTCAGCACACCGGGAGCATGAGGCCAGCCTGACCGACCGCGACATCCATGCCGAAGGCGATCGCCGCTGCAATTAGTTAGAGCGAGTGCGGTGAGGTGCCGAACCGCATGTTCGATCCGATCATTTTCCTCGGCGCCGAAATTGCACCGTCGACACGAGCTGGATGCCCGAAGAGGGCGACCGAAAAGCAACTGTGTGGCGCGTTTCAGACTTCCTGCGTGTCCGGACTTGCGGCGCGCCGACTGCGAGCCTACGCTCGTTTCAAATGGGGGGCGGGCGTATGTCAAAATCGTATTTGGTCGTCTGTGCCTTGCTCGCTGGTTACTACAGTTTGAGTGTGGCAGAGGCTGCGGATCGGGCGGTTCCGCGAACAACGCAGAGCGTGCGTCAATGCGGTTGCTGCGGTTGTCTTCACGTCTTCTATGACTACCATCGTGAGCTGCGCGCGACCTACGGCGCTGGCATCGACCCTCGCAACTACGATCAGACAGAACCGCATTATTATTTTGGCCCTGTTCGAGCTTATCCTCAGTATTGGAGCGATCGTAACGGCTATGAGTTCCATTATTAGAAACGCAGTTCCGCAATTGTTGTCGGGCGGTGAACACATCCTTCGGTGAAGTTTTGGTCGATTAAATTGATCACCTTTTAGTCCGTGGATTCGCGGAACGGACCGTACCCTCGCCGCCACTGTTGCGCCATCGCTACACGATAGACGTATCTCACAAAGGTCCCTTCGATCGAACGGGCTTTGGCGCCTGGTAGATCGCGCCATATGTTATGACCGGGACAACGGGGCGGGGGTGTGCGTGCGTCATGCGGGGAATTTCCTTCCTAGCAAGCATCTTTGCGCTGACGAGCAGTTTGGGCGGGTGT
>Ga0209006_10003597_pt1 | contig 14080 bp, 11 predicted proteins | sample JacPin_JW_Ref_O2_FD_188567 | JGI IMG/M metagenome (GOLD analysis project Ga0209006, IMG submission 188567) | Forest soil microbial communities from Algoma, Ontario, Canada - Jack Pine, Ontario site 1_JW_Ref_O2 (SPAdes) (version 2) | ecosystem: Environmental > Terrestrial > Soil > Boreal... | reverse complement strand
CGGATGCGGCTCGAGATGGTAGCGGTCCAGCCGCGCGACCTCCTCGCGCGATCCGAACAGCAGGGGGATGCGCTGATGCAACGAGCGCGGCTGCACGTCGAGAATGCGACGGTGGCCCGTTGAGGCTGCGCCGCCCGCCTGCTCGATCAGCCAGGCGATGGGATTGGCCTCGTATATCAGCCGCAGGCGACCTTGGTTGTAGCCGTTGCGGATATCGGCCGGATACAAATAGATGCCCCCGCGCGAGAGCACGCGGTGCGCCTCGGCCACCATCGAGGCAATCCAGCGCATATTGAAATCCGCGCCGCGCGGCCCTTCAGTGCCCTTCAGGCAGTCATCAACATAAATGCGGATCGGCTCGTCCCAGTAGCGATGGTTCGAGGCGTTGATCGCAAATTCCTGGGTGGTTGCGGGTACTCGGACATGTGGCGCAGTCAGGTGAAACGTCGCCGACTTCCGATCGAGCGTAAACACGTGCGTCCCGGCGCCCACGGTGAGGGCAAAGGCTGTTTGCGGACCGTAAATGGCGTAGCCCGCCGCCACCTGGCGCGCGCCGGTTTGCAGGAAGGCGTCGGCATCGCAGCGTGAGCCTTCTGTCGGAGCCTTCAGAACCGAGAAGATCGTGCCGACCGAGACGTTGGTGTCGATGTTGGAGGACCCATCCAGCGGATCCACCGCGACTAGCAATGATCCGCGGGGATCAAGCTCAATGGGTTCTGCCATCTCCTCGGAAGCAAGGGCGGCAACGGCTACGGCACGCAATCCTTCGACGAGCATGTCGTTGGCGAGCACGTCGAGCTCTTTCTGGAAATCGCCCGCACCGTGCTCTTTGCGTGTGGCGCCGAGCGCGCCCGCCAATGCACCTGCGGCAACGAGCTGTGAGATCGAGCCGCACACGTCGGCCAGCACGTTCACCGTGTGTGCAATCGTCCTGCGCTGCTGCGAATCTGCCGCCCAGGCTGACAGGTGCTCAGCGAGCGTCGGTGCGTTCATGAGGAGGGGCTCTTCGGCACGGCGGCTGCGAATACACTGCTGCCGCGGATGTCCGCGGCCTCGATCGTGACGAGATCGTCGGCGCTGATCTCCGCGCCGATTTCAACCAAACGCATTGCCTGGCGCAGGCGCGAGCGATCGAAGGCATTGCGAATGGAACGCGCGTTGGCAAAGTTCGGCTGCTGGCGCCGTTGTGCGATGTAGTCACGCAGGGCGACTCGCGCGTCCTCGCTCAGGCGGTACTCGGCCTGGTGCGCAAGCTTTTCGACGATGCTGAGGAGTTCCGCGTCCGCAAAGTCCGGAAAATGCACGTGATGGGCAATGCGCGAGCGAAAGCCTGGATTGGACTCAAAGAAACGATCCATGCGGTCCTGATAGCCCGCGAGAATTACGGTCAGATCATCGCGCTGGTTCTCCATGACCTGCAGCAGGATCTCGATCGCCTCCTGCCCATAGTCCTTCTCATTCTCAGGACGGTGCAGGTAATAGGCCTCATCAATAAAGAGCACGCCGCCCATGGCGCGCTTCAGGATCTCCTTGGTCTTGGGCGCCGTATGCCCGATGTACTGGCCGACGAGATCGTCGCGGGTGACCGAGACCAAATGTCCTTTGCGGATGAAGCCCAGGCGATGCAGGATGCCCGCCATGCGCAGCGCCACCGTCGTCTTGCCGGTGCCCGGATTGCCGGTGAACGCCATGTGCAGGGTCGGTGCGCCCGAGGAAAAACCCAACTGTTCGCGCGCGCGCGTGACGAGCAGAAACGCTGCAATCTCGCGGATACGGCGCTTGACGGGCTCGAGCCCCACGAGGTCGTTGTCGAGCTCGGCGAGCAGCGGGCCGATTTCGCTCTCCGCATAGAGCGTGCGCAGATCGATGCGCCGGCTTTCCGGAGGGGTTGCGGACGCCGCGTCACCCATAGCGTCGTCCCGGCGGCTTATCGGTTGCGTAAGCATGCAGCGTGTAGCGAATCGTGCGGCCGCGGTCCTCGGTGCGCTCAAGCTTGAATCCGGGTTCGTCCGTGGGGCGGTGCACAATGAACGACAGACGCACCGTCTCCCAGCCGTGGGTCGCGTCAAAGGCGTTGATGCGCACGTATTTCTGCGCATGCGCCGCGCGGCAGGCGGTGACTTCCTGCATGACACCGGCGGCGTCATGCAGGTCAAACATGGGCAATCCCCACATCTCCCAATACGTGTTGCGCGGGTGCGGATCGTCGGTGTATTCGACGCCGAGCGCCCAGCCTTTACCGAGCGCGTAGTCGATCTGCTTACTGATCTGCGCATCGGTGAGGTCGGGAAGATAGGAGAAGGTCCCTTGGGTCAGTCGCATTTGATAAGACTCCAGCGCGATTACGCCGCGGTCGGGGTGTTCACGTAGTCGACCGTGTCGGTCGAGGTGTAGTCAAAGGTGATGTCCTTCCAGGTATCAAGGGCGGCGCGCAGCGGCTGGCAGGTCCTGGCGGCGTCAGCCAGAATCTGCGGCCCCTCGATTTTGATGTCGCGTCCTTCGTTACGCGCCAGAATGACTGCTTCAAGCGCTACGCGATTGGCCGTGGCACCCGCCTGAATGCCCATCGGATGTCCGATCGTGCCGCCGCCGAACTGCAGCACGCAGTCCTCACCGAGATAGTCGATGAGCTGATGCATTTGCCCTGCATGAATGCCGCCGGATGCCACCGGCATGACCTTGCGCGTGCCGGCCCACTCCTGATCAAAGAAGAGGCCGTGGGCTAGATTCGCCGGAGTGCGCGGCTCGCGCAGGGTGTCGTAGATCCCGGCAATAACCGCCGGATCGCCCTCGAGCTTGCCGACCACCGTGCCAGCATGGATGTGATCGACGCCCGCCAGGCGCATCCACTTGGAGATGACGCGGAAGGAAATGCCATGGTTCTTCTGGCGCGTGTAAGTTGAATGCCCCGCGCGGTGCAGGTGCAGAATCATGTCGTTGGCGCGCGACCATTTCGCCATGGACTGAATCGCCGTGTAGCCGATGACGAGATCGATCATGACGATGACGCTGCCCAGGTCGCGCGCGAACTCGGCGCGCTCGTACATGTCCTCCATCGTCGCGCCAGTGACGTTGAGGTAGTGTCCCTTGACTTCGCCACTTTCCGCGCCGGCGCGGTTTACCGCCTCCATTGCATAGAGAAAGCGGTCGCGCCAGTGCATGAAGGGCTGTGAGTTGATGTTCTCGTCATCTTTGACGAAATCGAGGCCGCCTTTGAGCGCTTCGTAGACGACGCGGCCATAGTTCTTGCCCGACAAGCCGAGCTTCGGTTTCGCGGTCGCGCCAAGGAGCGGCCGGCCGAATTTGTCCAGACGCTCGCGCTCGACCACGATGCCGGTGGGCGGCCCTTGAAAGGTCTTCACGTAGGCAACCGGCAGCCGCATGTCCTCAAGCCGCAGTGCCTTCACCGGCTTGAAGCCGAAGACGTTACCGATTAACGACGCGGTGAGATTGGCGATCGAACCGGGCTCGAAGAGGTCGAGGTCATAGGCGATATACGCGAAGTATTGCTCCTCCGATCCCGGAACCCTTTCGACCTTGTACGCCTTGGCACGATAGTTTTCGCTCGCGGTCAGTCGATCGGTCCACACCACGGTCCAAGTGGCGGTCGAGGACTCACCGGCGACGGCTGCGGCGGCCTCGATCGGATCGACCCCTTCCTGGGGGGTAATGCGAAAGACCGCGAGGATGTCCGTGTCCTTGGGCTCATAGTCGGGCTCGTAATAGCCCATCTTGGCGTAGGGAATGACGCCCGGGGTATAGCGCTTCTTCGCATCTAGCGCCCGTTTCGACTTATCGTTCACTGCCGCACCCCAATGTCTGATCCATGCTGGGAACGAGCCTGCCTGATCTTGTCTCTTCAGTAAATTTAAAGTATTTTGCCTGGGCATTAAAATTTAGTTAATACGTCATGCGCCACGTCACCCTGCGCCAGCTGCGCACTTTCACCACCGCCTTGCGTGCCGGGAGTTTTTCCGCTGCGGCGGAAGCGCTGCACATCACGCCTCCGGCCGTCACGGTGCAGATGCGCCAGCTTGAGATGATTGCCGGCATGCCGCTCATTGAGCGCACATCCGACGGCTTGAAATCCACCGACGCCGGTCGCGAGATTGCGAGCGCCGCTTCACGTATAGAGGCGACTCTGGCCGAGTGCGACGATGCGCTCGCGTCGCTGCGCGGTCTTGACAGCGGGCGCGTGGCGGTCGGCGTGGTGAGCACCGCCAAGTATTTTGCACCGCAAGTTCTGGGTGCGTTCGCGCGGGCTCATCCTGGGGTCGAGATACGCCTCGAGGTGGGGAACCGGGCCGCCATCCTCGGCGCTCTCGAGGCCAATACTCTCGATCTGGCGCTCACCGGCTGGCCGCCCCGCAAGCTTGCGGTGCAGAAGGCCCCCATCGGTAATCATCCTCACATCATCATTGCGCGGCCGGATCACGTGCATGCCAAGCAACCTCAAGTGGGAGCGGCGGCGCTTGCCGAGGAGACTTTTCTCGTGCGCGAACCAGGCTCCGGTACGCGCCTTTTGATGGAGCGGTTATTTGCCGATGCGCGCGTCAAGCCCCGGATCGGCATGGAGATGGGAAGCAACGAGACTATCAAGCAGGCGGTCATCGCAGGTTTGGGAATTGCGTTCATCTCCGCGCACACGGTGGCCGTGGAACTCGCGGATGGCCGGTTGGTTGCGCTCGATGTTGCGGGACTTCCCGTGATGCGCACCTGGTACATCGTCAATCTTGCGAAAAAGCGCCTTCTGCCTTCAGCGGCAGCACTGCGGCAATTCATGATCGATGAGGGCCAGGCTTTTCTGCCGCCCTTTCCGGCGGTCGCCGCGGCGCCTGACCGTGCACGTCCAAGCAAATCGAAGCGCACGCGTGCAGACACCGGGCGCAGGGGGCTGAAATGACTACAAGCCATCCAAAAATAGAGATCCTTGATTTTGAGGCAGGCGCGCGCGCGGCGCGCGGCGTCGCCGTGATCATCGACGTCTTCCGCGCGTTCTCAGTCGCCTGCTATGCCTTTGCGAACGGTGCCGAACGTATCATCCCGGTCGCCGACATCGAGGACGCGCGGCGTCTTAAGCTCGAAAATCCGACGTTTGTGACGCTCGGTGAGCGTCACGCCCGCAAGCTCGAGGGCTTTGATTTCGGCAACTCGCCGACGCATATCGAGCATGTGGACTTCACCGGCCGCACGCTCATCCATACCACTCACGCGGGCACTCAGGGTCTCGTCAATGCAACACAGTGTGAGGTCGTCATTACCGGGAGCCTGGTCAATGCCGCGGCGATATGCCGCTACATCGCCCATCTTGCGCCGACGGAGGTGAGTCTCGTGCGTATGGGACAAGATGCGCGTGAGCGCTGTGCCGAGGATGACCTGTGCGCGCAGATGCTGGCGATGCGCCTGCGCGGCGAGCAATTTGCCACCGACACGATCCGCACGCGGCTGCGTGCGGCGCCGAGCGCGCAAAAATTCTTCGACCCGCAAGCGACCTGGGCTCCGGAGCGCGATTTCGAGCTCTGCACGGATGTGGATCGCTTCGATTTCATCCTGCGGCTTCTGCCCGCGGCGATGGGTCCTGCGCAGTTGCAGGCGCTTCCCACTTGAGCTGGAATACGTCCCATGAGCGATGACACCCTGATTGCGCGCCGGGTATTGCTGACAAGAATCGCTGTGGCGGTGGCGCTCACGCCGCTTGCTGTGTCGAAACTCACCAAAGCGGCAGCCGCGAACCCTCGCCTTGGCCCCGCGGAGCCCGCGGCCAAGGCCGTCAAGTACGTCGAAGATGCCAAGCACGCCCAGGGCGCTGCGGCTGGCAGCCGGTGCGCCAATTGCGCGCTCTACGAGGGCGTGAGCGGATCCACTCAAGGCCCCTGTCAGCTTTTTCCGGGTAAAGACGTCATGGCCGCTGGCTGGTGCTCATCCTGGGCGCCGCAGATGTAGTCGATCGCGCCGGAGTTCTCGTGTCAGCTCGCCGCCGCGTACGTTGCGCGCGGAGTAAGTTTTCCACCTTGGCCGTTCTGCCAAGCGGTGCAGAGGAAATCAAGATCATGAAGCCCGTAATCAATGTGTCCCAGGCGACGACGCATTCTGCAGAAAGTGGCGCGTTCTTTGCTTACTCGATGACGGAGCTTGCAAGCGCGCTCGGCGCGCGCGCCATCGGCGCCAACATTACGCGGGTGCCGCCCGGCAAGGCGGCCTTTCCCTTCCACCATCACTATGCGAACGAGGAGCATTTTTTCGTGTTAAGCGGGACGGGCGTCCTGCGGCACGGGGAGAAACTTCATGCCGTCGCAAAAAATGACTACATCGTGAATCTTCCGGGTGGACCCGAGTGCGCCCATCAGCTCATCAACACGGGCGACGAGGATTTGGTGTATCTGGCGATTTCCACGAACGCCATTCCGGAGGCGTGCGGCTATCCGGATTCAGGTAAGACGGGCGTTCGCACCGCCGCGTACGGCGAGGCGAACTCCCGCTTCCTCATCCCAGACGCCAGCAAGGACACCGTGAGCTACTGGGAGCTCGAGGACGGAAAGCGCGTGGCGCAGATCGTATCGGGGCAAGGATAGTCTTCCGACCGCGGCGGGGGCGAACTTTACGCGGCCCCACGCGTTCAAGCTGCAGGTGCGGAATGCCGCGTTGCTCGGGTGGCGGAGTGGTCCATGGGTAGGATTCTGCATCGATTCGCAGGGCTCGCGATCGCACTCCTCCTTGTCGCCTGCGGAGGCTCCGGTGGGAGCACGCCACCGGCACCTGCGGCGCCACAGCGTGGCACGCTTCTTCAGAACCCACCCACGCTGCTCGCCTCGTATTCGGTGTCGGACCTGCTTGCGCAGCTCGCGGCGAGTGACGTCGCGAAGCTCTTGCTGCCACTTGCCTTTACTCCGCGCTGCGCAATCAACGTCTATCAGCTCGAATATGAAACGGTCGGCGGCGCATCGGAGCCCACGAGTGCCTCGGGCGCCTTGATGGTTGCGACCGGCACTGATGCGGCCTGCAGCGGTGCAAGGCCGGTCGTGCTCTATGCGCACGGCACGAGCACCGATCGCAATTTCAACATCGCCGATATATCTAACGGCGCAAACGCAGAAGGCTTGTTACTCGCCGCCGTGTTCGCCTCTGCCGGCTACATAGTCGTCGCTCCGAACTACGCGGGCTACGACACGTCCACGCTCTCATACCATCCGTATCTGAACGCGGACCAGCAGTCCAAGGACATGATCGATGCACTCACCGCCGCACGTAGCGCGTTGCCGGCCTTACCTGCGGTGGCTGTCACGGATGGCGGCAAGTTATTTGTCACCGGCTATTCGCAGGGAGGCTACGTCGCCATGGCGACGCATCGCGCCATGCAGGCCGCAGGCGAAGTCGTCACGGCCTCAGCTCCCATGTCCGGGCCGTATGCATTGGCCGCGTTCGGCGATGCGATTTTCTACGGCCAGGTGTCCTTGAGTGCGCCTGCCAACATGACGCTCCTCGTGTCGAGCTATCAGCATGCCTATGGCAACGTATATGCCGAGGCGACGGATGTCTTCGAGCCCACTTTCGCAACCGACATCGCTACGCTCCTGCCGAGCACCACGGCCATCAGCGAGCTTTACTCGGAGGGCAAGCTACCGCCAGATCAACTCTTCAGTTCGACTCCGCCTGCGCCCGAATGGGCGCCGTTCACGCCGCCGGCGACGCCCGCGGAGTTTGCATCGATATTTTCCATGGGTTTCGGTTCGGACAATCTGCTCCTGAATTCCTACCGCCTCTCGTATCTTGAGGACGCCGTGAACGCCCCGGATGGTGGGTTTCCGACGATGACGACGGGCCTGACCGCGGCAGCTCCGGAGAACACGCTGCGCCAGGACTTGAAAATGAATGACCTGCGAGGCTGGATGCCCAATGCACCGTTGCTCATGTGCGGCGGCGATGAAGATCCGACGGTCTTCTATTTTGATACCGAGCTCATGCAAAGCTACTGGACCGCCCATGTGCCCACCGGAGCGGTCAGCGTTTTGGACGTTGATGCCGTCCCGTCGGCGGGCGACCCCTATGCGTCCCTGCAGAACGCCTTTGCAGCCGCGAAGGCACTGGTGGCGAGCGCTGCGGTGCTCGCCGGAGCGACCGACGGCGGTAATGCGGCAGTGCTTGCGGACTACCATGTCGGGCTAGTCGCCCCGTTCTGTGCCGGCGCGGTCAGGACTTTTTTTGACGGCTTCTGAATTGACCTGGAAAATATCACGCTTCCGAGCGCAGATCTTTGAGATTTACCCGCACTCATTTCTGCCCGGGCTCACCTAACTCGTTAAATCAAACATGTACCTTCGGCGCGACGAGCGCACAGCTTCTGCGCGAGCGCAAGGACGACGAGTGGCGCGCACGCTTCGACGGTCGCGCGACTGCACCGGGCACGCGGCGGCCAGTCTTCAGAAGGCATAGCCTGCGGCGACAACGAGCGCCCGGGGACCAAAGTTGATGTCGGACGTGCGCATGACGCCGGCCGTGTCGGCGGTCAATTTGCTTTTGACCACGGTTGCCGAGTAGGACGCATAGAGACTCCAGCGACCCTGCAGGTGATAGCTCATGCCCACGGTCGCTGCGGGCCCCACCGACACGGGCAGTGAAATCGACGTCGGACCGCCGCTTGCCGCATTACCGGCTGCGGTCGAGCGACGATCGTAGAAATTGGCATAGTTCACTCCGATTCCGAAGTACGGACGCCATGCATGAGACTCGTCGAAAAACTTGTAGTTGAGTAGCAGCGTCGGCGCAAACCAGCGTGCTGTCGATATGACCTGTCCGTTATAGGGTACGGATCCGAGTGTCGCCGGGCCGCGGCCTTCGGTTTTGGTGACCGGTGGATAGCCTGCCGCCAACTCGAGGTCGAAGTGCTCCGACAGCCGGCGCACATAGGCCAAGTAAAGCGTCTCAACATCATTGACGCTCAAATTCAAACCCGTGGGCACATACGGTCCGGAGATATCGTCCGCGCTCGTGTGGTAATGGACGTAGTACAAACCCACTCGCACCGTATTGCTAGGCACGCCGTCGTCGGCATGTGCGATAGAGAGGCTCAGCGCAAGCAGCGCACTGGCGGCTGCGGCTTTTTTGGTCATGCTCATGAACGGCCCCCGTGCCTCAGAACTGGCTGAAGAAGCCGCGTGCGGCGGCGGTGCAGAATGGCGCAACGGTCGTATGGTAAGACTCGACAGCCGCCACTTGGCCCTGACTTGAGACGATTTGCGCCTCCGTCTCCTGAAATCCCACCTTCACGGCGGCAAAGGGATCCTGTGCCGTGGGCGCCGCGTTGACATCGAGGATAGTGACGACTTCGGCGGGAAGACCGGCGGCGGCCCAAAAGGCCTGCATGGTTCCGGCGTTCAGTGTGAAGTACACCGTGGGATCCATATCCCCGCCGCAGAGAAGCACGGGGACATGCGGGACCCAGGTGCGCATGTCATTCAGCTTGGCTGCGATGCGCAACGTGTTCTGGGGTGACGCAGCGAGCGGTACTCCGGGCATCGGAACGGGAGCCGCGCCATCGGGGTGGGCAACCGCGTCCAGGACGTAGCTCAGGCGATAGTCATTCGTGATGAGATTCGATGCGCCGAAGCCGAGCGCAAAGATCGGATTCTTGGGCACGGCCAGTGCCGCATCGAGAGTAGCGTTACCGGTGACGGGGGTCGTGCTGCTGAAGAGCGCGGTTTCCGGCAGCTTGCCGTCCTCGAACAGGGTATCGATCGGGGTGGTGCTGGGAAGCAGAGTGTCGATGCCGGTTGCGTACGTCGGCTCGTAAATGTCCGTTGTCGCCGAATAGATATTTCCGTAGGCCTTCTGGTAACTCGTCGTGATGAGCGGCGTGAACTCTGTCGAGCCGATGTTCACATCCCCGTAGAACACCGCATCGAAAAAGGCGGCCAGCGCGTAGGGTCCGGACATCGGGGCGGACGCCGTCACCGTCTGGTTCGCAGCCTGCAGCGCCTTGTGCGTTGCCATGGCGACGTAGCCGCCCTCGGAGTAACCGGTGATGAAGAGCTTGCCGCTGTCCGTCGTCGCAGCCGAGAGCGTCTGCGGCAGTGCCGTACGGGCGGCAGTCAGCGCATCGATCATGTCCTTTGACTGCTGTGCACCATTCAGGAACGGGTGGTAGCTGAGCGAGGAGGTGTCGTAGCCCGCATAGTTCGGCGCCACGACGATGTAACCCTGCGCTGCGAACATTGCCGCGACGAGCGCTCCTTCGGTATTGCTCGGATTCGTGATGTCCGCAATATTGTAGGTCTTGAGGGTCGTAGTGCCGTGCGCGTAAAGAACGATGGGTCGCGGACCGGAGCACTGTGCCGCCGATCCGGTAGGCACCATCAATGCGCCCGTGGCTGTTGCGGTTTCATTGGCGCCGCCGACGGTCCAGTACTGTATGTAATAGAAATCCACGCCGCAGGTCGGCGCTTGCGCAAGCTCGAGGAGTTGCTGGCCGGAAGCCGAAGCATTCAGCTGCGCGGTTAGGGCGGCCGCATCAAGGGACGCGATCCGCAACGGCGGATTCTGAATAAGAGTGCCGCGCGCGGTACTCGTTGCGACTTCCGATGTCGTGCTGTTTGAACCGCAGGCCGTCAGTAAGACGACAGCAATTGCGGAGTAGAACGGCCCCCTAATCCTACTCATTCGAGCCTCCTGCCAATCGCGTGCGCAGCGCCGCGATGCAGCGCTCACCCGCGTATATCGTTGTTCGACCGGCGACGCTCCTGGGAGCGGCGCCTACGGGATACGGTAGCACGCCTGAAGGTGCTTCTCACGCGTTCGCGACCCGTACGTGCTCGGTTGCATTTCTACGCGAGATCTGCTGACGATCCGCGCGCTGTGTTTGTGCGTGTTTTTTGGGGCGCTGCTTCGAGCGCGTGGCGCGGTTGCAGGATGAGCGCGTCACTGAAGGGAGTCCTGAAGAGATGCACGGGCGCCATGCCGCAGATAGATGTTGGAGGCCTGCGACCGGGCCGCAAAGTCCCTTGAGCTCAAATCAGAGAAATGATTCCGTCATTGGCGACTGGGTGAGGGCTCTGTTGTCGAAGTTCTGCGCGGACTCTGCTTGAGGTGCTCGCATGCCGCTCTTGAGCAGCCTTGCGAACCCCTGTGGAGGCGTCGGCTGGCCGAAGTAATATCCTTGCGCCTCGTCGCAATAATGGGCGCGCAGGAATTCAACTTCTTGTTGCGTTTCTACCCCTTCTGCAACAACGAGCAGGCCGAGGTCGCGTGCCATGCTGATCACGGCCGTGACGATGGCCGCATCGCGACCTCCGGCAGAGATCTGACGGACGAAGGACTGGTCGATCTTGAGAGCGTCGACAGCGAATCTGCGCAGATAGCTCAAGCTCGAGTAGCCGGTGCCAAAGTCGTCTATGGCGACCTTGACTCCCCATTCACGCAGAAATTGCAGCACTCGCGTCGTCGCGTCGGTACGCTTCATGAGCACGCTCTCGGTGAGTTCGAGCTGCAACGACCGCGGCTCGATGCCGGTTGCGCTCAGCACCGAGAAGAGGCTATTCAGAAAGTTCTCATCGGCAAATTCCGTAGCGGAGACATTGACCGCGGTGAGGATTTCAGGCAAGCCCGCCTCCGCCCAGACGCGCGACTGTTCGCACGCCTGACGCAGTACCCATTTGCCGATCGGTACGATGAGCCCGCAGTCTTCCGCGATGGGAATAAATTGTCCGGGCAGGAGTAGTCCGCGGGTCGGATGCGCCCAGCGGAGCAGGGCTTCTGCGCCCGTAATCTCGCCAGTGCTCAGGTCGATGATCGGCTGGTAGTGCAACGCAAATTCGTGCCGCTCCAGGGCGCGTCTCAATGCCTCCTCGATGGACTGCCGCTCGACGGCGCGAACATACATCGCCGGCTTAAAGAATTGAAATTTGTGTCGGCCGTTTTCCTTTGCCTGGTACATGGCGGTGTCGGCATTCTTGATCAGCTCGTCCGCGTCCTGGCCGTCATCGGGGTAGACGCTAACGCCAATGCTCGTTGTGACATGCAGTTCGCGCTGATCGACGCACTGCGCTTCCGCGACCACATGCAGAATCCTATTAGCCATCACGGCGGCATCTTCGGGTTGGCGCACCTCTGATAGGAGGATGATGAATTCATCACCTCCCTGGCGACTCACCGTATCGGTGCCCCGTACACAATCCACGAGCCGTTTGGCGACGCACTGCAGGAGCTGATCGCCGATTGGATGACCTAGCGAATCGTTGATATGTTTGAAGCCATCCAAGTCCAAATAAAGGACCGCGACTTGCTTCATGTCACGCCGCGCTAGGGCGATCGACTGATTTATGCGGTCATGCAGCAGCCTGCGATTCGGCAAGCCTGTCAGAAGGTCGTGCTCGGCTGAGTGCGTCATCTGTAGCGTCATCGCCTGGGCAGCGCTCACATCGCGAAAGGCGAATACCGCACCGGCGGCTTGCCCGTCGCGATCGTGGATGGGAGCGACGGCATCTTCGATTGGAACTTCCGAGCCATCACGCCGCACGAGAATGCGGCGGCTTGGCAATGTCGCCTCCTCACTCAGTGCGACTTCAAAGGCCGTCGGACTCGCAATACTTTCGCGGCTCGTCACGTCGAGGAGCCGGAACACTTCCGATATCGGCCGGCCCGCGGCCTCCTGCCACGTCCAGCCGGTCATCCTGTCGGCGGCGAGATTGAGGCCCGTGACGTTGCCCGCAATGTCCGTGCATACCACGGCGTCGCCGATGCAATTGAGCGTCACCGCCGCACGCTCTTTCTCGATGAATAACGCATCTTCCAATGCCTTGCGTTCGATTGCATAGTGCAACACGCGCGCAAGTCCATGCGTCGCGGTCTCGCCCTTGATGAGGTAATCCTGTGCGCCTTCCAGCAACGCCTGCTCTGCGAGCGATGCGTCATCTAGGCCCGTGAGTACGACCAGAGGTGCGCGCGGCGCGGCGGCGCGCGCCCGCCGCAGCGCCCCCAAACCGTGGCCATCGGGCAAAAGCAGGTCGAGCACTATGATGTCGACTTCACGTTGCGCAAGATGCTCCTCGGCCTCGCTCATCGACTCGACGTGTGTCAATTTGACCGAGTGCAGGCCTTGGTCATTGACCATCTCGCGGAGCAATCGAGCGTCGCCGGCATCGTCTTCCACCAGCAGGATCTCTTTGATCGCGGCCCTATTCATCCGTGAGACCTTGCGGCAACTTCGCCTTTACGAGCCAGAAGTCATTGATCCTCGTTACGAGCCTTTCGAAGTCATCCAGCAGCACGGGCTTGGTGAGAAAGCAGTTCGCTCGCAGTTGATAGCTATTGACGATATCGGCTTCTGCCACTGAAGTTGACAGCACAACGGTGGGGATCGTCTTTAGAACCGCGTCCTCCTTGATGAGGGCCAGCACCTCGCGACCGTCTAGTCTGGGAAGATTTAGATCGAGCAAAATCAGATCGGGCCGAGGAGCATCTGCGTGTTGGCCTTCCTGCCGCAGGAAGGCCATCGCCTCGAGGCCGTCCGAGGCCACATGCAGCTCAACGGCCGAATTTGCGTCATGAAATGCTTCCTGGGTCAGTCGCACGTCGCCGGGACTGTCTTCAACCAGAAGAAGCTGTACGGCATTGTATTTGTGTGACATTGCGGGATTCCGGCACGTCTAGTGCCGGCTGCCGAGTGCAAGTAGCGTGCAACAATTGCCAATGCTGCTGCCGGTGGCGAATGAGCCACGACCAACCGGGGGTCCGGAACGGCGAGTCTTCAAGGCACACGGCCTCCTGCCGAATGTTGGACTTTTAGCGGGCGAATCTCGCGACAAACCTGGTCGGGAGAGACGGGAGAAGCGGCCTCTACTCCATTACCTGGCCGCGCTCCCTGTCAGGAGTGTTCACTTCATGAGCAGCGGCTGTATGTACGATAGGTAACATATGTTCCGATTATGTGGATGAGACGCAGATGCGATTTGCCATAATCTTGGCGGGCATCAATTATTGAGACGCAGTTCTCCTTCTCTTGCAGGCGACGATTGGAAGTCCGCTTCGGCATCAATCGTCCGACGCGGGTATATCGGGAGAAGAAGGGGTCTGAAGTGCGCAGGCTGGC
>Ga0209006_10003596_pt1 | contig 14081 bp, 17 predicted proteins | sample JacPin_JW_Ref_O2_FD_188567 | JGI IMG/M metagenome (GOLD analysis project Ga0209006, IMG submission 188567) | Forest soil microbial communities from Algoma, Ontario, Canada - Jack Pine, Ontario site 1_JW_Ref_O2 (SPAdes) (version 2) | ecosystem: Environmental > Terrestrial > Soil > Boreal... | reverse complement strand
GGCTCCTAATGCCAGCCAATGAACCGTCGTCACGGTCATCATCAGCCGGGCGAAAATGCAAATGCCGGTTCCCAGAAAAAGCGTCCGCCGCATTCCCAGCACATCCGTCAACGATCCCACCAAAAGCGTGACCACCGTCATCAATATCGACCACGCGGCCACCAGCCGAAGGGGCTGCGGGTCGGCGTAACCCAGATCAGACCGCAGCCATAAGACCAGGGTCAAGTTGGTGACCCCGTAAGCCGCGATGCTCAGGAATTTGATGGCGAAGACAATCCACAACTCCGGGATCGCATCCTTGAGCACCGAGAATTTGGCCATGAAACGGTGCAAGGCGGATGTGCCGTCGGCGTCCGCTTTGGCGCCTGGAGCGGTGTTGGTCATGTACGCGGCAAGATCAAACGCCAGTTTTGCTCGGTGGTAAAGGAAAGAAACCGAGTGTGAATTCGTTTCTTAATTTTGATCGAGGAGTAACCTTAGAAAAAGAGAAGAAACCAGAAAGGCAGGCCTGAACCCACGCCTCATTTCGCGGCGTTCGGAGCTTTGGCGAAATTGGTCGCGGCCTGATCGCCAGCCCGAAGCAACGGTAGTGTCGGCGGCCCGGGCCAATCCGGGGGCATGGGCGGCAGCTTCGACTGGTAATAACCCGGCGGCATGGGTGGCATGGGCGGCAATTTGTTCACCAGCGTCCGCCACAATTGCCGCTCCTGTGCGGTCATCGCCTCCCATTTGGCAGCGTTTTGCAGGAATTGGTTCCGTTCATCGGTGGACATGGCGGCAAATTTGCTGAACGACTCTACGCACTGCCGCTGCAGGACGGGCGGGAGGTCGGCGAAGGATTGCAGCGCCTGTTCCATCTGGCGGCGTTCCGTTTCGGACAACGTCTGAATCGTTTCCTTTTGCTGCTCTTCAGTCGAATAGAAGAATTGCCGGAAGGCCCGGTTCAACTCGTCCCGGCGATTCTGAGGCAATGCCTTCCAGCGGTTCAATTCTTCCGTCCAGCGCTCCCTCTGCCCGATCGGCAGCTTGCTCAAAATGTCCTCCCGCGCCGACGCTGAATGGCCCTGCCACTGGATGTAGGTATGCAGAAAGCTCTCCTTCTCCAAGAGCGCCTTGCGCACATCAGCCGGCAATTCATCCCATCGCGCCAATTGCAACAGGATCATCGGTTGGTACATGGGCGAGATTTCCCGCAGGCGAGCCATTCGCTCCGCCGGATTCAGGGGCAGCAAAACCATCAAGCGCCAATGCAGTTCGGTTTGGAGCAACCGCGCCTCGCGAACCTCAGGCGGCAGCGCTTCGTATTCGCGCACTTTAGCCAGTACTTGCTGACGCTTTTCCTCGGTTTTGTCCGCCAGTACCCGTTCCCGTTCCGCGGGAGTCATGCCGAGCAGCCCGCGAAAATAGGCCACTGGCGTCAAATGATGCAGTGTCACGCCGTTGGTAACGTTTTGATACCAATGCGGCGGCGGGGGCGGGCCGGAGGAGTCGCCCGGAGCGGGTTGACCGATCGCGGCCAAGGCCGAGCCTAGCAGGATCAGGCCGGTGAATGGGTTGGACGCTGGGCGCATGATTCCTTATTGCAAGACTGCCAGCAGCTCATCGTCCGCCACTTTCACTTTGTTCATCCCGTCGATGGTATCGAAGTTTTGGAGCCAATCGACGGAAGGCACCAGGAGGCTGTCCCTGACGAGTTCCTGCGCCACTCGCGCGCGATGCAGCACGTCATACTCGTGGCAGGTAAACAAGCCACAACAAACCATGGCCGCAGCCAGCGCCACGCGCGGAGCCCAACCTTCGGGAAGCCATGGAATCATCTCCAACCGCCGGCGCCAAGCTGGCTTGGCTGGAAGCCGTTGGGCCGCTTGGATAACCCGGGCGGTGAAATTGGTGGAAAGAGCCGCGTTAGGCATCCGGCGGAACAACCCGTTCAAGGCGGACTCCTGCTCCCAGGCTGCCTGCCATTCAGGATGGGCCGCCAGCAGTTCGCGCATCCGGGCACGTTCGGCGGCGGTCAAGCGCCGGCGCCAACCAGCTTCTTTGAGATTCTGATATTCTGTATCTCGCATATTCGCTTCATTCATAAACACCTCTTTTCGGGTAGAGTTTCGGTCTCTGTTTCCTCCCATGCGCCACTGCGCAAATAGGGCTTGAGTTTCTCCTTAAGCGTTTCTCGGCCTCGGTGGATGAGAGACTTGGTGGCCGAGAGCGAACAGCCCAGCACTTCGGCGATTTCCTCGTAGGAAAGCTCGTCCTCCTGGCAAAGCGCGATGGCCACCCGCTGCTTATCCGGCAATTCCGCCAGCGCCTGCTGGATTTTCTGCTCCAATTCCTTATGCAGAAAGGATTCCGGCGGGGAGAATGTTTTCGCGTCCGGGTATTGTCGCGGAGCCTGCTCCGGGTCGTCCGATTGGCTGGACTCAAGCGATTGCGCGGGATGCCGTCCGCGCCGTCGAATTTCGTTCAGGCACAAATGCCGAGCGATGGTGAAAATCCAGGTCGAGAACTTGGCCGAGACTTCGTAGCGTCCGGCCGATTGGAAGACGCGGATGAAGACATTTTGGGCCAGGTCTTCGGCCTCGTCCAAATCGTGCAGCATGCGATAAATCACATTGACGATCGGGTGTTTGTATTTCTGGACCAATTGCTCGAAAGCATCCAGGTCTCCGTGTTTAACGCGGAGCATGAGCGCGGCATCGGGGTCCATAGGCGAAGCCATTGCTGTAAAGCTAGCCGAACACCGCCCAGCCCACAAGGTTGCGACTGGGGGAGACTGCGCTTCAGTCGAGCCTGCCTTATCAGCCCACATAGAAACCAAGATTCCGCTAACGAGAAGCAAAGGATTCGGACGATGCCACCGAACTCGCGAAGAATGCGCCAATGATGAAGACGCGATGGTCGGATGGAGGCGTTGGGCGTGCATTTCTTGAATGGGCTGTGTAGAGTGGAGGCGATATGCGCACATTTGCCGGCGTTTTGCTCTTGTCGTTTTGTGGCCTGGCCGCCTTCGCGCGGGACGATTGGCCCGATTTTCGCGGGCCTTGGCGCGACGGGCGCGCGACGGCCCCTGGACAGACCAACTTGCTCGGCCTGCCTCTGCATTGGAGCGAAACGGACAACGTCAAGTGGAAAACTCCCATCCCTTACCAAGGTTGGTCCACGCCGGTCATTCTCAACGGGCAAATCTGGCTGACCACGGCCACAATCGACGGCCACGACTTTTTTGCAATCTGTGTGGACCAGGAAACGGGCAAGATTCTGTTTAATGAGAAGATCTTTCATTGCGACAAACCTGAATCGCTCGGCGCGGCCGTCAACTTTAATTGCTACGCCTCCCCTTCGGCGGTGCTGGAACCGGGCCGAGTCTATGTCAACTTCGGCAGTTACGGCACCGCTTGCCTGGATACTGGCTCTTTCAAAGTTCTTTGGCAGCGCGATGACCTGCCGTGCCGGCATTTTCGCGGGCCAGGCTCGTCACCCATTCTGTGGGACAATCTGCTGATCCTGACCCTGGACGGAATTGATCTGCAATACATGGCCGCGCTGGATAAGAACACCGGGAAGACGTTGTGGAAGACCGACCGCACCACGCATTGGACCGACCTGGACGCCAACGGCCAGCCGATGGGCGGCGGCGACTATCGCAAGGCATTTTCCACACCCATTATAATTGACGTTGCGGGCGCCCCGCAGATGCTCAGCGCAGGTTCGTTTGCCACCTACGGTTACGACCCTGGCACGGGGCGCGAATTGTGGAAATTCTCAAACACCGCGTATTCGCCGGCCTCCCGCCCGCTATTCGACCAAGGGTTGGCCATATTCGCCACCGCCAATGGCAAGGCGGAGTTAGTCGCGTTGCGGCCGGACGGCCACGGCGAAGTGCCTGCCAGTGCAGTGGTGTGGCAGTCCACGCGCGCAGTGCCGAGTCAGACGTCCGGCACCTTGGACAACGGCCTTCTTTTCATGGTCAACGAAGGCGGCATCGCGTCGTGTTATCAAACGGCCGACGGCGCCGAAGTCTGGCGAGAGCGGATCGGCGGTGATTACTCTGCCTCTGTGCTTTACGGCGATGGACGAATTTATTGCTTCAGCCGGGAAGGAAAAATCACCGTCCTGAAGGCCGCGCGCGAGTTCGGGGTTTTGGCGACCAATCAACTTACCAGCGGGTTCATGGCTTCGCCAGCCGTTGCCGGCCATGCCCTCTACCTCCGTACCAAGACTGATCTCTATCGTATTGAAGAGAGTGCGAGCAAGTAGCGCTCCCACAGTGAGGCAGGCAAACCATGTAAGGTTTCCCCCTGTGATAAACTCTGTTTTCGAAGGTCTTACGCAGACGAATGTCGGTTTGCTTTACACAATTGGCCTTTCCGCGCGCGCCTTGGATGAGCGAAGCCTCATTTTATTGCGGCGCAATTGGTTACGGATGACTGGGATGGTTTGAATTACCTCGACCGCGCCGATAAACCCGGTTTTTAGTCGGATTTCTTATCACTCTTGGCATTGGATGACCTGGACGGTAATCAAGGCTAACTCATTCTGAAACAGCATTTTATGGATCGCATCAGAAATAGAATCCCGTATGGCACGAATCCTTCTTAATGGAGGCATACATCGGCTTTGAGAAAGAAGCCAATGAGGAATTGAATTTTGTCGCGGTAGTGGCGGAATGCCCCCCAACAAGGTTGAAGAGCCTCAAAAAAACCATTGGGCGCCTGCGCAAGCAGGCGTCTCTTTTTTTCCGACGCTCGGCGCTTGACGCTTCGCCTGTTTTTTGGCTAAGTGAATGCCTGAGCTCGAACCGGTGAAGGCCAAGATTCCAATCCTCCCAATTTGTCTCTGGCTAATGGCCGGGCTTTACAGCGCTCCGGCTCCCGCGCAGACCTTGATCGCTCGCAGCTCTTCGAGACAGTTCACCGCCCGACTGGTCCAGCGGACAGCGTTCTTGCCGGCATCGGCGAGACCGACTCAAGTTCCCATGGCCGGCGGCAGTTGGGCTTATTTATTGCGGTCCCAAGCACTCCCGGCGTTGGGCAACAATGACGAAGTTGCTTTGGAACCATCGACGTTGGTCGTTTCCTGCGAACGGCTCAAAGCTCTGGTCCTGGATAAAATTGGATTGCCTGACCGATGGCAGGGATCGATCGACTTGACTATCAACCCTGCTTTGCCGGAGGACAGAGGCCCCCAATTAACGGCCACGCATTGGCCGAACAGATGGACTTACCAACTGGAATTACCCCGCAGTGTCCAGGAGCGAGTCTTGATGCGATCATTGATCCATGCCCTGTTGCTCGAAATTGCCAACCGCCAGGCTGGCGTGCAATCGGCCGATATTCCCCTTTGGCTAGTGGAGGGAATGAGCGCCGAACTGCAGGCCAATAACTTCCCGACCTTTATTGTGCAGCCGGGCCAAAGCTGGACCGCCAATATGGTTTGGAACAAAGGCTCAGAAATATTGCCCAAGGAATTGCGCCAGCATACTCCGCTCTCGTTTCAACAATTAAGCTGGCCCCAAGAATCTGACTTGACAGCGGATGGACTTCTTTTGTATCGCAGTTGCGCGCAACTTTTTCTGGAAGAATTGCTGCGCTTCGACGATGGCAGGGAGTGCCTGCGCTCCATGATCGCGCAATTGCCCGAACATTGGAATTGGCAGACAGCTTTTCTCGCGGCCTTTCATTCCCATTTCGATCAGCTCCTGGCCGTGGAGAAATGGTGGGGTGTCAGCTATGTCGATTTCACCAAGGGCTACAAGGTCCAACAATGGTCTGCCGCCGATTGCCGGAAGAAGCTGCAAGACAGCCTGGATGTTCCCGTCGAAGTCCATTTTGCCTCCGACCACATGCCGGTCGAGGCCAAAATCAGGCTGCAAGAAGTTCTCCAGAAATGGCCAACCTTTGATGCCACCAACGCTCTGCAACGCGCCATCGGCGGATTGCGGTTCCTATTCCCCAGGGCCACGCCGGAAATGCGCCCGCTGGTGGGAGCGTATCTTAAAACCCTCGTCGATTATGCCAACGGCACCCAGACCGCGACCCTGGAGCGGCAGTTGGGAATGCACCCTCCTTCCTTCTACAAAATAGCCACGGCTGACGCCATCAAACAATTGGACGCACTGGACCGCCAGCGTGAAGCGTTCTGGACCAACACGGTCTCGACCAACTCGCCGCAATTCAGCGCCACCGGACCGGTCGTGGCCAAATCTGCGGACAGCCACTGAGCTGTAAACATTCAGTAGCGGGAAATCGTTCTCCCTCACCCCGGCCCTCTCCTCAAGGAGAGGGAGAAATTCTTCCAGCGATGGCAAAGGATCGGCGCTTCAAAACTTCTTCCAGCGCGGCGTTGGTCCGTTCCCTCTCCTGGGGGAGAGGGTTAGGGTGAGGGCGAGCCTCCTGACCAACTGCATCGTTCTGGCTAAGGTTGAGCCGGGGCAGTGGGCGCGGCGGGCGGCGCTGTCCGCAGGGGCGTGGGCGCGGGCGTGGGCAATCCTCCGGACGGAGGCTGCCCTGGCTGTTGCGCGGGTGGCGGCTGCGGGAGGGCCTTGATGACCGCCGTCAATTCCTGTATAGCCTTGTCGCAAGCTTCGATGGCGGAATCCTTGTGCCCGCCCAAATCGCCTTGACTATGTTCCAACTCCATTTTCACCATGCGCAAATCGCCAACCGCACGGTTGAAGACCGGGTGCGTCTGACGAAAACGCGGCGGCGGCATCCGTTGGAATTGCGTCGGACCGGGAACGCCGGGTACAGCGCCCGGCGGTTGATTGGATTTATCCGGGGGGATGCGAGTGAGATTGTTCTGAAAGGTGCTGGTGGCTGGCGCCGGTTGATTAGTGACCAGGGCGGGCGTCGGCGCAGGCGCATCGTTTTGGGCCCGCGAGTCGTTCAAGCCAAAAGCCAGGACTAGCGCAATTCCGCCTGCAATACACAAATTTCTTTTCATATCGGTTATTCCTACAAACTGAAACTAACAACCTTGTTAATTCCGGTAAAGCCGGAAAGTTCCGCTAACTGCTTAACGGGCGCGATTAAAGACATGCGAGAAATAAGTGAAACTATAGTGGAAATCAACGACTTGCGTAAGGTGATTTTGAACTTTCATGCGATGGACCATGCAACCGCGAATAAACGCGAAGAGACGCGAATGCTCTGGAATCCGGACCATGGGGAGCGCGGTCGTCCTTGTCGCGTCGAAGCGGGGCGGAGACGGATCGACCGCCGTGGTTGGTGTCTCGCCAAACACATTCCCGGTTTTTCCTTTCCTGGCCGAAGCGGGCCGCGAGACGCACCCCACAGCGACCAAGACAATCGCCCTCCCCAAGCAGCAAGACATGCGAGAAAAAGCTAGAAAAACCTCGAAAATCAACGACTTACATCCATGGTGGGCCGAGGCTCTGTCGAGGCCTGAACTCGCAACCGCGTTACGGGGAAGGGTTTTCATGACAGGATGAACAGGATGAACAGCATAAGTCAGAACAAGTTGAGAGCGGACGGTCGCGCGGGCTACAGAATTTCTTGCGCGTACCAGGTGCCCGCCGAATGGGCGTCCAATCCTGTCCATCCTGTCATTCTGTCTCTTCCGTCTTTTCCGTGTCCCTTCGATGCTCTTTTCATCCATCATGGAAATGACTTTACGCCAGTTCACAAAAACCAAAAAACCTACCGTAGGCTTTTTAGTATGATTTTTTTTGGAGGGTCTGAGGCGCTGTTAATTCCTTATCTGCAACGCCTTGCAATGCGTAAAATCTCAAAAAACCGCCAAAAACCAAAAACAAACTCGATTTTTATTTCCTAAAACATCGATTTAGCTGGCAAACCGGTCCAAAAACGCCCTGTTTTTTCTGTCAGTACTAATCTGTCGTGTGGCGGTTTGATAGATAAGGCATTGCGGCAAAGCGGATTACGATGATTTGTAGAACTGCGCTTTTTAGGACAAGATGCGCCGAGGTTGTACTTCCCTGTGTGAAGTAACCGGTTCCACCGAATGCCTCCGGGGAGCACACGCGCCCCGCGTGTCGCAGTCGGCGCCCTCGCCGACTGCTCCCCTCCACGAAGGGAAATCGAAAGGACCTAAAGATGTGGTCGGCGGGGGAGCCGTCCACGACACGCGAGGCGCGTGTGCTCCCCAGGCGGCTGCCTATGAACCATGGTCCTTTGGAATGGCATTTGCCGGGAGGGGGCTAATGAAATTTCTCAAACAATGAGATGCGCTCCTGTGCGCTCTCGCCTCGAAAGCCGGCCGCAGACACTTCCGTAGCTCCATCGAGGTGTCAATATCAAGAACTGACCCCTGCTATGGGGACTACATCTCGAGCAAGTTAGCCGTCGCGGCCATCTTTCACCTTCATCAAGAAGCCGACGGCGACGAAAAATACTACGAACACCGACGAGGTAAATAGTCCTATTGCTGCTAACGCGATATTGACGATTGCGGCGGTTGTGACGGGGCGCTGCCACCAAGCATACCAAAATAAAATGCTCAAGAATGACAAATAGCAGAGCACCGCCGGCCAGATTTTTAATAAAAGCGTCAAAATCATGAGGAAGGAACTAGGACTTCGGGTGGCGGTGCTAGGTGCGGGCGCGGCTGACGCCCGCACCAACTCTGTCTTGTATTTCAGCCAGGCAGACGCCAAATCGAGCAACTTGGTGACAAATACAGTGAGACTGACAATCGTTGTGATGGCTACTGCGGTAGATGCGTGGTCTTCCATAATTCACTGTGGCCCGCTGCCGAGTGCCTCGGATACAATCTCAGCCGATGCTCCAAGAAATTCCTTGTTTTTGACAATCCAGTCTTTTCCCCGCTGAATTAGCGACGGCTTTTCTTTTGGCGGAGCCGCCCTCAATTCCTCCATAATTCTTTCCAACTCGTGGCGTTCGTCCATCGGGACTTTTCTGTCAATTAGAAGTGTGTGAACGGAACTATAATCATTAACAGTCACTTGCGAATTCGTGACGTTGCCGACGTTTCCTTGAACGCTTCCGATGTTAAAAACCTGACGGGTTTCGTAACAGGCACGATTTGCCGTGTTACGGTTTTTCAAGAGGGTCAAACCATAATTTTGGCTATTTTTCATTATTTTCAGGGCTGCGGCTCGTTCGTTTTCCGCCACAGATACGGATCCAAATAAGTGGCGATATAGAATTCAATGGTAGGGACGCTTCGCCGAGGCGTCCGCCCCAGCTCGAACCAACCACGGACCGCTCGGCGAAAAATGAGCTACCCTGGGTAAGAACAAGCGGATTTCGATCTGCGTTATTTGATGGAAACCTGAAACCCGCCGGTTAGGATTTTGCCGGCGGTTTTGGTTTGCAGCCAGAGGCGGTAAATACCGGGTTTCGGGAAAGCGTAAGGAAATGAGAGTTCGGTCGAGGCCGACGTGCAATATTGGTCGAGCGGTTTGTTGGCCAGGAAGCCGGCTTTCTCACGCTCGGCAAATTGGCGCTGCGAAACCATCGATACCGAGCCTAGCGGATGCAGGTGGTTGAATACTGTTCCATCCGAATTCTCGATGATCAAATGTCCGTACATCCCCAAGTACGGTTCCAACACCGCTTCCGCGCCGCTGACCGTCGTGAGATGGAACACCAGACGGGTTTCCTGGTTTGCTTCAAATGTGTCCGGAAACCCGCGGCCGAGGCGAAATCCCTCGTGGAAATTTATGTGTGACTCGACGGTCGGCTGGGCCAGTGAAACGGCGTCGTCGGTTTCCGCAAGGGATTGATTCGCTGCCAGACCAGAGGGACTGGCTGGTATGGTCAAATCATTCGTCAGCGTTTGCGTCAAGCCGCTTTCGTGTGTGATGTCCGCATAAAGTTTGTAGTGTCCCGCCGGCAATTCGGGCAGGCGCGTGGTGAACAAGGTGGCGTCCTTGCCCTCCTGTGGGTGTCGATTGGGATGCAGATGAGCAAAGACTCCGCCATCCGGGTCGCGAATCAGGAACAAATGCATCAGGCGGCCGTGATCAGGAATCAGCGGCGTTGAATCAAGGCGCGATCGAGGAACAAAGCTCAATTCAAGCTCCGGATTTCCGGCGGCGTTGGGCTTCAACTCTGTCTGGATCGATTGTGGAGTATAAAGGCGACGGAAGCGATAATCCTTGTCAACACTATCCCACCAATATTTCCCCAGGCACAGGGCGGCGCTGAGCAGGGTCGCGGCGAGCGCCCGGCCATACCATCCCCGCCGGCGGCGAAGCGGAGAAATTTCCTGGCCTGGTTCGAGGCGGCCTTCGCGAATGGCCGCGCCAACGACTGAAATCAACAGCACGACGATGAACGAGCCAACGACGGCGAAGAGAATCGCCAATCCTTTGGTCATCATTAAACGCTGTGTCGCAATCGAATTGAGCGGGACGATTGCCGTGCCATCGCCACGGGGACCTGAGACCTCGACAAACACGCTGTAGGCTCCAGAAGCCATGAGCCATAATTGCGCCGTGAATAGGTTCGTTTCTCCTGGGACTAAAGTTGCCGTATCTGGCGACGGCGAGCCTTTAACCCCAACATCCCAGCGCACCGGGCGAACGGTGACGGTCTTTGCCTCACCGGATTCCACGACAACATGAATTTGGGCCAGGCCGGGGACGACTCCCGGAGGTTCAATGGTCACGCGAATGGGATAATTTCCGGCGAGACCCTGGAAAAAAACGGTCGGACTTCCGACGTGAGCACGAACATTCCCGCACACGCCAAGCCACGCTAGGAACAAAACAATTTTTGTGATTCGCGCGCGCACGCTTGCTGAATTAGAAAAGGCTCTCGACGGTTCGTTTTGTTAAGCTCTTGGGAATTCGCATCAAGGCGCTTCCTTATCGCTACCGCTTGACTTCCGAGAGCCAGTTTCCAAACCACAACGCGATCCGTGATACCACCGCACCCCCGGCTATTGCCACCATCGACGATCTCAGGCCGAGCTGTTTATCGCTTTCCCAGAACTGCGTACACCAGTCGCCGAGGCGGTCAGGGTATCCCCACATCGCGTTGCCCGCGAAAAATGCATTCCGGGAGGCTTCGGAAAGCATGAAGTTGGAAAAAGGCCATTGGACCGCGAGCAGCAGCGTGAAAAACGTGACGCCCAAAAGCACGGCGAGGCCTGTGTCGCGCCAAAAGCCGCGCTGGCGGCCCAGCGTTTGCATGATGAGATCGATTCCGAAAGCCGGCACCACCAACAATAACGGAAACGGCGGCGGCGCCATGTGAGTGATTGGGTTGTAGATCGGGGCCAGTTTGGGATGAGCCGGAAAGAGCGGCAGGATCCAAATCAGCGCCATTCTTACCAGCATGTACATCAGGCTGACCCAGGTTGCGGCCCATTTGATTTGCGAGACGCGGGCGGCAATGATGAGATACAGCGGCAACATGCGGCAACAAACTCCATAGAATTCTTCGCCGTGCTGCGCGTTGGGATACGATTTTTCGGTTATAAACACCGTTACTTGCGAGACCAACACACCGCACGCGAACAGCACCAGGATATTGGCGGCCACGCGATTGTCAGCCGCCGCGCGATTTTGCCATGACAAAACCAGGAGCAAGGCGCCAATGGCCGTGGCATAAGTTCCCAGCGCCAAAATGGTGTGAGGCGGGCTGATGATTTGAACATCCAACCCGTAGGCGTTATGCCACCAATTGTCGAATGGCGCGGAAAACAGCATCATAAACGCCCCCCAAATCACCAGCCACGCGCCGATTGGCCCTCGAAACCCCCAGACTCGAACGGTTGCGGCAGACTCGAGCAAATCAGGCCAAAATGTGTTTTTCAGGACGAGCCAGCCGCAGACAAAACCCGGGATTGTCCCTCCGGTATAAATCATGACATGGGCCGGGTTCCAAAATGAATCGCGCCCGATGCTCAAATGCCATGAGATATCCCATAAGGCGCCAATCGGAACACAGGCTACGGCAAGAGCGACGGCATAACAGTACCAAGGCAGCCCGACGGCCTTGACCACGCGGGATTGCACTGGGGTCGCGAACTGGCCCGGCAACACATCGGTTTGGCTGCTCACGCCGGTTACAAATACTCCATCGGAGGACGTTTGTAAATGTAGGGTTTGGACACTTTTTTGACTGCGGGCCGGAGCAAATACGCCAAGAGTAGATCAATGCCATTCATAGAAATTCAAACGTATCACCAAATTTTGCTCGCAAACCCCGCCGATCAATCGTTTCAATTCTCGACCTGATTTTTGCCAACCACACGCTTAATCGCGAGCGAAGAAAATGGAGCGGAACGGCCGTCAGGCGTTCAAATCCATGCCTGAAGATTCTATTTCCCGCCTCGGAAAGGCATCAGGCCGTAATGCAGGGCGAGCCATGCGGGCACGGCAAAAATCACGACTGCGGCCAGACGCTCCCAAGTCCAGACCAGGGCGTTGGCCTGCATGGGATATATCGTGATCATGAAATAGTTGGCGAAGCGGGTCTGACCGAGGAAACGGCCATACTTAGGGAAACGCTTGCGAAAGCCACTGACCAGAGCGGTCAAGCCGAAGGCGAGCACGAGGAAGGTGACCAGAATATTGACTGGGAGCATGGCATTCCGTTCCAGGAGATACCCGCCTCCGCCTGCGGTCGCGAAATAGGGATAAAGCCAATGGGCCCCAGCCCACACAAAACTGAAGCCGGTCTGGATGGAGGTGCGGAAATTAGCTTTGGTGGAGGTGGTTTCATTCAGGAGCAAGCCGAAGTAAATCGGCACAATCCCCCAGATAAGCCCGAGATGCTCGAAGGGCGTTGCCAGTAAGGTGAGAAAGACCGACCAATAATGGTTCATGTGTCGAGAGAAATTAGGAGCTCGGTCAGCACACTAAAAGCAAAATTTAGGTCGTCCCCCCTTTTCGCGGAAGAATTTGTACCCACTTTCCAAAGCGCCAGACCAAATCATATCTACGGTATTGTTTGATGGGCAGAGGATAACAGTTGCCAATTCAGCGAGCTTAGGAGTGGGTTAAGGCAAAGGGTTCAGTTCTTGGTATGTCACATTATGCACTTTCGCCTCAACCATGCCGCACGCCGAAGCGATTTCGACAACGTCTCTCGACGCAATCGGGCGTCGAAATCAAGCGTTGGCTCACTTCGAGGTCAAGAATCCGCTTGCGGTTCCATCGGCTGCGAGTCAACTGTGGAGTGTTGAGCGTGCTGAAACAATTATGAACAAAGGGACAGAACGGCTTGAGGCTTTCAGCGATGGCGTGTTCGGCATCGCGCTCACTTTGCTTGTCCTTGAAATTCAGATTCCCAACCCAGACGCCTCCACGACCAATAGCGTTCTCTGGGGCGAACTGCGGGCTTTGTGGCCCTCGGCGGTTGCCTTCTGCATCAGCTTTGCCGTGGTGCTGGTCATGTGGATTAACCACCACGAATTGATTCGCCTCGTGCGCAAGGTGGATTATCCACTGCTCTACGCCAACGGCGGTGTGCTGCTGACAGTGACGTTCGTGCCGTTCCCGACCAAAGTGTTGGCGCGGCATCTGGGCACGCCGGCGGCCAGCGCCTCGGCAGCGTTTTATTGCGCAACATTTTTTCTCATCAGCCTGACTTGGAGAACGTTGCTCGGCGCGATTATCTGGAACCGGCGCAACGTCAAATCGGAAGTGACGGATGCGACTCTGGCGCGTGTCCGCAAGGCATATAACTCCGCGCCGCTCGTGTACGGACTCTCTGTTGTGTTGGCGTTGTGGAGTCCCGTCGTCGGCCTGACTCTCTGCACGTCGCTTTGGCTGATGTGGGTTCGCCTGTGCTACGGGTCCAAGCAAGCGGCGATATAGATCCTCTTAAATGTTTGAGGTAGGGACGACTCGCCGAGGCGTCCACCCCGGCACGAACCAAGCGCGGACGCCTCGGCGAGGCGTCCCTACCTCGAAGTTTAGACGCGTCCGCCCTTGCTTCGGCGTTGCAAAGATTGCGCTTTGCACTCTAACCTGCCTCCTGATGCGCGCCGTTATTCAGCGAGTCACCGCCGCCAATGTCGTCGTTGCCGGCGCAGTCAAAGGAGAAATCGGGCACGGCTTGCTGGTGCTGCTGGCGGTGGAGGAGACGGACGCAGCGGCGGATATCGAATGGCTCAGCGGCCAG
>Ga0209006_10003595_pt1 | contig 14083 bp, 14 predicted proteins | sample JacPin_JW_Ref_O2_FD_188567 | JGI IMG/M metagenome (GOLD analysis project Ga0209006, IMG submission 188567) | Forest soil microbial communities from Algoma, Ontario, Canada - Jack Pine, Ontario site 1_JW_Ref_O2 (SPAdes) (version 2) | ecosystem: Environmental > Terrestrial > Soil > Boreal... | reverse complement strand
CGGAGACGAGCCGCTCGCGCCCGTGCGCTTGCGCAAGCTGCTCCACCGCATCGCGGCCTATTCCGATACGCGCGAGCAGCGCCTGTAGGGCGAATTGCGCATGGCCGGGCGCCGGCAAAACATCGGCGCGCGCATTGCCGCCGATCAGCCGCCACGAGTCTTCGTCAAGATCGGTGTCGAGCCCCGGCAGCACCACGGCGCCGTGCGGCAAGTGCGCGATGGTGGCGATCAGCTCGGCGGTCGCCGGGATCGACCCGGTCGAGCCGGCGGCGATCACCGGCGCATCGGTCTTGCGCGCAAGCCGCGCAGCTTCGGCTTTGATCAAGGCGTCGCGGCGCGCGGCCGGCTCGATGTGGCCGCGCTCCTGCAAGATTTGCGGCCAAGCTTCGCGCGCGAGCTGGAGGAATTTGAGAGTCAGTTGCCAGAATGGATCGAGCGCTTCCGGCACCAGCCCGTCGAGCCGGTCCCACGACACGTCCCGCATGGTCATGTCGTCGATCAGCCGGGCAAGATCGTCGGCGAGTGCGCTTGCGGCCGCCGGCGTCTGCGCGACGAGCGGCATGCCGTGTGCGCCCCGCACTTCCGGAGCGCGCGCCCAAGTGCGTACGAGCTGCGCCAAGAGCAGGCGCCGCTCCAAACCGCCGAGCGCCGGCGGCAGCGCCAGCGCATCGGCCGCGATGCCGCCGGCCGCCATCTCGGCAAACACCAATTCGTCCTCGTCGATGTCGCCGATGGGAACGATGCGCGGCAGAATCGCGGCGTCGACATCGAGCGCGTCGAGAAACGCGTCGCGCGCCAGCCGACAGGCGCGCCGCGTCGGCAGATAAAGCGTGACAGCGGCCAGCGCCAGCGGATCTTTGGGACCTGGAAAGCCGAGCTTGCCGGCCATCAAGGCTTTGATCAGCGTCGGCAGAAACGGCACCGAGGGCGGAATGGTGAAGACGCGCGGTCGCATGGCGGTGATCGATTTCTCGTCGTCATTCCCGCGAATGCGGGAATCCATAACCCCTGTCAAAGCAAGATTTTCTCGAGTCGTGGTTATGGGTCCCCGCCTACGCGGGGACGACGGTTAGAGCATGATCCGGAAAAGCATGCCCTCGGGCTCTGACCCGATGGGTGGACACCGGTTTTCCAAAAAGATCATGCTCCACCAAAGATCTAGGCGATGCCTATCCGATTCCCTTACGTCGCGGCCAGCGCGGCTTCGGCGGCGGCGACCGCTTCCGGGGTGCCGACATGCATCCAGACGCCTTCCAGACGCAGCCCGAACAGGCGATCCCTCTCGGCGGCACGATCGAACAGCACGGTGAGCGCGAACGCGCCCTTGGGCGCATCGGCGAACAGCTCCGGCGAGAGCACGGCGGCGCCCGCATAGACGAACGGCACCACCTGGTTCTCGCGCCGCCGCCGCAGCCGGCCGTCGGGCAGCATGGCGAAATCGCCGCATCCGGCATAGCCGATCGAGCTGGTGGTCGGCGCCAGCAACAGCAGCGCGTCCATCTTTTGCGGATCGAAGGCTTCCGCCATGCGGGTGAAATTCGGCCGCACGCCGTCGAGCCACACCGTGTCGGAATTGACCAGAAAGAACGGCGCGTCGCCGAGCTTCGGCAACGCCTTGGCGATGCCGCCGCCGGTGCCGAGCAGTTCGCCGCGCTCGTCGGAGATCTCGATGTGCGGCCGCTGCCGCGGCGCCAGATGCCGCTCCAGAATATCGGCGAGGTGGTGCACGTTGACCACGACGCTTTCCACGCCGGCATCGGCGAGACGGTCGAGCGAATAGTCGATCAATGATTTGCCGCCGATTTCCACCAACGGCTTCGGGATATGTCCGTTATAGGGCCGCATGCGCGTGCCCAACCCTGCCGCCAAGACGATCGCGCGGTTCGGCATCATGGTATCCCCCAGAAAGGCCTTAAGCTTCCCCAAACGAGTCTTACGTTTTCCCGGACCAGCCTCACATTGCGCCGACTCATTTCATTATATCCGCTCATAGGTTTTTTGACGGCATGTTGTCGACATACCAGGCCTTGAGGGGGGCAAGATCGGGATGCGCCAGCGAGCGGTCCAAATAGCGCAATAAGCGCGGGATATGACGGAGGTATTGCGGCTTGCCGTCGCGGCGGTCGAGGCGGGCGAATATGCCCAGGATCTTGGTCGCGCGCTGCGCGGCGAGCGTCGCATAGACACGCGCGAAGCCGGCCGCGTCGAAGCGCTGGTCATAAAGCCGGCCGCGCACGTAGCGGCTGAACAGCGCGACCTCGAGCGTTTCCGGCACATCGACACGCGCGTCCTGCAGCAGCGACGCCAAGTCGTAGGCGGCCGGCCCCATCATCGCATCCTGAAAGTCGAGAACGCCGATGCGCGCGACGTTGTCCCGCCCAGGAAGCCACAAAAGGTTGGGCGAATGAAAGTCGCGCAGCACCCAGGTCGCCGGCGCATCGAGCGCGGGCTGCAAAGCTTCGCGCCACAGTTCGGTGAATTCCTCGCGCAGATGATCGGTAACGGTCACGCTGGCGGCGACCAGATACCAGTCGAGCAACAGTTCCGCCTCGATCAGGAAAGCATCGAGGTCGTAAGGCGGAAGGAAATACTCCTTGCGCGGCGCCACCGGCAGCCGCTCCGGCAATTTGCGCCGGTGCAGCGACAACAACAGATCGACGGCGGCTTCGTAACGCTCTTCGATCGGCGCCGGCGGATCGCCGGCGACGACACGGTCATCGCCGAGATCCTCCATGATGAGGAAGCCGCGTTCCAGATCGGCTTGCAGGATCGTGGGCGCCGAGAGGTTGCGGTCGCGCAGACCCTGAGCCAGCGCCACGTAGGGCACGATGTCCTCGGCCAGATGGGCGATCGCGCTGTAAGGCTTGCCGTCGCGCACCGGCGGTCCGTCCGGCCGGCGCGGCGCGTTCATCAGGATCTCGGTATGGTCGGGCAAAAGAAGATGCTCGAACACGCGGGTCGAAGCGTCGCCAACCATGCGGCGGCGCGGCGCCTCGCGATAACCTGCCTGGTCGAGAAAGTCGCGCACCTGCTGGATGCGCTCGGCGCGGATGCCGAATGCCCCATAGCCGACGACGCGGGCGTTGCGCACGTCGGGACCAAGCTGCGGCGCCAGGGTGAAGGTGATATCGATGCGGTCGGGCGGGAGCGCGCTGGCGGCGCGGTCGGGCCATTCCATCAGCACGACGGTACCGGCCGGCAGATCGTCGAAGCCGAGCTCGGCGAGTTCGCCGGCGCCCGAGAGCCGGTAGAAGTCGGCATGCACCAGCGGGAAGCGCGGCAGCTCGTAGCTTTGCAGCAGCGTGAAAGTCGGGCTCGGCACCTCGATCGCCTCGTCGGCGGCGAGATAGCGGATGAGCGCGCGCGCAAACGTGGTTTTGCCGGCGCCGAGATCGCCGGACAGCGTGAGCAGATCGCCCGGCTCGAGCGCGACCGCGACGTCGGCGGCAAAGCGCGCCGTGGATTCCTCGTCCGGCAAAGTGATCGTAAAGCTGGTCCCGGCAGGTGCGGTCGGAAACATCGCGGCGTCCATCAGCGGCTTCGCGTTGCGACCGCGTCCGGGCGCGCCGGGCAAAAATGCGTCTTCAAGCGATCCTGCTCGCGAGGAGCATGGATCGTGTTTCGCTCAGCCGTGTATGGCAACCACAATGCAGCAAATCCCCCAGAACAGGCAGTATTCGAAACCGCCGATTTGCCACAGCCATTTCCCCTTGCTGTGGCGCCACACCGCCCACGCGGCGACGAACAAAAATATCGCCTCGAGCGAAGCGACATAGCGAGTATAGATCGCAAACACCATGCCGATGGCGCAGACGATCTCGATGGTGATGCAAGAGAAGACCCAGGCCTTGACCGGATAGAGCCTGAAATCGTCGTAGATCTTGTAGGTCAGGTTGAGATCGCTGGCCTTGGCATACAGATGCGGCAGCAGAAACAAGCCGCAAATAAGGCGGAGAATGTTGAACTCGTTGGTCAGATCGAAACTCTGCAGCGACATGCCCGACGACCTTTGTGGCGACTTTACAGCATGTGGGACGCGATTCCCAACCGGTCTTTTTTGCAGAAACCGTGGCGGATACTCGCCGCGGAGGCTCGGGTCAGATCAACCTGGGCTGGGAAGGCCAAACGTCCGGCGGCGGCTGCGCGACAAGCTCGTTGCCGCTGCGCCTCTCACGGCTTCAGAACGCTACCGCTGCCACCAGCAATGCTTTTCGGGGAACAGCACCTGGCCGCTGGGCCGGTACTGAATCACATACCAGCTGGCGCAACGCCGATAGGCCGGCCGCGGATTGATCTCGATGCGCGGCCGTGACGGCGACAGCGCAGCAGTCGGTCCGCTACCGATCGGCGTTTGTGCGGCGAGCGGCCACGCGGCGACGAGCGTCGACACGCCGGCAACGCAGACAATCGCCATCAGGTATGCGCGTGACATGAGGGTCATGTTAGAGCATGTCCCGGACAAGGGAAAACCAGTCTTCCGAAAAGACCATGCGACAGCAGGCGAATCTACCACACCGGCTCGCTTTCGCGTAGCGCGAAGCCGCGCGCGCATCGCGATTCCGCGCTACAGTTGCCCTATGGCCGATCTCACCTCCGATCCCTTGGCTTGGCGGCCGGTGAAAGCACCTTCGCTTGCCGAGCTTGAGCTTCTCGCTGCCGATGTGTTCCGGCGCCTGCCGCGACGTTTCCGCGACCTGTGCGCCGGTCTCGTCATTCAGGTCGACGACTTCCCGACCGAGGAAGTGCTCGACCATATGGACGCGGAAAGCGAGTTCGACTTGCTTGGCCTGTTTCAGGGCGTCGGCTTGCCATTTCGCGCCGAAAGCGAGACGCTGCAGATGCCGAACATGGTCTGGCTCTACCGGCGGCCGATCCTCGACTACTGGGCCGAGCATGACGAAACCCTCGGCGCCATCGTCAAGCACGTGCTGGTGCACGAGATCGGCCACCATTTCGGCCTGTCCGACGCCGATATGGATACGATCGAGGCATCGGTGGATTAGCGGCGCGCGGCAATCTAAGCTGGGCGCCGCGTGCTAAAATGGGTCAATCAAGCCTTTGGCTCGCAGCAGGACCGCCGCTATGATCGTCACCGTCTTTCGTTCGCGTTTGCGTCCCGGCGTGCGCGAGGAATACGTCGCGCTCGTGGAAAAGATCGCCGCCATCGCCGCGACCATGCCGGGCTACATCTCGCACAAGGGGTTTTTCGCGGACGACGGCGAACGCGTCACCATCGTCGAATTCGAGCATGAGGAAGGGTTACGCGCCTGGCGCACCAATCCCGAGCATCGGGCGGCGCAACAACTGGCGCGGACCAAATATTACACCGAATATCACGTGCAGGTATGCCGGCTCGATCGCGAGTCGAAATTCAAGGCCAAAGACTTCCAAGCCAAAGAGCCGGCCGAAACCCACGCCTGAGGCGTGCAGACGGCGCCAGCGCGGCTTAGCGATCGTAATAGTAGTCGCGGTCGGCGTCGCGCCGGTAGGGGCGCTTGGGAGCCTTGTCGGCCTGGTCTTTGTAGCGCGCAGCCGGCGTCCCCTCTTGAACGCACACGCTTCCCGAAGGCCCGACCAAGGCGGCATGGACGCAATCCGCCGATGACGAAAAGGCACAGATCGGGGCGATCATTCCGGCTTTGTCGCGGATGCACCAGCTATCGGCCCAGGCGACCGCCGCCGGGAGGGTGAAAAACGCCGCCAGCGCGCCTATATAGAATTTTCGCCTCATGTTCGCCTCCACCCGTGACATGCTCCCGCCGCATGCCGACCTCAAAATAGCAGGCTTTACCACGACCAGCCTTGACAAAAGCCGGTCGCATCACGAAACAAAATCATTCCAAAGTAGCCGGAGTTCCGGGGATGAATAAGTTCACCACGCTGGAAGGCGTCGCCGCACCGCTGAAGATGATCAATGTCGACACCGACATGATCATCCCGAAGCAGTATTTGAAGACGGTCAAGCGCACCGGCCTCGGCAAGGGGCTGTTCGCCGAGAAGCGCTACACCGACGAGGGCAGCGAAAATCCTGATTTCGTGCTCAACAAGCCGGCCTACCGCAAGGCGAAGATTTTGGTCGCTGGTGACAATTTCGGTTGCGGCTCTTCGCGCGAGCATGCGCCCTGGGCGCTTGCCGATTTCGGCATCACCTGCGTGATCTCGACCTCATTCGGCGACATTTTCTACAACAACTGCTTCAAGAACGGCATTCTGCCGATCCGGGTTTCGGCCGACGAATTGGAGAAACTGTTCGACGACGCCGAGCGCGGCGCCAACGCGACCCTGACCGTCGACCTCGAGAAACAGGAAATCCGCGGCCCCGATGGCGGCGTGATCAAATTCGAAATCGATCCGCATCGCAAACATTGCCTGCTCGAAGGCTTGGACGATATCGGGCTGACCATGGCCAAGAGCGCGAAAATCGCGAGCTTCGAGGACAAGGCCAAGACGGCGCGGCCTTGGATTTGACTAGCCGTCATTCCGAAGGACCAGCGAACGCGAGCATTCCCGCGTTCGGCAGCGCGATGGCCAGTTCAGCGGTAGCTGAGCTGCTTGGCAGCGCTTCACGCGGACGCGGAATGACGAAAGACACGCAATGACCGCCGCCATTTCCGTCGCGCATCTCAACAAGACCTACGCGTCCGGTTTTCAGGCGCTCAAGAACATCAACCTTGAGATTCGCAGCGGCGAGATTTTCGCGCTGCTCGGCCCGAACGGCGCCGGCAAGACCACGCTGATCAGCATCATCTGCGGCATCGTCAAGGCGTCGAGCGGCCGCGTGCTGGTTGCCGGGCACGACATCATCAACGAATACCGCGCCACCCGCTCGCTGATCGGCTTGGTGCCGCAAGAGCTCGCGAACGACATGTTCACCTCGGTGTGGTCGACGGTGTCGTTCAGCCGCGGCCTGTTCGGCAAGCCGAGCCACCCGGCTTACATCCAAAAAATCCTCAAGGATCTTTCGCTCTGGGAAAAGAAAGATTCCAAGATTTCCACTCTCTCGGGCGGCATGAAGCGCCGGGTGATGATCGCCAAGGCGCTGTCGCACGAGCCGCAGATTCTGTTTCTCGATGAGCCAACCGCCGGCGTCGATGTCGAATTGCGCAAAGACATGTGGGAGATGGTGCGGGCGCTGCGCGCCTCCGGCGTTACCATCATTCTCACCACGCACTATATCGAAGAAGCCGAGCAGATGGCCGACCGGGTCGGCGTCATCAGCCGAGGCGAGCTGATTCTGGTCGAGCAAAAAACCGAGCTGATGCGCAAGCTCGGCAAAAAGCAGATGACGCTCGAGCTGCGCTCGCCGCTCGGCGCGCTGCCGCCATCGCTTGCCGCATTCCCGCTGACGATTGCCGACGACGGCTGCAAGCTGATCTACACCTACGACACGCGCAGCGACCATACCGGCATCACCGATCTGCTCGACGCCCTGCGCTCAGCCGACGTGCACTTCAAGGACCTCGCGACCACACAGACATCGCTCGAGGACATCTTCGTCAGCCTTTTAAGGAACGGCGCATGAACCTCTATGCTGTCAGCGCGATCTACCGCATGGAGATGAGCCGCACCCGGCGCACATGGCTGCAGAGCATCGTCTCGCCGGTGATTTCCACATCGCTCTATTTCGTAGTGTTCGGCGCCGCCATCGGCTCGCGCATCCCCACCATCCAGGGCGTGAGCTACGGCGCCTTTATCGTGCCCGGCCTGATGATGCTGATGCTGCTCACCCAGAGCGTGAGCAACGCCGCCATCGGCATCTATTTTCCGCGCTTCACCGGCACGATCTACGAGGTGCTGTCCTCACCCACCTCGGCGCTCGAGATTGTCATCGGCTATGTGGGCGCGGCCGCGACCAAATCGATCGTACTCGGATTGATCATTCTCGGCACCTCGGCTCTGTTCGTGCCGATGAAGATCGCGCATCCGGCCTGGATGCTCGCGTTCCTGATCTTGACGTCGCTGAGCTTTAGCCTGCTCGGCTTCATTCTCGGCATCTGGGCCGACGGCTTCGACAAGCTGCAGGTGGCGCCGCTTCTCATCATCACGCCGCTGACCTTTTTGGGCGGTACTTTCTACTCGACCAACGTTTTGCCGCCGTTCTGGCGCACCATCTCGCTGTTCAACCCGATCGTCTATTTGATCAGCGGCTTTCGCTGGAGCTTCTTCGAATTGGCCGACGTCAATGTCGAGATCAGCATCGCCGTCATCCTGCTGTTTCTCGCGCTCTGCATGGCCATCGTCTGGTGGATCTTCAAGACCGGCTACCGGCTGAAGACTTAACGAAAAAAAGCGTTCGCTCTCACCGCTCGTCCCCGCGAAGGCGGGGACCCAGCTTTTCTCGTACCCACCCCTGGATTCCCGCTTTCGCGGGAATGAGCGGAAAGGAATAACTCGGCTTAAGAAGCGCCCGCGATCGCGTCGGCGATCGCAACCGTCCGCCGCGCCATGTCGGCATGCAGCCGCTCCACCATGCGGCCATCGATCTGCAGCACGCCCTTGGAGGCATTCTCCGGCTGATCGAACGCGGCGATGATTTTTCGCGCCCACGCCACTTCGTCCTCGCTCGGCGAGAAAGCGGCGTTGCAGGGTGCGATCTGCTGCGGGTGGATCAGCGTCTTGCCGTCAAAACCGAGATCGCGTGCCTGCGCACACTCGGCGGCGAAGCCGTCGGCGTTGCCGAGCTCATTATAAACGCCATCCAAAATATCGATGCCGTAGGCACGCGCCGCGGCGACGCAATTCATCAGCCAGGACAGCATCGGCGCACGGCCCGGCAGGATGCGCGCGCGCGTGTCCTTGGCGAGATCGTTTGTGCCCATGACGAAACCGGCAAGCCGCGTTTCTTGATCGAGCGCCGCCGCCGCGATCTCGCGCGCGTTGAGCATGGCGAGCGGCGTTTCCATCATCGCCCAGAGCCGCACATGCGCATCGGCGCGGACACCGACGAGATGCTTGGCGACTTCGTGAAGCTGATCCGGCGTCGAGACCTTGGGAACCAGCACCGCGTCCGGCCCAGCCGCGGCCACCGCCAGATCGTCGCGCCACCAGGCGGTATCGAGGCCGTTGATCCGCACCAGCACTTCGCGACGGCCGAAGCCGCCTTTCTTGAGCGCCTCGATGATCAGCGCCCGCGCTGCAGCCTTCGCATCGGGAGCGACCGCGTCCTCGAGATCGAAGATGACGGCATCGGCCGGCAGCTCGCGCGCCTTCTCCATGGCGCGCGCATTCGATCCCGGCATGTAAAGCACGCTGCGCCGTGGGCGAACTGTCATGATTGCTCCCTATAGCATGATCCGGAAAAGTGGAATCCGGTTTTCCGAAAAAGATCATGCTCAAACAAAAAGCTAGAGCAGGATGCCCGTCTAACCATAACTCATCCTGCTCTAGGGTGCGGTGAAGGCCAAACAAATAACGCAAGAACGAGGATCGTGGCCATCCGCAAATTGCGCCGCCGGCCTGTAAATTATGCCGCGCGGCGCACTCTTTCCAAGGCGGCCTCGGTCGGTTAGGCCTTTGGCCGCCAGCATCAACGGACGGTACCCCCCGCATGCCATTCCCCCGCCGCCTGGTCGAAGGTTATCGCCAATTTGCCGACGGACGCCTGCGCCACGAACAGGATCGCTACCGCGAGCTTGCCGAAGCCGGACAATCCCCGGAAGTGCTGGTGATCGGCTGCTGCGATTCGCGCGTGTCGCCGGAGGTCATCTTCGACGCGCGCCCGGGCGAATTGTTCGTGGTCCGCAACGTTGCCAATATCGTGCCGCCCTGTGAGCCCGATACTCACGCCCACGGCGTGTCGGCGGCACTCGAATTCGCGGTCGTCGCGCTGAGGGTCAAGCACATCGTGGTGCTCGGGCACGCGCATTGCGGCGGCGTGAAAGCGTTTGCCGAAAACGCTGCGCCGTTATCGCCCGGCGACTTCATCGGCAACTGGATGCGGCTCATGGCGCCGGCGGTAGAGAAAGTCGGACCGCAAGACAAACTCTCGCCTGCAGAGTACATCGCCCGGCTCGAACAGGCGAATGTCACCAACAGCCTCGATAATCTGCAAACCTTCCCGAACGTGCAAAAGCTGATCGCGGCCGGCGAAATCGCAGTCCACGGCGCCTATTTCGGCGTCGCGACGGGCGAGCTTTCTGTTCGCGACGAGGCCAGCGGGGAGTTCGTGCCGGCGCGGTGAGCCAGGCGCTTTTGCATCATACTTGCGTCATGGCCGGGCTTGTCCCGGCCATCCCGACAGGCCGAGCGCAGCGTATCGGGATGCCCGGCACGCTGGCCGGGCATGACCGCGTAGGCTACGCCGCCTTCTGCTTCGCGGTGATCAGTTTGCGCTTGATGAGCGTTTCGGCAATCTGAATGGCGTTCAGCGCCGCGCCCTTGCGCAGATTGTCGGAAACGATCCACATCGACAGGCCGTTTTCGACCGTCGCATCCTCGCGGATGCGGCTGATGAAGGTGGCGTCCTCGCCGGTCGCCTCGTAAGGCGTGACGTAGCCGCCCGGCTCATGCTTATCGATGACGATGCAGCCCGGCGCGTTGCGCAGAATGTCGCGCGCCTCGTCGGGGGTTATCTCGTCCTCGAACTCGATATTGACCGCCTCGGAATGGCTGACGAAGACCGGCACGCGCACGCACGTGGCGGTGAGCTTGATCTTCGGGTCGAGAATCTTCTTGGTCTCGACCACCATCTTCCATTCTTCCTTGGTGTAGCCATCCTCCATGAACACGTCGATCTGGGGGATGAGGTTGAAAGCGATCCGCTTGGGGAATTTCTTAGCCTCCACGTCGTCGAGCTGAAACACCGACTTGGTCTGCGAAAACAGTTCGTCCATGGCGTCCTTGCCGGCGCCGGAAACGGACTGGTAGGTTGCCACTACCACGCGCTTGATCTTGGCGCGATCGTGCAACGGCTTGAGCGCCACCACGAGCTGCGCGGTCGAGCAATTGGGATTGGCGATGATGCCGCGCTTGCGGAAACCCGCGATGGCGTCGGCATTGACCTCCGGCACGATCAGCGGCACGTCGGAATCGTAACGAAAGTGCGACGAATTATCGATCACCACCGCACCGGCCGCCGCAATCCTCGGCGACCATTCCTTGGATACCGCCGAGCCCGCCGACATCAAGCAGATGTCGATCGCGGAGAAGTCGTAATGCTCGAGCGCTTTGACCTTCAGCGTCCGGTCGCCATAGGAAACTTCCACGCCCTGGCTTTTGCGCGAGGCGAGCGCCACCACCTCGTCGGCGGGAAATTTCCGCTCCTCGAGGATATTGAGCATCTCGCGGCCCACATTGCCGGTCGCGCCGACGACGGCGACGCTGTAACCCATCATCAACTCTCCATCGAAATTCGGCTCCAGACCGCGCGCGCGGCCGCCGGAGCGCAACGGCTTCTAAGGGAGAACCGCCGTAAATTCAACGTCGGAGGCGCCGCCTTCGGTGTATTGCGGCTTTGACGCGCTCTGTTCCTCGCGGAACCGGGCGTCACATGGGCTCGTTTTCAAACCGCTAGGATGTCGCAGAAAAGCCGGATAGATTACCGGCGGGCGAAAGTGAGGGGTCATGCGCGTCATTGCGTTCTTGGTTGTCGCCGCGGGCGTCGGCGTTGCGGGCTTGTCCGGGTCCGCCGAGGCTGCCACGACGAAGAAAAACCAACCGGCGGTTTATCGTTCCGCGGCCGGCACCGTCATCCAGCCGACGCGCACGATCATCCATCATTCCGACGGCACCACCACGGTGATCACGGTGCAGCCGCGCTCCTACCTCAATCCCGGAACCGAAGTGCCGGTCGGCTATGGCAGCCATATGGACTATGCCTTCCCGCCGGGTGGCGATCCGGGCCGGCCGTATTGGTATTTCGGGCCCGACCAATCGGGCGTCGGCGGCACGCCGCTCGCGCAGCCGTGGCTGATCCCGAACTACAATCCGCACAATCCGTTCTGAGGCCGTTTTCGCGGACGAGGGACTGCTTCGGACATCGGTCTCGGCAAGGGTCCGCGCAAAAGTCTCGCCGCGCTCGGTTATGCGGGCTGGGCGGCGGCGCAACTCGACGACGAACTGGCGCATGGCGTCTGGATCACCATGCCGGAGGACCCGGCACTCGTCTTCGACGACGATCGCGCCAAGCTTTGGGACGACGCGCGCGCTCCGCAGAAGACCGGACGGTGACCTCGCTTCAGCGTCATTCCGGCGCGACGCGCAGCGTCGAGCCCGAAATGACGGCCTTGCCCGGACGGTTCCCCACCCCGCGTTGACACGCCATACCATCGGCCTACATTAAAAGCGTTCCGAGGGGAGCTCCGGGAGGAGCTGAGAGTCCGCGGTGGCGGGAAACCCTTTGAACCTGATCCGGGTCATGCCGGCGAAGGGACAGGAATACCCTGAAAGTGCCAGCAGCTCCCGCGACAGTATTTGCCAGACGCGCAATCGCAAGAACGCGCGACGGGGAGAGGATAGGCATGCAGCATGCCGTAGGCATTGCCGCCAACAAAAACGCGAACGAACAAAGACGCAGGCAAGGAAATTACTGCAACGCACGCATGGTCGCCCTTGGCGCGCCACAAACGCGCTCCGGACCGGAAGCCGGATTCGGAATGAGCCGGCCGGTTACGATCATGCGCAACAAACACAAGGACGCCCCCCGATGAACAAGCATCTCGCCGAATCCGAGCTGGCCACCCCGAAGGTCACGACCGGCCCGGTCACCGGCTCGCGCAAGGTCTATGCGACACCCGAGGCCGCGCCCGATCTCAAGGTGCCGCTGCGCGAGGTTGTGCTTGACGCATCGTCGGGGGAGCCGCCTGTTCCGATTTACGATCCGTCCGGCCCCTACTCCGACCCGGATGTCACGATCGACGTGGAGAAGGGTTTGCCACGCACCCGCACCGCCTGGGTGCGTGAGCGCGGCGGTGTCGAAGACTATCAGGGCCGCGACATCAAGCCGGTCGACAACGGCAATGTCAGCGGCAAGCATTTGGCGCGCAGCTTTGCCAACACGCCGAAGCCGCTGCGCGGGCTGGACAGCAAGCCCGTCACCCAGCTCGAATGGGCGCGCGCCGGCGTCATCACCAAGGAAATGATCTACATCGCCGAACGCGAAAATCTCGGCCGCAAAAAGATGCTGGACTGCGCGCAGGCCGCGCATGACGACGGCGAGAGCTTCAGCGCCTCGGTGCCGTTGTTCATCACGCCCGAATTCGTGCGCTCGGAAGTGGCGCGCGGTCGCGCCATCATTCCCTCGAACATCAATCACGCCGAGCTCGAGCCGATGATCATCGGGAGGAACTTCCTCACCAAGATCAACGCCAATATCGGCAACTCCGCCGTCACCTCTTCGGTGGAGGAGGAAGTGGAAAAGATGGTGTGGGCGATCCGCTGGGGCGCCGACACGGTGATGGACCTTTCCACCGGCCGCAACATCCACAACACCCGCGAATGGATCATTCGCAATGCGCCGGTGCCGATCGGAACGGTGCCGATCTATCAGGCGCTGGAGAAAGTCGACGGCGACCCCGTCAAGCTCGACTGGGAGGTCTACAAGGACACGCTGATCGAGCAATGCGAGCAGGGCGTCGATTATTTCACCATCCATGCCGGCGTGCGGCTCGGCTACATCCATCTCACCGCCAACCGCGTCACCGGCATCGTCTCGCGCGGCGGCTCGATCATGGCCAAGTGGTGCCTGGCGCACCACAAGGAGAGCTTCCTCTACGAGCGCTTCGACGAGATCTGCGACCTGATGCGCAAGTACGACGTGTCGTTCTCGCTCGGCGACGGCCTGCGGCCGGGCTCGATCGCCGACGCCAACGATCGCGCCCAGTTCGCCGAGCTCGAGACGCTGGGCGAGCTCACCAAGATCGCCTGGGCCAAGGGCTGCCAGGTGATGATCGAGGGCCCCGGCCACGTGCCGATGCACAAGATCAAGATCAACATGGACAAGCAGCTCAAGGAGTGCGGCGAGGCGCCGTTCTATACGTTGGGCCCGCTGACCACCGACATCGCGCCGGGCTATGACCACATCACGTCAGGCATTGGCGCGGCCATGATCGGCTGGTTCGGCTGCGCGATGCTGTGTTACGTGACG
>Ga0209006_10003592_pt1 | contig 14096 bp, 8 predicted proteins | sample JacPin_JW_Ref_O2_FD_188567 | JGI IMG/M metagenome (GOLD analysis project Ga0209006, IMG submission 188567) | Forest soil microbial communities from Algoma, Ontario, Canada - Jack Pine, Ontario site 1_JW_Ref_O2 (SPAdes) (version 2) | ecosystem: Environmental > Terrestrial > Soil > Boreal... | reverse complement strand
CTTGGCCTCGGCGCAAAAACCGGGATTGATCTGCCATCCGAAGAACCAGGGCTGGTGCCATCGGAAGAGTGGGTGCAGCGAGTGTTTCACCGCAAGTGGTATCCGGGCGAAACGATTTCTGTTTCCATCGGGCAGGGCGCGGTGACCGTAACTCCCATGCAGATCGCTTCCATGATCGGCGGCCTCGCATCCGGCGGCGACTTCAAGCAACCCCATCTGCTGAAAGATGCGCAAAACATCGGCGATCGTCGCGTGAACATCTCCGATTCGACGGTGGAAAAAGTGACGCAAGGCATGTACGGGGTGGTCAACGAAGGCGGCGGCACTGGCGCGGCGATCAAACTGCAGGGCATCGAATTTTGCGGAAAGTCCGGGACCGCGCAAGTGATTGGCGCGGACGCAAAGAGCCGCTTTGGCAAGGGCGATAAAAAATTCAACAACAACGCCTGGTTTGTCGGCTACGCTCCGCGTCGTGATCCCGAAATTGTCGTGACCGTGCTTGTCGAAGAGGGCGGCCACGGTGCTTCCGCTTCCGGCCCGATCGCACGCGATATCATCAAGGCTTACTACGACAAGAAAGCGAAGAAGGGCCAGGGGCAAACGACAGTGGAATTCAAGCGCTACGACCTCGACGGGGATTCCAAGGCGCAGGTTGCGGAGCATTCCAAGCCCGCAAGCAAGCCGGAACAATCCGCCGCCGTGGTTGAGCCTACGTCCACAAAAAAGCCGAGACCCGAATAGAGTCAGAATGTTTTGAAAGTGCTGCAAATGGAAACACGATGAACGAAACAACCGGAACACGCGATTACGACTGGTGGCTGCTGGCCATCATCGCGGCCATCTGTGCTCTGGGCGTAGTGGAAATCTATTCCGCCACGCACGGCAGCGTACTGGTTGGCATGCACACCAAGCAAATCCGTTGGCTGGTGATCGGATTCGTGCTGATGTTCGTTCTCTCGCGGATTGACTATCACCTGATCATGGACCAGGCGCCAGTGCTCTATATTATTGGTATATCGGCACTTGTAGCCGTTTTGCTGGTCGGCCACACGCGGTTTGGCGCCAAACGCTGGATTCCTGTCCTGGGCGAATTTCTCCAGGTGTCAGAACTGGTCAAATTGATTATAATCATTGTATTGGCGCGCTTCTTCGCAGAGGTGCGTACCGATGAGCTTTCCCTGCAGGATCTGATTAAGGCAGGGCTTCTGGTAGGAATACCGCTGGTCTTAATTCTGAAGCAGCCTGATCTCGGCACCGCTCTTGTTTTGATGCCGATGTTAATCGTTGGCGCATTTCTCGCCGGGCTGCAATGGAGACACGCCGCGGTGATTATCCTAATCGGCGTCTTGATGCTTCCCGTCGGGTGGCATTTCTTGAAACCGTACCAGAAGGAAAGGGTTACTTCGTTTTTGCATCCCGAAGAAGACGCGAAGGGTTCCGGCTATCAGGTCTTGCAATCCAAGATCGCCGTGGGCTCGGGCGGCTTCTGGGGGAAGGGCTTCGGCAACGGCAGCCAGAATCAACTTGGGTATATTCCGGTCCGGTATTCCGACTTCATCATGTCGGCGTGGGCGGAAGAACAGGGATTCAAAGGCGTGCTGCTTGCTCTTGGGCTGTACATGGCGCTATTGTTACGACTAGTCCAGAACGCTCAGCGCGCCAAAGATCGCGCGGGAATGTTTCTGGTCATGGGAGTCACAGCAGCGCTTGGCTTTCACGTTTTGGTAAATGTGGCCATGGTCATCGGGGCCATGCCGGTTACCGGCATTCCGTTACCCCTGATGTCCTATGGAGGATCCGCCACGCTGTTTGTTTTCCTGGCGATAGGCCTGGTAATGAATGTCCGGCTGCGCCGATTCGTTAACTAGTCTTTTGCCAGTTCCGAGCGCGACCTGCTTCAGGAAGTTTGCGCCGGACCCGCGGTCCGATCAAAGTTCGGTCCGCTTGTTGTTCAAGAAGGAATTTACGAGTGAGGATAGCATCGTCCGCCGTCACCCCGGGAGCTTCCCGGCAACGGCCCAGCCTCGATAGCATGAGGTTTTCGCAAAACGAAAGCCGCAACCCGGCTTCCCCCTCCGGCTTCGAACGCAATGCCGCAACAATACTGTTGTCGCCAGCGTGTCCCGGTACACACCGGGGCGGCGCCTTGCCCTGGACCTCTGTCAATGAGGGTCCCGCGGCGGTGCATCCCAAGGAGTTTTCATGTCGAAAGAATTGGTTATCAGCGCGTCCTCCCACGAGCGGAGAGTCGCGATTTTGGAAGAAGGCCAGCTAGTCGAGATTTACATTGAGCGCGAAAAAGAGTTCGCGCTTGTCGGCAGCATCTATAAGGGAAAAGTAACACGCGTTCTTCCGGGCATGCAGTCAGCCTTCGTTGACATCGGCCTGGATCGCGTTCATCACGGCTTCTGGAATTTCTTCGACAAGAATCACGTGCAGTACGAAGCTGGAAATCCGTACGAAAGCGTCATTCCTGACTACTATCTCTGGCTCGACGAACAGATCGGCAGCGTCATGGAATTGCTCGATGGCGAGACGATTCTTCTGCTGGTCTCTGATCACGGCGCGCAGCGCCTCGACGGTGGATTCGCCGTAAACCAGTGGCTGATTGAGCAGGGATTGCTGGTCCTGAACGAAACGCCGGCCGAGATTACGCCGTTCAGCAAGCTGAACGTCAATTGGTCGAAGACCAAAGCCTGGAGCGAAGGCGGATACTACGCGCGCGTCTTTTTCAATGTCGCAGGACGCGAGCCGCAGGGAACTGTTCCCGCCGCCGACTACGCCGCATTTCAGAACGAAATGAAAGCGAAGTTCGAAGCTCTCCTCGACGACAAAGGTCAGCCGATGAACTCGCTGGTCTTCAATCCGAAAGAGATTTATCAGAACGTGCGCAACGTCGCCCCCGACCTGATCGTCCACTTCGGCGGATTATTCTGGCGCTCCATTGGCAGCGTCGGACATCCCGGCTTCTACGTACAGGAAAACGATACCGGCCCCGACGGCTGCAACCACGCGCAGTACGGCATGTTCCTGCTGGCCGCGCCGAACTGCCCTCTGGCCGGCGAACACTCCGGCGCCAAGCTGCTCGATATCGCGCCCACGTTGCTCGACCTTGCCGGTTACGACATTCCGGAATCCATGCAAGGGCGCTCGCTGGTGGCCGGCATGGAAAAGAAAGCTCCCGATCAAGGTTTTGGCGACGCTGACAGTGAACAACTGATTCATGACCGTCTAGCCGGGCTGGGCTACATTTAAGCGAACCCTGTTGAGAAATTACGCTTGAAAGTCAAGCACGAACTGGACGACAACTTAACCAGCAACCAATGCATCCTTCTCAAGGCTTAGACAGCGATCAAGAAATCGGACTCGGGTCCGAAGCAGGGCAGGAAAGAATGACTATCGGAAACCAGGGGCTCTTGGAACAAGAAAATTACAAGCCAGCAAGTTTTTCCGGACCGCAGTCCGGCGATGCAATCTTCATTCTCGGCATCGCTGCGCGTTGTGGCACCAACTACCTGCATGATCTGATCCGCATGCATCCGGAGTGTGATTCCGGCAGTTCGTCGCTGGAAGAAGACAACCTTATCGCCAACGCCCACTTGCTGGCCAAGTATGTGGAAGGAGTCTCGCGCTGGTGGAAACATCACTGGGGTCCGGAAGAACTGCGAACCGAAAAAGAATTGCTGGCGCAGCAGATGGGCCAGGGACTGATCAGCTTTCTCTCCGCGCAACTGGAACGCCGCAAGCAGATTTCCCACAAGCACGAACGCAACGGACAGCCGTTGCGCCTGGTCACGAAAACACCGGCCGTCAAGAATCTTGCTCTGTACTTTCAACTATTCCCTTCGAACAAACTGCTGATTCTGATTCGCGATGGCCGCTCGGTCGTCGAATCCGCCGTCCGCACCTTCGATCGTCCCTACGGCCACGCTGCACAGGAGTGGGCCTCATCGGCGAAGATTATTCAGGATTTCTCGAAAGACCATCCTGAGAAGTCGTTCCTGCTCGTGCGCTACGAAGACCTCTACAGCAACGTCGAAAAAGAACTACGCCGCATCTTCGAATATCTGGAACTCGATCCCGAGGCCTACGATTATCACGGCGCTAAAAATCTTCCCGTGCGCGGTTCTTCGACCCTGCGCGGCCAGCCTTCCGCTCACGAAGTTCCCTGGGTGGCGCAGGGCATTCACTGGAATCCCGTCGCCAAACCGGCGAACTTCAATCCGGTGGATCGCTGGGCGAACTGGAGCCGGGCCAAGCATGAACGTTTCAACTGGATCGCCGGAACTTATCTAGAGAAGTTCGGTTATCAGAAAAAGACATCTTCCAGCACCAGTTTTCTGTGGGCGGCCTGGAATGTAGTGCTCGATGCTTCCCACGTAGATGCGATCCTTTGGCTGGCGCGAAGGGTTCGCAGGAGATGGAAGGAAATCAACTCGATGGATGATTTCCTGAACGTAGTTCGATTGATGAAGCGTTCGGCCCTCGAAGCCTTATGGGAGCGTTCCGACGTCCGGATGTAAAAATTCAAGAGCGAGCGCCAAGAGGAGAGCCCCCGCTTGCTTGCTCAGACTGGATGTAAATAAGTGAATAGTGAGAAGCGCCACAGCCGTATCACTGAAACCGTGGAAGAGTTGCGGGAAGACATCCTGCGGCAGATTTCCCCCGTTTCAGCCGGTGCATCAACTTCGTCCGTAAAAATTATTCCCCTGCCGCACAAAGCCATGCACGAAGTCGCCAGCGTAGAGATCGGGCAAAACGGAAGAGCGGTTCGTTTCTTCGCTAAAAGCGATATGGCCGACTACGATGGACCGCAGCGCCTGGAGACCGAAGAAGATGTTCTCCGCAATATCGCGCCGGAAATCTGGCATGCCAACCCCCGCACGCGCTGTCCACAGGTGCTGGCTTTCTTTGCCGATCACAAGTTGCTGTTGCTCGAAATGGTGGACGGGAAGTCGCTCAAAGAGCTGCTCTTCAACATGGGAGCCAGCGACAGCAATCTTCCCGATCTGCTGGCGCTGAGCGGTGAGTGGCTTGGCCGTTTTCACGCTCTCACCCAGTCGCAACAGGCGAATCCGTTCGAGTGGCTGGAGACTTCTTTCGCGCAGCAAAAAGTGAAAGACGTCTTTCGCAACTGCGGAGTCAGCGACTTGTATCCGACACTCTCGAATCTTCTGCAGCAATTCCGCCGCGACTATCCTGATTTCCGCCGTCCGCTGTGCCGTTTGCATTCCGAATTCACGCCGCTTCACGTGCTGGTCAAAAACGATGCCATCTACGTGATCGACTTCGGTTCGAGCCGTGTCGGTTTTGGATACGAAGATGTCGCCATGTTCACGACCTTCTTCGACATTCTTCTGCCCTGGCGTGCATTGGCCGGATCACTGCGGCTTCCGCTGGCACAGCAGAAAGATATTTTCCGCGAGTCTTACTTCGCGCATCGGCAACAGACCTTCGGCGTCCCCGACAACATCGTGATGCGTTTCGCGTACCTGCAGGCCATGGCTCATCACGAGTCGTGCCGCGAAAAAATTCCCTCATCTCCAGCGGCTGCTCTTTACGCCACCGCCGGACGCGCCTGGGTTCGCCGCCGTTTTGCCGCGCTGGCGCGCAGGGAACTTGCATATCTGCGGCAACTGGTGTCTGCTCCCCCGGTTTGGCACCTGGACTATACGGCTCCAGTCGCCAGTTAATTGGACAAGAGTCGTTGGTCGTTCGCTAACGGCCAACGACTCGGGACTAACGAATAACTCATCTCGCCGCCCCCCAGCGGTTCGTGCGATATCGAATCCGAATGGCAAACTTTACTGAACGAAACATGATCGAACCCAGGGAAGAACGTGCTCCATCGTTGTTGTTGATCGCAGCCTGGTTTGCGCTGGTCACAGGCATCTGCGAAGGTTTTGGGCTCCTTGTATTTCAGAGGATCAACTGGGCCAACTGGGGCAACATGGTCCACGTCTCGGTTCCCGTGATCTGGATCGCGCCCATCGTCGACTTCGGCGCAGCTCTTCTGTTGGCGGCCATCATCTGGATCGCGTCCAAGCTATTTCCCCGCATGCCGCTGCTGAAGACGGCGGTTCTGGTCTACGCGTCAGGAATGGTCTATGTCTGGCTGGCGCTCACCGACCGTCTTACGTACCATTCCGATCTGCTGCTCGGCATCGGCTGCGGCGTCGCGATTAGCCGCTGGGTGGCCAATCACGCGAAGCTGACGTTCCGCATCTGGCGCACCTCGTTCCCGTGGATTGCCGGCGCAGTCGTTCTTGCCCTGGTTGGCGGCGAAGGCCGCGAGTGGTTGCGCGAGCGCGACGCTCTGGCAAAGCTTCCGCCTGCCGCTCCCAACTCGCCCAACGTTCTGGTGATCGTCATCGATACCTTGCGCGCCGATCACATGTCGGCCTACGGATATTCGCGGCAAACCACTCCAAACATCGATCAGTTCGCGAAACAAAGTGTGGTGTTCGACAACGCCATCGCTCCTTCATCGTGGACCTTGCCCTCGCATGCTTCCATGTTGACCGGCCGCTATACCTACGAGCACGGCGCCGATAGCGTGAAGTCGATGAGCCTGGTCGGCCATTCCATGCAGACTCTTGACGGCCGCTATCCCATGCTCGGCGAAGCGATGGAACATCACGGATATCGCACGGCGGGTTTTGCCGGGAACCGCATCTTCTTCTCCCGCCACATGGGTCTGGGCCGTGGATTCACCCACTTTGAAGACTTCACGACCATGGACATGTTTCCCCGCACCGTGCTGGGCCGCAGACTCGCGACGCTGGTCCTCAATCACGACAAGCTGCGCATGTTCCTGATCGACATCGGATTCAAGCGGCTGGAACATCTGCAGATGGTGGGTGAAGAAGGCATCCGCAAGCGCGGTCCCGCCATCAACGAAGCCGTCCTCGACTGGATCGACAAAGATCGCAGCCGCCCGTTTTTTGCCTTCCTGAACTACTACGACGTGCACGGTCCGTTCGGCCCGCGTCATTCCACGGGACAGAAATTTTCCCACGGCAAAGGCAACAACACCGACTACTACGATGACGGCGTCGCCGACATGGACACCTTCATCGGGCACCTGCTTCAGGAACTCGATCACCGCGGCCTAACCGATAACACGCTGGTCATCTTCACCTCCGATCACGGCGAATTGCTCGACGAGCACGGCATGCTCGGCCACCGCAACGCTCTGTACCGGCAGCTGATCTCGGTTCCTTTCATGGTGCGCAAGCCAGGCTTGGTTCCTGCCGGCATCCGCGTAGAGACGCCGGTAACAATCTCGGCACTCCCCGCAACTGTCATGGAGATCTTGGGTTGGGGAGACCAGACTTTGTTTCCCGGACCTTCGCTTGTCGAATTGTGGAAGCACCCGGGTCCGCATCCGGACTGGCCGTATCCGTTGTCGGAGTTGGCGCAGTTTGTCCACTCTTTACAGGAATGGCCTAGTCAATCAGGATCGATGCAGTCGATGGTCAGCGATAAGTGGCACTACATCTACCACGAAAAATTTGGCGCGCAACTTTATGACTGGCAGTTGGATAAACCCGAGCTGAACAATCTGTCCAAGACCCCCGACGACATGGCAGTGGTGCAGGATTTAGCGGGGCGAGTGAAAGACCTGACCGCTAAGCCGCGCGAAGTTGGCGGCGAAGCTGCCAAGGCCCAGAGCTCGCACTAATTCTCACCATGAATTCAGCCGAAACCGTATCACCAATGACTGAAGTGAAAACTTCAACGCCAGGCGCCGGGGCCGCCGCGTCCGCACGACGGATGACAGCTCTCCGGCGTGGCTACGTGGTCGCCATGTCATTGCTGCTGACGGTCCTCGCCGGCAACTGGCTGGCGACGGTGGCAGGGCAGAACATTTATGAGAAAGACGAGGCGCGAACCGATCGCCAGTTCGTCGCTCCGGCTCCCGGACTTTCGCCGGCCGATCTCGCCGAAGGCCAGGCTGTGTTGACCCCCGGCGAAGCGCCTTCGACGCGCGCCCAGTTGTTCTATCTGGGAGACTCGCAGGTATTCTCGCGGCCCGACGCGCCTCCCGGTGCCCTGAATTCGGCGCAGTGGCTGCAGATTCTTCTGGCGCGGCAAGACGATCGCGCCGTCAGAGTCAGAATCGGCGCCAGCCCGGGGATGGATATCTCGGAAATGCTTTTGAAGGCGCTGTCCGCGGCGGAACAAAATCCCCGTCAGGACGACGTCATCGTCACCGATCTTGCGCTGGCCGAAATGCGCGAACTCGGCGTCCGCGCCGAGATCACTTCGCTCGCCGCTCAGCCGACTGTGAACTCTGACCTGAAGTCTTTGATTTCCAGCAATCCCGATCTGCGGGATGCCGACAAAACGTTAGAGGCCCTGCTGACCCCGCAGCAGGAATCGGGCAATCCAGCGGCGGACAAATCGCTGGCGGAAAAAATCGAAGACACCCTCCAGCGCAAAGCCGATTCCTGGTCGTTCTTTGCGCAGCGCGAAAATCTGGTGGGGCTCGGGCTGTTGCGGTATGCCCAGTGGGAGCATCGCCTTCTGCACATCACCGCCGATAAGCGCATCCCGACGCACGCCGAGCCTTACCGCACCAACGTGCAGTTGCTCGAGCTGCTCATGCGCTATGCCCAGGCCCGCGACATGCATCTGGTGTTGTTCTTTGGCCCCGTGCGCAGCATCGAACCGAATCCGGATGATCCCGATGATCTCGAGCGCATGCACCGCGACGTCCTGCGACTTTGTGAGCGCTACTCGGCGACAGCCACGTGCCTCGACTATTCGCACCTCATACCGGAAGGTATGTGGGCTGAATATTCCAGCAATCAGCGCGGCGCGTTCGCCCTGATGGCCGGACAGCATGACTTCTACCACTACACCGAGGCCGCCCATCAGGCATTGGCGGAGAAAATCGTCTCTGATGCGGGATCAAAAATCCTGCAATGGTCGAATCAGCCGGCAGGTGCGCATTGAATCTGCTGAGCCTCAGCTATCTTTTGTTCATTCCGCTGGTCTGGGTGCTGACCCGCCTCGTGAATTCTGTGACGGCGCGGCCCATGAAAGCTCGTCAACTTTTATGGCTGGCAGCAAGTTATCTTTTCTACGCGACGTGGAGCCTGAAATTTCTCTGCGTGCTCGTGGTCAGTTCGCTGGTGAACTACGCGCTCGGCATCTACCTGAAGCGCAAACCTACAGCGGGACGGTTGTGGGTCGGTATCGGCTTCAATCTTCTGATGCTGGCGGTTTTCAAGTATCTGCCGGTGTGGTCGTCGCATCTTGGTCAGGGACATCACTCGTGGCTGCTCGAAAATGTAATCCTTCCCGTCGGAGTTTCTTTCTGGACCTTCGAAGCGCTTAGCTATCTCTTCGATATTTATCGCGAAGAAGATCTCGATCCTTCACTCACGGAATTCTGTCTCTACATGGCCTTCTGGCCAACCGTGCTTTCCGGTCCGGTGTGCCGCATGCCGGAATTGCTGCCGCAGTTCCGCAACCCGCAGCCTACTGGCGATGACATTGCCGACGGAGTTCGCCGCATCGTGCTCGGCCTGTTCATGAAGACCGTGCTGTCGCAGATTCTCGGCTCAGGACTGCGCCCCGGCGAAGGCGTCGACTTCGGTTTTAACCAGATGGCTCGCGGCTGGACCGGCCTCGACGTTTGGATTCTGGCCATCGGCTTCGCTTTTCAGATGTACTTCGACTTCGCCGGCTATTCCAACATCGTGATCGGCACTGCGCGCGTATTCGGAATCACGTTGCGCGAAAATTTCCGCGATCCGTTCCTCTCCACCTCGCCGGCCGAGTTCTGGACGCGCTGGCACATGTCGCTGTCGTCGTGGATTCGCGACTATGTTTTCATGCCGCTGGCCACCTGGCGGCCGCAGGTTTGGTGGCGCCACGCTTCGCTGGTCATCGCCATGATGCTGTTCGGTTTCTGGCACGGCGCCGATTGGACCTACATTGTTTGGGGCGCATTGCAGGGATTGCTGTTAGTCAGTCACCGCCAGTTCCAGCAGTTCGAGCGGCGATCGAATTTACAGCTACCCCCGATCGTTTCCAGCCTCGGCGGATGGGCCATCACGTTCTGCGCCATGCTGTTGAGTTGGGTTGTCTTCCGCGCTAACGATCTGCATCAGGCCCGGCTGATGTTCCACGCGCTCGTCCATTTCTCGTCTTACCGGCATTTCGTGTTACCAAGGAATTTCGTTCTGATGACCGTCGTGATTGCGGTTTCCTACTTCGTAATTGCGGGCCTGCGCAGGCTGGCTGAAAATATGAAGCAGAGCCCGGTCGTTTTACGAATCGGCTGGGCGCTATCGCCGGTCATGTATTCCGTTGCCGTGCTGGCGATTGTGATCATGAGCATTCACAAGGCAGTGTTCGTTTATTTGCAATTCTGAGGACGAAGAAATTCTCGTCCTGACCCAGGGAGATGTTGTGACTGAAGCAATCATGACTGAAGCAATAAACACTGATTCGATCAACGTCGACGCGGCCAAAAATGAAGCGATCAGGCAGATGACCGACTACATTCTCAAAGAAATCGTGCGCCGTCCCGGGGTCGAAGTCACGCCCGACACGCCGCTGGTTTCCTCGGGACTGATTGATTCTTTCGCGTTGGTCGAAATTTTCGTGAAGCTCGAAAAGCTCACCAACCGCCGCATTCCCGCAGCCAAAATTCAACCCAAAGATATGGACACAATCAGCTCGATGTTCGCCACAGCCGAAAGGCTCGGCAAGCCTCGCCAGTAAACTCGCTTCTCGAATTGCCGCCGCGCCGGAAAAACCGTAACCGCGCGGCCACCGTCCCTCCCCTGTTCGTCTGCTCACGGCCGAGCCATCCGTTCGTATGAAAGGGAGTTGTCAGCAATGACTTCGAAGACTTTGAAAACCACAATCCGGGCGTCGTGGATGATTATCCTGCTGGTGGGCGCGCTTGCCGGCCTGGCTTCAGCGCAGGGAATCAACGTAACCCTGCGCGCCAACGCGAATCCGTTTCCCGCGCATGATCGTTACGCCAATGTTTGGGGCGATGGTGACTTCGCCTATGTCGGCTCCTACTTCAGCAATGGCGTCTGCATCTTTGATATCACCAACCCCGACGCTCCCATCCTCGCGGCCAACTACACCGATTCCGGATTCGACTCCCAGCTCGAAGACGTCGAAGTGCAAAACGGCATTGGATTTTTCGCCAGTAATTTTAATGGCGGAATTCACATCGTCAATCTTTCCAATCCCTACGCGCCGAAGTTGATCACCCGCATTACCTCAGCGCAGGGCGGTTGGGATAGCGTGCATACGCTGCTGGTAAACGGCGACTATCTTTACGTCCCGCACTTTCTTGTCGACCCCAACATGCAGGTCTGGGACATCAGCAATCCCTCGGCGCCGGTCCTGAAGTGGACGTTCCTCACTACCGACCCTGACTCGATTCGCCAGTCCTCGATCTTAGGCAACCGTCTCTACACTTCCGGCCGCGGCGGACACACCGACATCTGGGACATCACCAACATCGCCAGTGAGCCTCCGCAGTTGCTCGGCACCATCATGTCGGGATCGCTCTCGCACAGCTCGTCGCCCACGCCCGACGGCGACTACCTGGTTGCATCGCGCGAGCTGAACGCCAACGGCGGCGACGTTCGCATCTATAACGTTCAGAATCCGGCCGACCCCACCGAAGTCTCGCTCATTACCATGCCCGAGTTCGGCATCGAGTCGGTGAGCCCGCACAACCCAGCGGTCGTCGGAAACCTGCTGTATCACTCGTGGTATGACGCCGGAATGAAGGTGTTCGACATCACCAACCGCGCCAACCCGATTCTTGTCGGAAGCTACAACACCTGGAACTCCACGATTACGCCGAATCAATACGACGGCGACTGGGGAATCTATCCCTACCTCGGACAGGACCGAATTCTCGCCTCCGATCAGGATCACGGACTGTTCATTCTTGATGCGACCGGAGTCAATTCGAATCCCGTCATCTTCAACTACCTCGTCAACCCTCCCGGACCAACCTTCCCGTCTCCGGTGACCGGTGCGCCTCCAGCCGTTTCCGGCGCAGCCACCGGCGAGGTCTACATTACCGGCGTTGCGCCAGCGGGCGGACTCTTCGTCAGTCTTTCCGCCAGCGGACCAGTCATCAGCGGTACTTCCGTGAGAATTCCAGCGGGCGCCCATAGCACGACTGTTTCCCTCAGCACTTCGCCGGTCTCCACATCGACCGCGGCGAGTGTCACTGCCTCCGCCAACAGCGTTTCTGCAACAGGACTGCTGACGGTAGTTCCGGGAACGGTTTCTTCGTTCACGGTGAATCCGTCGCCAGCCGTCGGCGGAGTCATCGCCGTGGGCAAGGTGGTTCTGTCGTCCGCAGCGACGGCTCAGACAGGCGATACCGCCACGCTGGTAGGCACCGTCAAGGATGCCACTGGGGCAGTGGTTGCAGGCGCCAAAGTGAAAGTGGTCAACCCGGCAACCAATTACGTTTCCGAAACCTCGACGAATGCGGAAGGCGGATATTACGTTCCATATCTGGCGCCCGGTAAATATCGGGTTACGGTAGAAGCGCCGGGCTTCAAGGGGTTTGTGCGCGACGGGCTTGAACTCATGGCGCAAGAGGTGCCCCGCGTGGATATCGCACTGGAGGTTGGCTCCCAGACCGAGAGTGTCACCGTGAGCGGCTCCACACCTTTGCTTAACACAGAGAACGCAACCAGTGCCTACGTCCTCCCAGCCGACGTTATCACGCAGGTTTCAGGGCTCATGAAACGCACCGTGTACCTGATGGAGTATATGCCAGGAATAATCGACGTTCAGAGTCAGGCTGGATACCACATTGACGGACAGGCTCAAAATACCATGGGCTTCACGCTCGATGGGATCAACTCCAAGACGCCTTACAACGGTACTGTAAATCAAGTGGATGGAGTGGTGCAGGCCAGTACGGACGCCATGGAGGAAGTCAGGGTACTGACCGCGGGAGTTTCCGCTGAATACGGGCATACGTCCGGCGGGTCGGTGAAGATGGTGTATAAGTCCGGCACAAACGCGCTGCATGCTTCCTTTGAGGATCGCTACCTTAATGGCAGTTGGGTCGCTCGGGACTATCTCACGCAGAACCCGATACCGTCGAATGAACCGTGGTACTACGAGACGTTTGACCTGGTGGGAAGCGGCCCGGTGGTAATACCGAAGGTCTACAATGGCAGGAACAAGACCTTCTGGCTATCCGATTACGCGATCAACCACGAACACACGATTTACGAAGAGACCACCACTGTGCCGACGGCTGCGATGCTCGGCGGCAACTTCTCGTTCCCAGAGGCGGCCGCACTCGGCGGCGGCCTGCCGATTTACGATCCCGCCTCGACGGTGCTCAACGGCACTACATACACGCGCACCCCGTTCCCGGGCAACGTGATTCCGCAGAGCAGGTTTGACCCGGTGGCGGTTAAGTATCTGGCTTTGGGTATCTGGCAACAACCGAACCAGCCGGGGACGCCGACCAGGACCGGGCCATCGAACAATCTGCTGGCCATTGAGAGCCCAAGGGTGCTCTACAGGGACCGCTGGGATGAAAAGATCGACCACCAGTTCAACCAGAGCCACAAGATTTTCTTCCGCTATTCGCAGTATCATAACCGCGGTACGAACGGCGACGATTTCGGTAAGACGGAATTCAATTCCAGCGAATTTATCAATCCGGTCGACGACACCAACGGGGTGATCAGCGACACCTATATTTTCTCACCCAAAATGTCAAACGAGTTACAGATCGGGTATAACCGCCGTGCCAATTCTACTCCCCCACGCCCCGCTCCCCCGTCGGGTCAGACGAATTGGTCCGCGGCCCTGGGCCTGCCTGGAGTTGTAGCGGACGGCCTGCCGTACTTCAACATCGGCTACGGCATTGGCGCCATGAACAATTCCCGCGAGGTGGGTGAGGACCACATTCTTCAGGACAACCTAACCCGGCTCGAGGGACGGCACACTCTCAAGATGGGGTACCAGATGATTCAGACCTGGTATGACCTGAAGAACGCGTCTCTGCCTGCCGGCCAGTATAACTTCGGCGGCACAGAGCAACCCTTCACGCCCAACACTGGACA
>Ga0209006_10003591_pt1 | contig 14096 bp, 9 predicted proteins | sample JacPin_JW_Ref_O2_FD_188567 | JGI IMG/M metagenome (GOLD analysis project Ga0209006, IMG submission 188567) | Forest soil microbial communities from Algoma, Ontario, Canada - Jack Pine, Ontario site 1_JW_Ref_O2 (SPAdes) (version 2) | ecosystem: Environmental > Terrestrial > Soil > Boreal... | reverse complement strand
CGCGCGCGATGCCGCGACGCTTTCCCGCGTCGGTGGCGCGCTTCTCCCGAAGGCGTCGCCCAAGCCGATCCATCGCTTTCGGCTGGTGCGGGACGCCTTCGCGCTTGCTGACGCAAGCGTCGCGACGGTATTGCGTCGCGCATGCGCGGCATTCGATATCGACGATGAGATATCCCTGTTCGGGGCACAGGAGCCCGAATGGCTTGAATGTTATCGCGTTCTGCAGGGGGCGGAGATCTGGACCCAGCTAGGCCCCTGGATCAATTCGGCCAAACCGCGCTTCGGAAATTCGATCGCGCCGCGATTTGCCGACGCCGCATCGATCACGCCGGCTGACGTGGCCCGCTATCAGCCCATCCGCGCCTCGATCGCCAGGCGCGTGCACGAGGCGGTCGGTGATGGCACCGGACTGTTGATCCCGACCGCGCCCTGCATCGCGCTCCGTATCGACGCGACAGAAAATGAAATCGGCCATTTCTACCGCAACGCCCTGACATTGACCTCGATCGCGGGCCATGCCGGCGTTCCGCAAGTCAGCCTGCCGGCGGGTCGAATCGAGGGATGCCCGGTCGGATTGTCGGTACTGGCATCGCCGCGCCACGATCGCGCGCTGCTCGACCTCGGCGTCCGTTATGCGGACGGAATCGGAGCGGCATGACCCAAAGAGATTCAATCGTCGAACCGCCTTCCGGCACCCGGCTTGCGCCCCGGCAGCGACGCCCGCGGCGCACCGCGCAGCAGAGCCGCGAGCAGATCATCCGCGCGGCTACGGCCGAATTCGCCGCGCACGGTCTTGCCGGCGCCCGCATCAGCCGCATCGTGCAGAAAGCCGGTACCAACCCACGAATGATCTACGAGCATTTCGGCAGCAAGTCCGCGCTCTATATCGCCGCGCTTGAAAACGCGCTGGCGGAATTGCGCAGCGAAGAACTCGGTCTCGACGTCGAGCACCTCGATCCCGTGGAAGGCCTGCTTCAGCTGTTCGATTTCATGAACGCGCATTTCGAGCGCAGCGGCTACCTGGTCCGGCTGCTGACCACCGAGAATCTGACCAAGGCGCGCTATATGAAAAAATCTTCCCGGATTCGCGAAATGTCGTTTCCGGTTCTGGAGATGATCAAACGGCTGCTGTCGCGCGGCGCTGCTGAAGCAACCATCGCGACCGACATCGACCCGTTACGGCTCTATGTCATGATGGTAGCGCTCTGCCAGTTTCACGTGTCGAACGTTCATACCCTGTCGATCATTTTCGAGCAGGATCTGTCCAAACCGGAATGGCGGGCGAAGCGCCGCGCCGACGCGCGCAAAATGCTCGCGTCCTATCTGGTCCATCACGACTAGGCCGCGGACTCATCGATACGCTGGCAGACGCTTGCCAGAGCCCGCTTTGCCCCCGATAGCGCGCGCATCATTGCATCGCAGCAAAACGACGCGCGGCTGTCTTAGCCTGTCGTGATGGTGTAGCGGTTGTTGAACTCATTCGCTGGCTGGCCATCTTACCGATATGACTCTGACTCTGATCATTGTGGCAGCCGTCGCCGTCATTTGGCTGGCGGAGCGCAGCGTGGAGCACCTCAAACTGGCTGTTGCCGCGCTGTGTTTGATTGCCGCGGCGCTGCTGTCCGTCGTTGCTGATCTTGAAAGAGCCATCCTGCTATCGTCGATCCTGGTGGCGGCCGTCTTCGGCGCGTCAACCGTCAAGTACAGGCATAGCGGGCTGAAACTGACCGTAACGGATTTGCCGCTGGCGCTTGCGGGAACGGTACCGTTTTTTATCGTACAATATCCGCTCGCCGTAGCAGGCTTTTTCGCCGGAGCCGCCGTTGTCGTGCTGGCCGCAGTCGCGGCATGGCTCGCCGTGGCGGGGCCGCCGGTTTCGCCGGAACTTCAGGTTGTTCTATTCGGCGTTGCCGCTATTGGCTTAGTTGCAGCGAACAAGACAAGCGGCGGCCCGGCGTCGTTCCGGCGCATGGCGGCTCAGCCGCGGTGTTTTTTCTCGACCTTCATCGCCTCGCTGCTCGATCCGCTTTCGTGGCGGCAGTTCGGAGGGCTCGTTCTCAGCGATATAGCCGAGGATCCGTTGCCGCTGATGCCGGCCGTGCCGGCGCGCGTCAGCGACTATCCCGACATTATCGTGATCCAGCACGAATCGATCTTCGATCCGCGCGTATTTGGACTCCCGGTTGAACCCATCGTCGAAGCATTTCTGTCTCCGAAAGATGGTCTCCATGGAACCCTCAACGTCGATATTTTTGGCGGAGGCTCGTGGCAATCCGAATTCAGCCTGCTGACCGGCCTCTCCAGCGCGAGCTTCGGTTCAAACGCCTATTTTCTTTTCAAGAGAGGCGTCGGCCGATTCCACAACAGCCTTCCAAATTCGCTGACCGCGCTTGGGTACAAGGCCATGCTCACGTCCAGCTGCCGACGCAGCTTTCTCAACTACGATGAGTTTTACCGTTCAATCGGCATCAGCGATCGTATCTTCATAGATGATTTTCATTCTCCCTTCGATGTGGATCGGTTCGAAGCGACAAATTCCGATGCATTGTTTCTCGAAGCAGCCCTCGGCGTTCACATGAAAAGGATGACTGGCGATGCAGCGCCTCGTTTCCTGTATGCGCTGACGAACTTCAACCACGGTCCTCACAACCGAAGACTGGGCGCGCCCGGACTGTTTGAGAGCGAACGGGCTTTTGCTGCCGCCAGCCTGCCCGATGCTTGTTATGCCGAGTATTACGCCCGGCTGGTGGAGACCGCGGTGACCTGGAACAGGCTCAAGTCCGAGCTTGCCAGCCGTTTCCCCGGACGTCCCATGCTGATCGTCCACTACGGAGATCATCAGCCCGTCATGGCACGGCGGATCGAGGCCAAGATCAAGCTCCCCAAAGACGCGCGCCGCCAGTTTCGCACGTTCTATGCCATCGAAACGCTGAACGGCTGTTCCGAACGAATGGTCCCCGGGCGGGGTCCGGATCTGGATATCGCTTTTCTTGGGACAGTCGCCTTGCAGCAGGCCGGCCTGCCGCTTGACGAGGTCTTTGCCACGCGCGCGAGCCTGCTCAGGCATTGCGGCGACGCCTACTTCGCATCACCCTCGGAGCGGAAACGCCGCTTCCACCGCACACTGGTAAATCTCGGGATTATCGACACAGCGCCAACCGCGCGACATCAATATTAACCTGGATATTGCCCGTCCGCCGAGGCGATCAATTGCCTTGGTACCAGCAGGAGGGCTGGAAGCATCAGGGCGTAGACGGTCGTGATGGCGATGACGCACACGTCAAAATCGCCGAACCGATCATACAGCCTTGTGCCGAGAACGTCACCGAAACGCGAGACCAGGAAATAAAGACTGCTCGTCAGCATCAGGGTCGTCCCCTCCAGCCCGCGGGGGCACGCCCGGATGATCAGATCCAGATAGGCACCGGTGGCGATGCCGCCCATGAGGCCGATCGGCACCGCAGCGACCAGAGCGCCGGTCACCGAATGGATCAAGAGCAACGGCACCATCTGCGGGATTGCAATGACGGTTCCCCACAACAGCAGCGATTTCAGCGCAAACTTCCGGCAGAGGACTCCATAGGCGACATAGGTCGGAATGAAGGAGGCAGCGAAGATAGCGTTCCACAGACCCCATTGGGCATCCGAGGCGTGCAGCGTGTTCTGCAAGTGATACTGAAGCGGGGTGGCTGAACCAGGTGCGAAATTCCACAACAGCCAGATCAGCAGAGCCGAATAGAGCGGCCAGTGCTGCACGAGCCTCCTGAGGTCAGCCACCGGATGCTGGCCTTCCCCATATTCGAGGCGCACATTGTCGAATACGTCTTTCGGCCTCCACATGGAATAGACGGCGACGACGGCCATAATCGCGGCGCCCGCGAGAAAAAGAATACGGACAGCCTGATCGGCGCCCCTGTCTTCGAGCAAGCCGCTGAGCGCTCCCCCGGCGAGCAATGCAGCAACGGCCGGAATCGACAAAAAGACGTTCCACGCCGCGCTGATCTGACCGGTCATGGCATGCTGTCGACCGATCATCGCCGTCAATCCGTTTTGAGCGCTTGCGACAAAAAGGCAGGAAGCCGTCAAGCTAACGACCGCAACGATCAGAACCGCATAGCTGACAGCCGTGAAAGCGAAAAAGACGTAAAGCAGCGCGCTGATCGTGCCAAACAACAGCATGAATCCGCGATCCCCCATAGCAAAGGGATTCCAGATGTCACGAATAAATCCGAACGCAAAAGACAAATAGAGCGGGACCGCGGCCACGAGCCGGAAACCGGCAACCTCATGCGCGCTCAATTTCAGCTTGTTTTTCAGCAGAAAGCTGATCGGAATGTCGATCAGGCCACCGGAGGGACTGCCGAACGCAACCAGAATAATCAAGATGCCGAGATAGAGGAAAATCCTCTGCCGTGCCAAGGGCGATAGATCGGTCGGCGCGATGGCACTATCCACAATCGCGGCTGCGGATTGCTTGATCGTCATGGCGCGCGATCTCTCCGATCGGAACGGCGAAGCACAAGGCGCCGGCTGTCGCTCCAGGAATCGACGGCCACATTCAGGCCGCGTGCTCGCGGCCTTCCCGGGCACGACGATAGAGCATCGCGGCGAAGGCGTCGAATACCCGGCGCATTTGCGGAGCCTTGTAGGGAAACAGCTCCGGCGAATCCATGTTGTGCACGACCGCGGTGTTGTCGGCCTCGAAGATCAACAATTCGCCGCGCTTGTTTTCGGCGCAGTCGACCGTGAAATAATCGAGGCCAATGCGTTCGATCATGGCCGCCAGCGCGTGCTGATGGCGAACGGCGAACGCCTGATCGAAGCTGCGCATGAAGTTTTCCTCCTCGAGGCGCTTGCTTTCGCTGAAAGCCATGCCGGCGTTGAGGTACCAGATATCCCAGCGATCGGCGATCGCCATATGGCAGGCATAGGGCCGGCCGTCGACGACGACGATGCGGTATTTGCGAAACAGGCCGTCATCGTCGGCGTAGTCGACGAAGCGCGAGACAAAGAATTCCTGCTCCGGCCGCTCCGCAAGATATCGGCCGATCGCGGCGCGATCGTCAATCCTGGCGAGTCCTGTGCCGGCATGCGAACCCAGCGGCCGCACGATGATCGGAAATTCGAAGTCAGCCGCAAGGCCCGCAAATCCCGTATTCGACTGCGCCAGGACAGACAATTGCGCCCGCGTCGCGGACGCCGTGACCGGGATATCGAGCCCTTCGATGTCAGACAGCAGCCGATGCAGCTTGTCGCGGTCGAGATGGCCGACGAGGCGCGGCGGATTAAGCAGCGGCCGCGGCCAGCGCGAGGCCGCGCGATCGATCTTTTGCAGCGCCTCGCGGCATTCATCGGAGTCGGATGCAATCACGATGGCGACGTCATGGTCGGGCAGCGGTACTGGCAGTTCGACCCCGGCCACGACATAGAGCGTCAGCAATTCGATGCCGGAGTTTTCCAGCAGGAACTCGATCGGCGTGTTGCCGCCCATGTCCATCGCAGCCGCCAGCGCGAGAACGCGCAGTTCCGGCTTTTCCACCGAACAGGGCGAGCGAAACAGCTGATGAACGGCGAGCACCTCCGCCTGAATGGCCATCCCCGTCGGCTTGTCGCCCATGAGCTGGGCGATCAGCGACAGATCGAGCCCCTCGCCTGCGCCGGCCGTGCCGGCGACGACCCTTGATATCAACTGGTCCCGCAACGGCCGAAGGTCGGTCCCGCCGAACGCCATGGTCGTGAGCCTGGCAAATCCGATCCGGTCCGCGCAGGGGTAGCCGACCAGGTCGGCCGCTTCGGGGCTCTCAAGCGCCACGCGGAAGCTCCACGACATTCAGGCCGTCGATATGCGCGAGAAGCCATTCGATCTTGGCAACGATGGAGCCGACATGGCCGAGTTCACGTTGCAGATTCCGGTGCGCCGTCTCCGCGTCGGATGACCAGGTCTCGGTGACCAGACGCGCGCCGGCGCAGATGCGCAGCGCTGCGATCGGATGCGGCCCGCGCTGACCGAGTGCCACGGGCTGGCCGACCAGGCAGGCCTTCGCTGCGATCTCCGCGTCGCGCCCATGCAGGTCCGCGGGAACGCTATCCCGGGCATCCCGCGCCAATACGCGATAGATCTTCCTGCAATCATCCAGCGATAGAGCGTAGTCCTTCGTTCCGATCACGAACGGAAAGATAGTGCGCTCCGCCAGTTCTTCATCGATGCCGCCGTCTCCAGGTCTTGGCTGTGGCGGCAACAGCTGAAGACATGGCGACGAAGCGATGATGCGTTCCACGCCTTTGCCAAACGCCGTCAGCGCCATCCGGCGAAACTCATCCGGCACCTCGTAATAGGTGCGAATTTCCTCCAGCGCTGCTTCCCAGCGAAGCCACTGGCCGAAATTCGCCCGGATCGGAAACCGCGACCGCAACGCCTGCCACTGCATCGGCCAGTCGCTGCGGCTGCTGTATTCAAGCATTCCCGGTGCGATCTCGTCGATCGCATCGATGGTCTCGGCCAGACCCGCCGGCACCAGCAGCGCGCCGCTGAACGCTGGCCCGGTGAAAAACTTCGAACCGGTGACGAGCACCAGATAGCCGCGATCCAGATATTGTCTGAGGCGCGGACGGCCAAGGCGCATCTGGCAGGCGTCGACGACGACCTGGACCTGACCCGGCCAGCGCGCCGCGATTTCGTCAAGGCATTGATCGCTGGGAGCGTGCCAGCCGAGCTTCGACGAATCCATGATTTGAAGCAGCACACCACAGCCGTTCGCGACCGACGTCTCGATGGCGGCAATAATGCGTGAATCGGTTTCGGCCGGCGGTCGGCGATCGCCGTTGTCGTCAAGCAGTCCGAGCGCGACGCTGGTGACGGAATCTGCCAGCCCCACCACCGGTTCGCTCTTTTGCACGGGGCTTCCCTGCGCCGTGGCGGCGCTGAAATGACATCCGCGCGCGGTGTAGGCGGTGCCGCTTCCGGTTTGATCGGCCGCCACGATGACCGTGGTGAGCGCGGGGCCGAGCAGCGCGCGGGTGAGAAACAGCGCGTGAAGCTGCGAGTCGGTGCCTGAAGGAGAGAACACGATATCGGCGTTTGCCAGTCCGAGATGGTTCCTGAGTTCGTCGCGCATGGCCTCGATGCGGGCATCGAACGCCGCATCGATACCGACGGAGATGGCCGACTGCATCAGCGCTTCGCGCGCATGGCCGGCGCGCGCATAGGCCCGCGCCGAAATCGATGTCGCGGTGCTGGAGGCGAAACTCAGTGTGTCCGGGCAGGGAAACGGCTGGCAGCCATATTCGTTGGCCCCGGTAGCCGGGTTGAGGCGCAGCCGCGGATCGCCGCCGCAGCCGAGCAGCCGGTCCAGCGGCGCGAACAATTCCGCCATCGCTGCGGCTGAGCGGGATCGATCCCGGGAAACCGGATCCTCGGCCGGATCGAACCGCACGGCACCGTCTAGCATTGTCGAAACCCCACGCCCCCAACCGCCGCGCTCTGCCGGTGCGACACGAGGGTTCAACGCAACCAAGCGGCGTCAGCCTGCATTTACGAAAGGTAAACAGACTTGGTTAACGATACCTTTACCGGCACGCCATCCAGCCCGCAGCAGGCGGCGATGTTTGCCGCCCAATTGAACCAGCCAAACCATTATGCCGACGGAATCGGCAGGAATTTCACCAGGCTGAGCTGCGATAGCATCGAGGTGGTTTGATAGGATGCCTGCAGGCTGGTCTGCAGCGCCAGAATCTGGCTGGCGACCTGATCGGGCGACACCGTCTCGATCTGCGACACGATGTTCTGCAGCGAGGCCTGGGTTTGGGTCTGCAGCGATGACGCCGTCGACATGGTGGTCTGGGCGTTGGCCAGATCGGTCTGGATATCCTGGATCGACTGCTGGTTGGGCTGGGTCGAGAGCGCCTGCGCCACGCTCGCACTCATGGCCGAGACCTGCGCGGCGTCGTTGGTACTGGTCGGCGAAACGGTAAAGGCCGCGAAGGCGGCGATCGCCTGCAGCTGCGACGCGATGCCCTGCTCGTTGGCCTGGATGCCGTAAGCCACGGTCTGGTCCGGACCGATCTGGGCGACCTGGGTGGCGCGGGCGGATCCCGTGGTGGTGCCGCCGGTGTACCAGGATACGGTATTCGCCGATGTCCCGGCGACGAGCGATGTGGCGGTGGCGAATGTGCCGGGCGGAGTAACGCTGACCCGCTGCGGCGGCTGGTCAAAGAAATTGCTCGAGGCTTCCATCGCGGAAGCGGCCACCAGCGAGGTGTTGGCGACGGTGTTGATCGATGTCTGCAGCGCCGTTTGCAGATTGGCCGCCGTCGCGGCCGGGGTCGCGCCAATGAGGAATGATCCTGTGGGCGGCGGCGAGGTCGTCGTCGCCGTCAACTGGATCGCTTGGGTGGTACCATCGGGCATGCTGAGCGTGACGTTCAACTGATCGCCCGAATTGGGGTTGGTGGTCCCCATACTGATGGATATCGCCGGCGGCGTGCCGGTCGGGCCCGTCACCGTCGCGCCCGTCAGTGTCGAACTGACGGCGCTCAACTTCATGCCGAACGGCGAGCTATCTTGCGCCAGGGACACCGAGGTCGTGGTCGGAGACGACACCGTGAGACGGCCGAGGTCCGGGGCGGTGCCCAAATCGGCCTGCTCGCGCTCGCTGATGACCTGCGTCAATCCGGCCTGGGCGCCGCTGCCGTTGAGAATCGCGTCGGCACTCGCTACCGAAGGCGTATTGGTGGCAGCGCCCGAGAAAATATATCCGTTGCCGGCCTGGGTATTGAGAACCGACAGCATCGACGACAGCAGCGAGGTCGCCGTCACCTGCCCCGCCGTCTGGCCGGTGCTGTTCAGGGTTTGTGACCCGCTGTTGGCCGCGGTCTCGACGTTCTCGCTGGAGGTTGCCAGCGACTGCAATGCGGTGTTGGCGGCGCTGATGGTGGTGCCGACATTGGTGATCGTGTTCTGATAGCCGGTGATGTTCGCCAGTTGCGCGCGGGCGGCAATGGCAAACCCCTCGCCGGTGCCCATCCCGGAATAGGTCGTCGACTTTTCGCCGCTCGCAAGCTGAACCTGCAGGCTGTTGAGCTGGTTCTTGATGTTGAGAACGGATTGTCCCAACAGCGACGTGCTGGACCCGATACTATTGATCGCCATGAGACGTAATCCTTACACCGCTTGCAGCAGGCTCGTGAACATCGATTGCACCACCGCCATCACATGGGCGTTGGCCGAATAGGCGTTCTGCAGTGAAATCAGATTGGACATTTGCGTGTCCATGTTGACGCCGGTCGCGGTATTGTAGCTCTGCTGCAGGGTGTTCACGACGACGTCCTGACCTTGCGCGAGCTGCTGCGCATTGGTCGCGTTATTCCCCTGCAGACTGAGGAACTGCTGCATGTAGTTCGTGATCGTCCCGGTGAATGGCGTTGAGGACGAGCCAACGCCGGTCACCGGCGAAAACGAGTACGAGCCGGTAGTCAATTGCGAATTGATGTAATCCGCGCGCGTGGTGTCGCCGGACGCGGTCGGCGGCGAGGTGCTGTAGACGGTGAGGCTCGACGGATTGGCGACCACCGCGGGGTTCACGGTGATGCGGCCGGCATATCCCGTCATCTGCGAACCGCTGCTGTTGATGGCTCCCGTATAAAGAGCATTGCCATCGGTAAAGAGCGGCAGCGCCGGGCTGCCGCTGGTCAGCGACGAGGCCGTGATGGTCGCCGAGGCCGAACTGACGGCAGAGCCGGTCGCGGTGCCATTGAGCACCTGTAGCGTCGAGCCCGACGGGTTGGAAAATTGCAGGTTGGCGCCGCCCAGCGCCGCGTTCAACTGCGAGACGATCGAGGCCATGCCGCCCGAAACATTAACCCCGATCACCGCCGTGCCGGGACTTGTGCTCGAGGGGGTCGGCAGTGGCAGCACCGAAGAACTGTTGACGGCGACGATCTGCAGCTGCTGCTGGGTACCGGTCGCAGTGTTGGTATAGGTCAGGTTGACGGTGTTGCCCGGCTGCATATTCGTCAGATCGAGCGTGAAGCCGGCCTGTGTGCCTGACGTCACCGCGGTGCCGGCGGTCGTGGTGTCCGATAGCGCGCTCGACACCGAGGCGGCCAGTTGATCGACCTGGTTCTGTGCCTGCACCAGCGTGGTGTCGCGCAACTGCAGATCGGCCGCGATCTGGCCGGAGCTGAAGCCGTTGGTCGCGTTCATGTCGGTGGTAGCACCGCTCGGGCTCGTGAGCGTGATGGTGCCGACCCCGTTCTGGGTCGGATTGGTGCTGTAGAGATTCGACGCGCCCAGCGTCGCCGGGCCGTTGAACGACAGCTTGGACGCCTGCGCGCCGACCAGCTGAACCCCTGAATTGGTGTAGATCGAAACCTGGTTATTGCTGCCCGTCGAAACCCGAACATCCACCAGTTGCGCAAGCTGGTTGATGGCGGTGTCGCGCTGGTCCTCCAGGGTCGCCGTGCTGGGATCGGTGGGACTGAGCCCCTGTAGCTGGGTGTTCAGATTGGCGATCTGGGTCATGTCGGCATTCGCCGAAGCGACCGACGTCGCGATATCTTGCTGGACGTTGGTCCGCAGCGCCTGAATGCCTTGCGTCGTCGAATTCAGCTGCTGCGCCATGTTCTGCGCGGCGGTGACGACGGCGCTTTGCGCGGAATAGGTTCCCGAATTGGTCTGAAGGCCCTGGACCGCGGTCGTCAGATTGCTGAACGCGGTCTCCAGCGTGCCTTGTCCGCCGGGCGTGCCATAGACCGTCTGCAATTGCTGCAGGACGTTCGACATCTGGTCGGCGTATCCGTCTCCCGAGGTCTCGGTGCGCAACTGGCTCTGGACATAGGTGTCGAGCGCTCGCGTGATGCCGGTGACCTGGACGCCGGTCCCCACGCCGCCCGTACCATATTCGTTGAGATTGACGCTTTGGCTGACATAGCCGGGCGTACCGGCGTTGGCCACATTGGAGGAGACGATCGAAAGTCCCGCCTGGGTCGCGGTCAGGCCGGACATCGCAATAGAGAGGGCTGAACTCAAACTCATGCTTTTGCCAATCTCAACTCACGCCGCACGTGTCGACGTCGTCACCGCAGCACGTTCAGCAAATCCTGAATCATGTCGTTGGCCGTGGTGATGACCTTGGTGTTCGCCGAATAGGCCTGCTGGGTCACAATGAGCTGGGTGAACTGGTCGGCGATGTCGGTGTTGGAGCCTTCCAGTGACGATCCGGCTATCGTGGCCGAAGAGCCTGCGATGGCGGCGCCGGATTGCTGAGTCGCAGCATAAGCTTCGCCGTTCAGAGCCTGCAGGTAGTTGGTGCCGTTGAAATGCGACAGGGTGACCGCGGCGAGATCGATATTCTGCCCGTTGGAGAATGTTCCAACCACGATGCCGTTGTTGTTGATCGCGAGCGATTGCAATTGTCCGGCGGCGAATCCGTTCTGCGTCAGGTTGTTGATGGTCGCGGTGCCGCCGGTGCTGGCGTATTGCGTCAGCCCCTGCGTGCCGAAATTGACCGAGACGGTCCCAAGCGATTGACCGCCGACCGTCAGATTGGGGATCGAAATCGACCCGGTGGTTGGGCTCGTGAGCGCACCCGTGGCGTTGAACGTGAAGTTGGTGCCGACATTGGTCCATTCGGGTGCGGCTCCCGAGGCGGAGGGATTGCTCTGGTAGAACAGGTTCCAGGTATCCTGGCCGCCCGCATTGGAGGTCAGTGCCCAGCGCAACTGGACGTTCACCGGCGTTCCCGCGGAATTATAGGCCGTCACCGCGCCGCCGCTGATCGACTCGTTCACGAATGTCGTGTTGTCACTCGCAGACACCGTTCCGTTGACCGCCGTGGTGCTATTACGTGTCGCGGTCACCGGGCTGGTAAGACCGAGAGCCGCGAAACCTGCCGCACTGCTGGTGACGCTAAGATCCGAGGTCGTGCCCGAGTTCAGCGTAATCACACCGCCGGCGATCGTCGACGGCATCGTTGTTCCGCTGATCTGATCGATCGCCGTGAGAATGTCCTGGACTGTGCCGGTGGTGAGATTAATGGTGCCGCCACTGCTGCTGGTGCTGGTAGCGGCAGTCGAGCTGAAGGTAATCGTCTTGCCATTGACCACAATCGTGTTGCCGTTCGCGAAGCCAGCGCCGCTCAATGAATTGGTTCCCGCCGTTCCGACCAATGTCGTGGCCCCCGTAATGGGCGCGGACTGCTGATTGTCGGCGAGGGTGCCGGAGGCCGTTGCATTTGAGAACGTTACCGTGCCAGGTACCAACGGGTTATTTGCGAAGTCAAAGGGGCTGAGCCCCCCGGCTGCCTGGATGCTGCCGGCCGCGCCCGTGGCCGCCGCCGTGGTCGAAGGAGTTGTGGGAAGGTTGACCGCATACTGGATCGACGAGGTGGCCTCCGCCGGAACGAAGTTGTTCTGGAACTGCAGGACCTGGGGCACGCTGCCGACCGGATTGCCGGTGGTCGGATCGACCGCAACACCCATCAGGTAATATCCGGCGCCATTGACCAGGTTTCCGTTGGCGTTGACCTGAAAGTCGCCGCGCTGGGTGTAGTCGGTGACCCCGTTGAAAACCGGCTGATTGTCGACCGTGCTGGTCGGCATCATCACGTCGAAGAAGCCATTGCCATTGATGGCCATATTGGTTGCAACCGTCGATGCGGAGACGGTGCCGAGCGTGGTGATGGTCTGTTGCGAAGCGGCGATGACCCCACCGGCAACCTGTTCGTTGGGCGATGTCGCATCGGGAATGAGGTCCGAGAAACTGGTGCCGATGCCCTTGTAACCGATGGTGGAAGCATTCGCGATGTTGCCCGAAATGTTCTGCAACGCGAAGGACTGAGCCTGCAGCCCGCCAACCGCGGTCGTAAGCGCATCGAAAATACCCATAACATCGTCTCCATTCGATCCGGGCGGCCAGCCGGCATTCAAGCCACGGCCGTCATCGAAAGGGACATCGCAAGCGCTGTGCCAAATAAAAAAACGCAGGATTTCAGATGCTTAAATCAAAATGCCCCGGTCCGAGGACCGGGGCACAATTGCCGGGCGGGCAACAATTGCCGGGCGCAAATAGCGTTTCGAGCGAAAGCCCGATCAGGTCGACGACGGCGTGGCCGCATGAAATAGCAGCGCAAAGCCGTCCATGCAGTAGCGCAGGCCGGTCGGCTTTGGCCCATCGTTGAAGACGTGCCCGAGATGACCGCCGCAGCGGCGGCAATGAATTTCGGTGCGCAGCATCCCGAGGGTCCGGTCTTCGGTCTTGCCGACGGCGTTCTCGAGCGGCTGGTAGAAGCTCGGCCAGCCGGTGCCGCTCTCAAATTTGGTCTCCGAGGAGAACAGCGGCAGGTCGCAGCCGGCGCAGGCGAAGATGCCCTTGCGGTGCTCGTTGAGCAGCGGGCTCGATCCCGGGCGCTCGGTGCCTTCCTTGCGCAGGATCGCATATTGCTGCGGCGTCAGCTGCGCGCGCCACTCCGCGTCGGTCTTTTCAACCTCGAATTTCTCCGAAGCCTTGGCCGGGGAAATCCGCAGCCAGCGGAACGCGGCCAATCCGAACAGACTGGCGACAGAGGCGAGCAAGATACGGCGGTCAATCATGATGGTCTCCGTCGAGGCGAGGAGGATCAAAGGGCTCGCTGGCAGATACGGGACGCGGAGATGAAAGTTACACCGATTGGCCGGGAATTTTCTCACTTTCTTGTTAGATGCCCCCTCTTCTCCCCCTCTCCGTTCTTACCGGGTGGGGGCCAAAGCGGGACCGAGATGAAACGGGGCGGTCTTGCACCTCTCCCCGCGTGCGGCCGCACGCGGGGAGAGGTGAAGAAACTGTCATTTACGCCCCCTCGCCTTCGCCCTGACTGACCGGCGCGGGCGGCTGCGGACGCCCGGAAAGCGGACGGCCCGGCGGCGGCGGGCGGCGGCGCTGCGGTAGCGTGCCGGCCTGGCGATTGGCCTCCGCCAAACGCGCCTCGCGCAGGCGCTCCTGGCTTCGCGCCCGTTCCCGATGTCGGGCCAATGCGCCGGCGGCAGCGGAACTTCCCCGTCCCCACATGCCGACCAGATGACCAACGACCCGGCCGGTCGGGCCACCCGCCCATACCAGTTCG